>Ga0182030_10000485_pt1 | contig 74702 bp, 68 predicted proteins | sample 812S3MmetaG_FD_121299 | JGI IMG/M metagenome (GOLD analysis project Ga0182030, IMG submission 121299) | Permafrost microbial communities from Stordalen Mire, Sweden - 812S3M metaG (Illumina Assembly) | ecosystem: Environmental > Terrestrial > Soil > Wetlands > Permafrost | place: Sweden...
AGCCGCGGCGCGTCTGAAGCTTCCGACGCCGCGCATCTGGGTCTGACGGTGCGTCCGCTGACCGCCGATGAACGCCGGGACGCCGGTGTGCAAAGCGGGCTCGTCGTAGAGGAAGCGCAGGGCGTTGCCGCGCGGGCTGGTATCCGGCAGGGCGACGTGGTGCTGGCGGTCGATGGCACGCCGGTGAACAGCGCGGCGGAGTTGCGCGAGCTGGTGCATCAGCACGACAGGCAGATCGCGCTGCTGATTCAGCGCGGGGACAATCGGATCTTCGTGCCGGTCGCGCTGGGTTAAAGAAGCCGCAAAGGCCGGGTCGGTACCAGAGGTGCCGGCCCGGCGCACTACCACCGGGTCGGATTTAACGAGCCGGCCGCCGGCGGGCGGATAGCAGTTCCAGCTTTTCAGCGGCCTTCCTGCGCCGTCCATGCGGGTTGGCGCTTGGAGCCCACGTCCAGTTCGTATCAAACGGCATTCTGTTCATCGTCCATGCGACCGTACTACTCGCACACAGCGCAAACCTTGCCCATCGCCGCAAAGCAGACTTTCGATTGCTGATCGGGTCGTGCGTAACTATGCTTACGAATCGGGGTGCCAAAAGGCACAACGCTGAAGTGGTCGTGATGTCGCAGAAGGGGAGGACCAAGAAACATGTACGTTGGATACAATGGTCTGTGGGGTTTGCTAGTACTTGCTGGCGATATCTGGGCGGTAATTAATATCGTTCAGAGCTCCGTTTCCAATGAAAGGAAATTGCTTTGGATACTGGTAGTGCTGCTCCTGCCGCTGCTGGGTCTGATTCTGTGGTATTTCCTCGGACCACGTGACGGCAGAGTATAGGCTCGAGCGCACGGGGACGAATCTGTAACTCGAGACCTCGATAGATGGTCAGAGGATCCAAATGCAGCCGAAGTAAGCGCACGCCGCGGGCGAAGCAGAAGGGATAATTAAGCTCCTCGGCAGCGGGCGGTTACGACCGTCAGTGTGAGGGTCAATACCAGACGCACGATCCATGGACTCGCGTTGGTGAAACCCACTTTCAATATCCGCGCTGATGCAAAACCATCACCGCGAGTGCTGCCACTAAGCAATAGATGCCAAAGAGGTACCATCGACCGCCTTCGAGCCATCGACTCAGCCAGTTCAATGCAAGCAAGCCGGCGGCGAATGCAATCAGAGCGCCGAGCACACTGATAATCGTTACTGAAGTCAGATTGGAACTGCCGTTATCGTGCCCAGCCCGTACAAGGCGCAGCACTTCACGAAATACGACTGGTGGCGTTAGGACAACTGCCAATGCAAAGCTGAATGCCTCGGCACGCGTCTTTGCCACTCCCAATAGCATTCCGGTGGAAATGGTTGCACCGGATCGGGAAAATCCACGAAAAGGTAAGCAAAAACCCTGGATCAGCCCAATTATGGCGGCGCGCATTCCGGTCAGATCATCCGTCGCTGCGGTCGAAGGTTGAATCGCTTTCCGTCTTTCGAGTATGCCCGCGATTAGAATTAATAGACCGGCCGCTGCCAACGCTGGAGCGATAAGGTCGAGGCGGCTAAAAAGACTCTCGATCTCCACGTTCGGTGAGTCACGCAATACCGTCCTTTCCAAGAGACTGACGACAGTTTCGCCGACGACCACTGTCACAGCTGTCGCTACAATCAACTGGACAGCGGCCGTTTTGAAGATACGAAGACTTTTGAAATAGGTGTCGCGCCACTGGCGCCAAAAGTAAACAATAACCGCAAACATCGTGCCGGTATGAAGCATAACCAGGAGCAGCGTCATGGGCGGCGAAGATGGGTCCAAGCCTAGGAGTTTTTCAGCTACGACCACATGCGCGGAACTTGATATCGGGAGAAGTTCCGCCAGTCCTTGCACGACGGCGAGGATGATTACTTGCAGTAATGACATAAGCGGAGTCTAAAGGCGCGGCAGAAATAATGAAAACATAGGAAGCTGGATTGAGGCCAAAGGTCGTCAATGGGAATGTTCGCGAATTCATTGCCAGAAAGCGGCCGGTCGGCACTGGCGGCATCGGGTTAATAGCAGAAAGTTGGGAGGCGCTACGTCGACCGACGGCTAACGGGCAATCGAGTCGGCGCATATCGGCCAGACAACCGGTCCTTCGAAGACCTCGCACAGATTTCCCTATAGCGGACGTTTGACTTGGGGTTGCGTTGGCAAGAACCTGCGAGCGGTGTCCGTAGCTCAGGCGGCAGTCGAGGAGTGCGGGTTGCCCGGTCCTCCGACCTGGGCTAACTTGCATCCTTCACCGCGTCCACCGGGCAGGATCGGGCGCGATGTACCGAGGCAGGCGCGCATGGCGCTGGCGTTCGACTGGATCGCGTTTGTTCCAGGAGCAAGGGAATTCCATTCGGGGTCGTCGCGGTTCTTATGGATCTTTTCGCCGTCTATGTGTGGCGGCTCTCGATTCGGCTCCTGATGACACGGTCGGAGGCCAAGAAGCCCGTGAAAAAGACGCCCGCCTTGATCGCAGCCTTGAGCATGCTCGCGACCGTCACCGCCACCTCGGATGACGTGCTCCCCCAGTCACGGGCCGAGGCGCTCGCCATGGAGGCGGAGGACGCTCTGCCGCTCACAGTTTTCTATGATCCGCCGGAGCCACTGGGCGCGCGCCCTCCGGGTGCGCTGATCCGCTCCGAAGCGTTCCAGGGATACAGCCTACCCCCGGGAGCGCATGCGGTGCGAATCCTGTACGTGTCGCGCGCGCTCGATGGCACGTCGGTCGCTGCCTCTGGGGTAGTGCTGATCCCTGCGGGAGCAAGGCCGCGCCGCGGCTGGCCGGTTATCGCCTGGGCACACGGCACAAACGGAGTTGCCCGCATGTGCGCGCCCTCGCTCATGAAGGACGTCGAATATGGCAGCGAAGGGCTCATGCCGATGGTGGCAGCGGGCTTCGCCGTGGTGGCGACCGACTACGCCGGTCTAGGGACACCCGGCGCTCATCAGTACGACAATAAGATTCCTCAGGCCAACGATGTCGTCTACTCGGTTCCCGCCGCTCGGGCCGCGGTGCCTTCGCTCGGTCGACGCTGGGTCACCATCGGTCATTCCCAGGGCGGAGTCGCGGTGTGGGGCGTTGCCGAGATCGAGGCAAAGCTCAAGGATCCGGACTACCGTGGCGCAATTTCCGTCGCGGGTGACATGAACTATGAGAGCTTCGAAGCGCACGATGCAGTAGATTTCGACACGATCACGAACCTGTACTGGCCCTTGACTGCGTTTGGTGTCAAGGCGAGCTATCCCTCATTTGATGTGGAGCGATTTCTCTCGCCGATCATGCTCGAGCGCTACCACGACGTGACCACGAAAGGATGCTGGTACTACGCCTACGCCGCGGCTGCCGAGATCGGACGGCAGGCGGCAGTCCGGCCTGGCTGGAACGAGTTGCCTGAACTCGCGCGCTACAATCAGGACAGCCTCAGCACCAACCGGCCGATCCGCGGACCACTCATGGTTCTGGCCGGTGACGATGACGCCTCCGTGAATTTTGCCAACATCCAGGCTGGCGTTGCAAAGGCATGCCGGAATCACTTGCCGATTGAATTCGTGCACCGACCGGGCCTCGATCACGATCCGCTGATGGAGAAGACGATCAACCTGCAGCTGGATTGGGTCCGCGCGCGGCTTAACGCCAAGCCGTGGAGCAGCAATTGCGGGTCGACCTTCCCTACCCCCGGCGCCGGCCACGGCCCCGTGTTCGAATTCCTCGCGCCCGATCTGTCCGCCGCGCGCCGGCGGCTGCTGGCGGCCGGATGTGTCATCGAGGAGGAGAACTCATCGCTGCCGCGATGTTATATTCGCGACCCTTTTGGGCTGGTGTTCAACATCGGCCAGGCACGCAGCGATTGAGGCGGACTATGTCACTACCAACCCAGATGAACCTGATCGAAGCCACGGGCGCCGGCGGACCCGAAGTATTGAAACTCACTCAGGGGCCGGTGCCCCAGCCCGAAGCGCAGGACGTGCTGATCCGCGTGGCGGCAGCCGGGGTCAACCGGCCCGATGTCCTGCAGCGCATGGGTCGTTATCCTGTCCCACCCGACGCCAGTCCCATTATCGGCCTGGAGGTTGCCGGCGAAATCGCTGCAATCGGCACCGAGGTCAAGGAATGGAAGCCGGGGGATAAAGTCTGTGCACTCACCAATGGCGGCGGCTACGCCGAATATTGTCGCGTGCCAAAGGGTCAGGTCCTGCCATGGCCCAAGGGCTACGATGCAATCCGCGCGGGGGCCTTGCCCGAAACGTATTTCACCGTGTGGGCGAATGTGTTTCAGATGGGACGGCTGCATGCCGGCGAGACCGTGCTGATCCACGGCGGCAGCAGCGGCATTGGGAGCACGGCGCTGCAGCTCGGCCGCGAGTTCGGGGCACACGTGTTCGTCACGGTGGGTGGCGCCTCGAAAGTAGAGGCCTGCCTCAAGCTCGGAGCCGAAGTGGCGATCAACTATCGCGAGCAGGAATTCGAGAAGGTCGTTGCAGAACGCACCAACGGGCGCGGCGTCGATATGGTCGTCGATATCATCGGTGCCAAGTATTTCGACCGCAATCTGACGTCGCTCGGGAAAGACGGACGGCTCGTGATCATCGGCACCATGGGCGGCAACACGGTCGAACAATTCAACCTCGGCCGCGTACAGGCAAAGCGGCTGTCGATCATGGGATCGACCATGCGTCCGCGAACCGCCGCCGAGAAGGCGGTCATCGCCAATGATCTGCGTGCCAAGGTCTGGCCGGTGCTGGACGCCGGTCGCTGCGCACCGATCATTCACGAGGTGCTGCCGCTGGCTCAGGCCGCGCAAGCGCACCGGCTGATGGAGAGCAGCGATCACATCGGCAAGATCGTGCTGCGTGTCTAATCGCGCCGCGCCTCTGGTGGCGCCGCGCGTCTAACGGTCCAGCTCCGGGTAGTGACGGAAAATGCCGTTCTCGTTGAAGGCGAGGCGGCGGCCGGAGTTCACGTAGCGCTGGATATTAGGCCGCGCAAACACCGCCTCGTGCAGCGCGCGTAAGCGTGGATAGCCACGTATCCGGGCGCGCATGACGCGCGGAAACGCATACTGCAGTCCCGCCACGATCTGTGCCATCGACAGATCGGCGTAACTCAGGCGGCGTCCGACCAGCCAGTGCCCCGATGCGCCGTTGCGCCGGGAGACACGCTCGAAATAGCGCAGGTACTTCGGCATTCGCTCCGCAATGAATTCCTTCGAGCGACGTCTGGCTGCCGCCTTCTGCTGCTCGTAATACAGGCCGCCGCCCAGCGGATGGTGGGTGTCGTGGATTTCGACCACGAAGTCCGCCATCGTCAGCTGGAGCTGATGTACCCAGAGCCTGCTGCCTTCATCGCGCGGCACCAGTCGTAGCCGCGGTCCCAGGAACTGGAGAATGTTGGCGGTTTGACCGATCCAGTGGCGGCCTGCCTGCAGAAAAGGCGGTGCGAACGGCGGCCGGGCCGTCTTGCGGTCGTCGAGCACACGCATCAGCGCGGCAACGCCGCCGCCGCGGTTCTCCGCCAGCAGAGCGATATCCACGTAGTTGGCGCGCGCTTCCTCCAGGGCGAGGCGCACATACTCGCCGCGCCCCTGGATACCGGGCCAGTAGAACAGGCGATAGAGCATGAGGACCTCCTGCTAATCGGGCACGTGATCTATTCGATCACATAACGCAGGCGCCGGCCTTTCTCCAGCGCGGATTCAAGCGCCAGCCAATCGCCCTGGTCGGAATACCACAGGTCGATCTCCAGTTTGGCCGAGTGCAGATGGTAGTGCTGCGCGTGCACCGGCGCATTGCGGACCTGGACCGATGCCTCGCCAATGTGGTTGATCGTGACCGCCACATCCTCGCCAGTTTCGGGATTTATCAGGTGTGTCTGCTGCAGCATGACCGGATTCCAGTAGGCAAAGGTCATCGCGCAAGCCGACACCGAGTAGTGGCCCTTGGTGGTATCGACATCGATCCCGTGCTCATCGCCCTGCCCGTGCACGGTGTAGGGGGTGCCGTCGTCGTCGGAACTTGACTCGAGGCGATGCAGGCAGTTGCCTCCCCAGTTCTCGGTGGCCTGGTGGTCGTAGTGGTAGGCATTGATGAAGAGCACCTTCACCATGTAGTGAGCGACACTCTTGACATCGTGCGCGTCGCCTTGCGTCACGACCGAGAAATTGTGATAGCCGATCGGATCCTGATTCAGGTAGACGCGAAAATTCCAGGTACGAGTGCCATCGCCGGCCGCAGTCGCGGCAGGCGCCGTGTCGGAGCCGGCATGCGCGTCACAGGCACAGCCTGCGAGCAGTGCGCAGCCGATAACTCCCGCGCGGCGACGGTGCGGCGATATGGTCATGCGCGGATTGTATCCCCGCCGCGCCTAAAGCTGGAGGCGCGCGGCTAATTCCAGCTCGCGCTCGGAGGCCACGGCAGGTTGGCCGATCTCCAGGCGCCCGTTGAAGGAGCTGTCGATCTGCAGGAATTCGAGCGCGACGCTCAGGTGGCGATTGATATCGCGCTGATACGAGAGCATCCAGCCGTGGCCTCGATTGGTGTAGTCCCCGGTCTCATCGTCCGGGCTGGACTGATGCATCTCGAAGCGGTCGTAGCGGCCCGAAACACGGTTGGCTCCGAGCTGCCAGCTCAACAGCAGGAACTCGGAGTCGAAGTGCCAGCAGTACTGTTCATCCTCATCGCCGACGCAGGTCCTGCCCGACAGCCACTGCGAAATGACGGTCCAATAGCGTGTCGGAGTCCAGCGCAGCCCGGCGCTGTCGAACTGCGTGCGCCAGGGAAATTGATTGTCGGACGCCGAGTACTGCGAGGTATCGGCACGGTTGTCATAGTGCAGCGCGCGCAGCTCGAGCGCATCCAGATACCTGGCGGTGGCGTTGACGTAGTAGCCCACGTTGCCGTCGCCTTCGCTGGTCAGCAGCCGCTCATCGACGATCGTTTCCGAATTGGGCTGGCCGATCTTCCCAAACAGCGTGGCCTGCCGATCGTGGATGGCCCAGCCGCGCTCGGCCATCAGCTGACCGGCGGCTTCATTCCAGCCATACAGGCTGCCTCCGATCCCGAACTCCCAGTCGTGACCACGCTGCCTGCCAAGCCAGTCCAGTTCATATTCGGCACCAAAGGTACGCAGCTCCTCTCCGACCCAGGTATTGATCGCCGACGGTGACAGTGAATAGGCGCTGCGCCAGCCTTGCAGGCGATTCTCCAGTGAGATGGGCGCATAGAAGGCACCCAGTTTGATGCGCGAGCGCCAGGGGCCGCTCGGAAACGGACGAATTTCGGCGAATGCCTCCGTCAGGTCGATCGGATTGCTCTGACGGTCGGCATAGCTGACCGCTTCCACGTCGAAATGCACGATGTCCGCCACCGAGGTGCGATAGCCGAATCGCAGATTGTCGACCTGCAGGCCCTGATGGCTGGAATCAAAGCGCAGGTCGCCCAGTCCGTTGTCGAGAAATGACGGCGTTCCGTTCGACGACACCGCCAGTAGATCCGCACTGGCGTCGAAGCCGCCGTAGTCGGCCACCGCGGGAGTCGCTGGCAGCGACAGCGTGAGCACCGCGCCGGCCAGTCGGCTCAGTAGTCGGTCCATCGTTTGTCCGCGCCGTCTTCACGGGACGGACGAAGGGGTTTGGTGAGATGAAAAACGGCGGAGGCAGGGGTGCCTTCAGCCACCGAGACCGGCATCTGCAGCGGCGTTGCCGCAGGTTCCTGCATGCGCGGGTGCCAGGCAGTGATGCGATAGTTGCCCGGCGGGAGGTCGTGCACGGCCCACTTTCCCGCATCGTCACTGCGCGCGAAGTACGGCGAATCCGTAATGTAGATGTAGCCGATCATCTGATCGTGAATATTGCAGCCGATCACCACCAGCCCGGCGCGATCGAACACAATGGGCGGGTATTTGTGGCCCGCATACAGCGACAGCTGGAAGGTTTTCGCGGGGGAAAACGAATACACCTGGTGCTCGATCTGATCGCTGTTGGGAAAGTCGACACCGGTGCCCGTCTGGATGACCAGGATGTTCGGCACGAACTGTTTCTGCCGCTGGTCCATGATGACCGTACGGCTGACGCGCTTGACCGGAAGATCGAACTGCGGCTCGGCCAGGAGCACGATGCCGGCGCTGCCGTGGCCGGCGGGGTCCAATACCGAGACGTTGAGCTCCGCCGCGTATGAGGGCGCGCACGCGGCCAGGAGCCAGAGGCTCACCGCCGTTGGGCAGCGGCCCGGGCGCTGCTTGAAATGGATTCGCATAGTCCCTGCGTTTCCGTGCCGCTATCCGAGTTTGTGCCCGCAATCGGGGATGGGGTTGCACGCGGCCCGGTCGCCATCAAAGCGCGACCGTCGGCCGACGCCGCTACGGGGAATTATCGGCGGGAACCGCGCCTACTTGAGGGGGAAGCCCGGCTCGCGTGGCGATGCGAATTGCGTCACACAGCCGAGCCGGGGTTGAACCTGAGGCTTAGGGGACGGCGGCCTCGATGGCAATGGTCAATGTGACCTCCTCGCTCACCATGGGCGAGTACTTGCTCATGTTGAATTCGCTGCGCTTGATCGTGCCGGTTGCGTTGGCGCCGATAGAGTCCTTCTTCATCATGTTCGGGGCATGCTTGAAGGAGGTCACAGTCAACGTCACCGGCTTGGTGACGCCCTTGAGCGTGAGATCGCCCGTAATGCTGACCGGGCGGTCGCCGTCGAACTTGACCGAGTTGGATCGAAACGTAGCGGTCGGGTATTGCGCGGTATCGAGGAAATCCTCGCCCTGGATGTGGCCATTGAAGAGCTCGGAGCCGGTATCGACCGACTTGGTGTCGATCACCACATCCACTGAACCGGTCTTGGCCGCGGCGTCCAATGTCACGGTACCCGTGGTCTTGTTGAAGCGCGACTGCTGGGTGGTGAAGCCCAGGTGGTCATACGAGAAGCGTACGAAGGTGTGATCCGCATTGGGGATGAAGGTCGTCGGCGCGGCGACGCCGTTCGCGCTCGCAGCCAGGGTCAAGCCAAGGGTGAGGATCGCGGTTCGCATCGAATTCATGGGGTGCTCCTGTTCGCGGGAACGCGGATCTTATGCCGCGAAGCGGGGCTGTACAAATGCTGCGGCATCCCCATATCCGGCTTTCCAGGGCGTAGAATCGGCCATCCATGTCGACCGAGCAGTTTCATCCAGCCATCGCGCGCTGGTTTGCGGCGCAATTTCCCGAGGCTACGGCGGCTCAGGTCGCGGCGTGGCCGGCGATTGCCAGCGGCCGCGATGTGCTGATCGCGGCCCCGACCGGCTCGGGCAAGACACTCGCAGCCTTCCTCTCGGCCATCGATCAGCTGGTGCGCCAGGCTGCCATGGCTCAACTGCCCGAGACCACGCAGGTGGTCTACATCTCCCCACTCAAGGCCTTGTCGAACGACATTCAGCGCAATCTCGAGCAGCCGCTCGCTGGCATTGCCGCGGAGCTGGCGCGGCTCGGCGTCGACGCCGCGCCGATCCGGACGCAGGTACGCACCGGTGATACGCCCCAGTCCGAACGCGTCGCCATGCGCAGGAAACCGCCCCACATCCTGGTCACGACTCCCGAATCGCTGTATCTGCTGCTCACCAGCGGCTCCGGACGCGAGATGCTCTCGAGCACTCGCAGCGTAATCGTCGATGAGATACACGCGCTGGCCGGCAATAAGCGCGGCGCGCACCTGGCGCTCTCGCTGGAGCGGCTCGAATCCCTGACCGGCAGGCGGCTGCAGCGCATTGGCCTGTCGGCGACTCAGAAGCCCATCCAAACCGTGGCTCAGTTTCTCGTCGGCGCGCAGCGCATGGCCGATGGCACCGCGCGCAGCGATGACTGTGTCATCGTTGACCGCGGCCACGTGCGCGGGCGCGACCTGGCGCTGTTGCTGCCGGACTCGCCGCTCGAAGCGGTCATGTCAAATGAAGTCTGGCAGAACCTCTACGATCGACTTGCGGAACTGATCAGCGCGCATCACACCACGCTGATTTTTGCCAACACACGCCGCATGGTGGAGCGCGTCACGCGCCACCTGAGCGAGCGCATCGGCGAGCAGAACATCGCCGCACACCACGGCAGTCTCGCCAAGGAACTGCGATTTGATGCCGAATCGCGCCTCAAGGCCGGCAAACTGCGCGCACTGGTGGCGACCGCGTCGCTGGAACTGGGTATCGATATCGGCGATGTCGAGCTGGTTTGCCAGCTCGGTACGCCGCGCTCGATCTCGACTTTTTTGCAGCGCGTCGGCCGTGCCAATCACGCCGTCGGCGGCGTACCCAAGGGACGCCTGCTGCCGCTGAGTCGCGACGACCTGGTCGAATGCACGGCGCTGCTCGATGCGGTGCGCGCCGGAGAGCTCGACGCACTGCAGATTCCAGTGCAGCCGCTGGACGTGCTGGCGCAGCAGCTCGTCGCCGAGGTCAGCGCGCGCGAGTACGGCGAAGAGGAACTGTGGGATCTGGTGCGGCGCGCGTGGCCGTATCGCCAGCTTCCGCGGCGGCAATTCGATGAGATCGTCCGGATGCTGGCCGACGGCATCGCTACGCGGCGTGGCCGGCAGAGCGCCTATCTGCATCGCGACGCGGTCAATCGCCGACTGCGGGCGCGGCGCGGCGCGAGCCTGACGGCGATCACCTGCGGCGGAGCCATTCCCGACAACGCCGACTACCAGGTGGTGCTGGAGCCGGCAGGTACTTTCATCGGCACGCTCAACGAAGATTTTGCCGTCGAGAGTCTTGCCGGCGATGTGTTCCAGCTCGGCAATACTTCCTATCGGATCCTGCGTGTCGAGGCCGGACGCGTACGTGTCGAGGACGCCAGGGGCCAGCCGCCGACGATGCCGTTTTGGCTCGGTGAAGCGCCTGCGCGCAGCGCCGAGTTATCCGCGGCAGTCTCGCGCCTGCGCGAATACGTGGAGGCCGCGCTGCCGGTGGTCGATGCCGAGCGCATCGAGGACTGCATCGCCGCAATCGTCACGCGCTACCAGATCTCACCGCTGGCCGCGCGCCAGCTGGTCGAGTATCTGGCCGGTGCCAAAGCCGTGCTCGGTGCGCTGCCGACGCAGCAGCGGCTGGTGTTCGAGCGCTTCTTCGACGAGGCCGGGGACATGCACCTGGTCATCCACTCCCCCTTCGGTGCGCGTATCAACCGCGCTTTCGGGCTGCTGCTGCGCAAGCGCTTTTGCCGCGCGTTCAATTTCGAGCTGCAGGCGGCGGCGACCGAAGATGCGATCGTGCTCTCGCTGGGCGAGACCCACAGCTTTGCACTCGAGGATCTACCAAAATTCCTCAACAGCCGCAGCGCCGAGCCCGCGCTGATCCAGGCGCTGCTGGATGCTCCGCTGTTCGCGACCCGCTGGCGCTGGGTGGCCACGATTTCGCTGGCGGTGCGTCGTATGCGCGGCGGCAAGAAAACTCCGGCGCCGCTGCTGCGCATGGCGGCTGATGATCTGATTTCGGTGGTGTTTCCCGACCAGCTGGCCTGCGCCGAGAACCTCGGTGGCGAGCGCGAAGTGCCCGATCATCCGCTCGTGCGCCAGGTGCTGCATGACTGCCTGCACGAAGCCATGGACCTCGACGGCCTCATCGCGCTGCTCGAGCGGCTTGAACGCGCGCAGCTGGAGGTCGTCACGCGCGACCTGCCGCAGCCATCGCTCCTATCGCAGGAAATCCTGACGGCGCGGCCCTATGCCTATCTGGACGATGCCCCGCTCGAGGAGCGCCGAACGCAGGCGGTGGCCTCGCGCGGCTGGCTCGATCCTGCCACTGCCGCGCAGTTCGCGCACCTTGACCCGGCGGCGATCGAGGCCGTGCGTACCGAAGCGTGGCCCGTGCCCGACAGCGCCGATGAGCTGCACGATGCGCTGATGCTGCTGGGAGTCATGACCCAGGAGGAGGCGCGCTCGCTCGGATGCGAGGATGCCTTCGAATCGCTCGTACATCAGCGTCGCGCGACTCGGCTCAGAACGAGGCCCACGGCCGATGATCCGGCCGGCAAAGTGTTCTGGGCTGCGGCCGAACAATTGCCGATGGTCGCGCGGATCTACCCGGGTCATTCGCTCGATCCGGTCCTCGAAGCGCCCGCGGAATACCAGCAACGCGAGTGGGACCAGGACGAGGCACGGCGCGAGTTGCTGCGCGGCCGGCTGCAGGCAATCGGACCGACCACGGTCGCCGTGCTTGCGGCCACGCTGGCATGGTCGCACGCGCACGTGGATGCGGCGCTGCTCGCACTCGAGACCGAAGGCTTTGTGCTGCGCGGACAGTTCAACATAGGTAATACCGAGCTGGAATGGTGCGAACGTCGCCTGCTTGCGCGGATCAATCGTTACACCATCCGTTCGCTGCGCGCCGAGATTGAGCCGGTTCCGAGCGCCGATTTCATGCGCTTTCTGCTCGACTGGCAGGGCGTTACGCGCATCCCGCGGCCCGAGGGGGTGCAGAGCCTCGCCGGCACCATTGAGCAGCTCGAAGGCGTCGAAGTGCCGGCAGTGGCCTGGGAGGCCGATGTGCTGCCAGCGCGGCTGCATGACTATGAGGCCGGCTGGCTCGACAGCCTGTGCCTGTCGGGTCGCGTGCTCTGGGCGCGATTGGATCGGCCCGCCACTGCAACGGCCGGCCCGGTGCGCTCGACGCCCATCGCGCTGCTGACACGCAGGAACAATGCGCTCTGGCAGAGCCTGCGGCACGACGACGATGCGCCGGCACAACTATCGGCCTCGGCCACCGCCATGGCGGAGTTCCTGCAGCAGCATGGCGCTTCCTTCTTCGACGAGATCATCCAGGGCACCGATCTGCTGCGTGCGCAGGCCGAAAGCGGCCTCGCCGAACTGGTCGCCGCGGGCCGCGTGAGTGCCGACAGCTTCGGCGGCCTGCGCGCTCTGCTGATGCCGCTCGAGCGCAAGCGCAGGCTCGCCGCGCGCGGCCGACGCTCGGCAACGTTTGGGCTGGAGGAGGCCGGACGCTGGAGCCTGGTGCATCGGACGGGCACTGCCACGGGCATGGTCGATCAGTCAGAGAATATCGAGGCTGTCGCCTGGGTGTTACTGCGACGGTACGGCGTCGTATTCCGCCGCATGCTGACGCGGGAGGCCGCCTGGCTTCCGCCCTGGCACGCCCTGTTGCGCGCCTATCGCCGGCTCGAGGCGCAGGGTCACATCCGCGGCGGCCGGTTTGTCGCCGGTGTCAGTGGCGAGCAATACGCGCAGCCCGATGCGGTCGGTGCGCTACGCTCGGTCCGCAAGCGCGAAGCTACCGGTGAACTGGTGTCCCTGAGTGCCGCCGATCCGCTGAACCTTGCCGGCATCGTGACGCCGGGCGCCCGCGTGGCAGCACTCGCGGGTAATCGCCTGCTGCTATCCGACGGGGTGCCGATTGCGACGCTCGTCGGCGGTGAGGTGCAGTATCTGACCGAGCTTGCCCCGGCCGAGCAATGGCGGCTCCGCAATGCCCTGCTGCGACAGACGCCACGCTCACGGCTGGCCAGTGCCGGCTAGGAGCGGATCGCAGGCCGTTGAGGCCAATTGACCCGAATAGGCTGGCTATCCGGTCGCGGAAGGCGGTTATTGTTTCTTGGGAGAAACAGTCGATGCGGTGGCCGCCAGGCCTGGGGGAGGCGGAAAGGCCGACGCTTCGCTCCTGAGCCAATCGATGAATGCCCGCGCACCCGGGAGTGCCTGGGCGCGACGAGGCCAGACCAGCCAGTAGCCGCGGCCAAATCTCACCGGACGGTCGCCGGCGACCACCAGTGCACCGCGGGTAATCTCATCGGCCACCAGGCACCAGCGACTCAGCGCGAGCCCATCGCCCTGAACGGCCAGGCGCACGACCGCCTGCGAGTCTTCATACATGGCGCCGCGCACGCTGGAGGTGGGATCATCGGCCCGGCCGTCGAAAAGCCACGCCGTCCAGGGCTCGCCGGTGCTGTGCAACAGCGGATAGCGCCGCAGATCGTCCACGTTGCGGACCGGTCCATATTTCTTCAGAAGTGCCGGCGCGCAGACCGGCAACAGCCACTCATCGAGCAGCTTCTCGCAGTGCACGTTGGTCCATTCGCCCGTCCCGAATCGGATTGCCAGGTGGAAGTCTTCGCGCACGAAATCCACGATGTTCACCGAAGTGTGGAGCTGCAGATCCACCTCCGGGTGGGCGCTGCGAAAGCGCGCCATGCGAGGCAGCAGCCACTGGTGAAGAAAAGACGATATCGTCGAGACCTTCACCGGACCTGACTGCCGGTCGCTGCGCACGTCATCGACCGCTCGCTCGATATCGATCAGTGCCTGCTGCACCCGCGGCAATAGCGCGGCACCCTCACTGGTGAGATTCACCTGGCGACCATTGCGCCGGAACAGGGGCCGGGACAGGTACTCCTCCAGCGCGCGGATCTGCAGGCTGGCCGCGCTCGCCGTCACACCGAGCGCATCGGCTGCGCGCGTGAAATTGAGATGTTCTGCCACGGCCACAAACACCCGCAGGCTGCCCAGGGGCAGCCTGCGGTGTGCAGTCCCCCGGGGTGAGCCGGTGCGGGGCCGTGGACGCGGGGTGTGAACACGCTTGTTATTGGCGATGGGTCAGCCCTTCCATGAGGCATCGGTCGTGTGCTGCCGATGGTAGGCGGTCAGTGCCGGACGATCCAGACGCGTCACCGTCTCATCGACCGCGTGCGCCACGCACTGCTCCCAGGACTTAAGCTTCAGGTGCGATCCGGTGATTTCCCCGACGCCACAGCTCTCATCGGCTGCCAGCCGGATGCGGTGATACAGCACGCGGACAGCGTGGGGCTGGTTAAGATCGAGATCAGCGTACCGGACCTTGACCGGCTGCGGCTGATCTGCGGTCCCTTCGAGGGATGTTCCGAGCGCGATACCCTGCCAGGCCGTCAGCACCATCGCTGCGGCAGCACCCACCAGGTATTTAGTAATCTGTGACATGACATTCTCCTGTTGACTGGTCTTGAGCCATGAGCGGCTGAGAGACAGGATGCGCGCCTGAACTGCGCGCAAGTCGCAAAGCGCTCAAGGTGCGTTGAGGTTTGCTTAAACCGTGACGGGCGTTCCGATGACGAGCTTTATCCGACGCATCGCGCATCTGGACATGGACGCGTTCTATGCCTCGGTCGAACTGCTGCGATATCCGCAGCTTCGCGGCCTGCCGGTGGTCATCGGCGGCGGCCGGCGAGCTGTGGACGACGTCAGCGCATCGGCCGACGCCGCGGCGTTTCCGCGGCTGCGCGACTATGCGGGGCGTGGGGTGGTCACCACCGCTACCTATGCGGCGCGCGAGTTTGGTGTGCACTCGGCCATGGGGCTGATGAAGGCAGCACAACTTTGCCCGCACGCCGTCCTGCTGCCTGTGGATTTCGACCAGTACCGCCATTACTCGCGCGAATTCAAGGCCGAGATCGCGCACTTCGCGCCGGTGATCGAAGATCGCGGCATCGATGAGGTCTATATCGATTTCACGGACGCGGATGGCGGCCAGCGAGACGGCGGTCGAGTGCTGGCGCTTGGCGTGCAGGCCGCGATCCACCAGCGCACCGGCCTCACCTGTTCCATCGGCGTGGCACCCAACAAACTCATCGCCAAGATGGCGAGCGAATTCCGCAAACCCAACGGCGTCTCGATCGTCTATGAGTCGGAGCTGGCGCAGAAGGTCTGGCCACTGCCATGCCGCAAGATCAGCGGCATCGGGCCCAAAGCCGGATCACATCTCGAACAGCTCGGGATCCGCACGATCGGTGAACTGGCGCGCTGCGAGCGCGCCTTCCTGGCACAGCACTTCGGACCCAACCATGGCGCGTGGATGTATGAGTCGGCCTGGGGCCGCGACGATCGGCCTATCGTCACGGCGAGCGAGCCGGTATCGATGAGCCGCGAAACCACCTTCGAGCGCGATCTGCACGCCGTGCGCGATCGCAGCCAGTTGCGCGCACTGTTTACGCAGCTGTGCGAGCGCCTGGCGCAGGATCTCGAGCGCCATGGCTACGTAGGCAAGACCATCGGCGTCAAATTGCGCTACGACAACTTCCAGCGTGCGACGCGCGAGCAGACGCTGGGCTTTCATACCAGCGATGCGGCCGTGATTCGCCGCGCGGCCGGCCTGTGTCTCAAGCGCGCCCCGCTCGAACGGCGCCTGCGCCTGATCGGAGTCAAGGTAGCGGGCCTGGTGCGGCGCGATTCGCCCGAGGCGCGCGCAGTGGATCCCGCGGCACAGCCGTCGTCGCCGCCGCCGCTGTCGATGCCGCTGTTCTAGATCAGTGTGCGGCTGGCCCTCCTATGGGCTCCAGCGCCACCGTTTCCGCGTCGATGCACTGCCGTTGATGCGATCGAGCGCGTGGTGAACACTCATCGTTCCCACAACACCCGTCCGTTCTCCAACGGCACGGCCCCTAACCACGGAAAATGTCGAACGGCTCGATTTTGAGTACCTTGCGTACTCCGATGTAGCCGGAAATGACGGCGATCACGAAGACCATGCCGAAGGCGAGCGCCAGGTTCCAGTAGGTAATCGTTGCGGCGTAGTAGGGCGACATCCATCGGGCACCCGATATCACCACCGTCACCAGGAGAATTCCCAGACCGTAGCCGGTCAGCGAGGTCAACGCTGCCATGAAGAGGATCATATAAACCAGCTTGCGCCCTCTTGCGCCGATGGCTTTGAGCGCGCCAAATTTGTCGAGGTTTTCGGCAATAAAGGTGAAAAAGGTCTGCCCGGAAATCGCCATTCCTACGATAAAACTAATGATGGTCATCAGGAGGATGTTGGTGCCGACACCTGTCTGGTAGGTGTAGTAATGGGCAATGCCGTGGTTGAATTCGTCCTTTGTGAGGGCTACGTAACCGAGCTTGGCAACCTTCTGCTTGATGTCTGCCACTGCAGCCTCGTTTCTCGGCTGGACCAATAAATAGGACAGCGTAAAATGCATCTGCGGAATATATTGAATCGCGCGATTGTAGGTCGTGTAGAGCGTCGGTACACCGTTGAGTCCATTGGAAGCGACTTTTGCGATGCCGACGATCGTCACGCGGTGGTTATTGAGTTCGAACGTGGAACCGAGTTTCGGGTTCCGCAGCTTCGGGAATTCCGCGTCATCCACGACCATGAACGCGTTGTCGGCATAGATGTCATTGATATTGCCCTGCTCGAGTTCGGGGCGCCCGAACAGGCTGTCATCGTCCAGGCCGACGACATTGACGGACTGGTAAGTACCGTCGGGCAGCTTGACCATCGCTCCACCAACAAAAAGCGGCACTGCATAGCTGACGCCGTCCATGCTGCGCACTTCATCCTCGAGGTAATTAGGCATCGGAATCGGACTGGTGGCGGTATTGACCCCGGGATCCATCACCCACATGCTTGCGCCGACGTTGGTAACGGTCGAGTACGCCCGATTCAGAATCCCTGCGAACATCGCGGTCATCTGCATCATCAGGAACACGGCGAAAGTGATGCCGATCAAGAGCGCCGAGAACTTGCCCTTATCATTGACCAGCAGCTTGAAGCCGATCCGCAGGATTCCGCTGTTCTTCATGGCCTGTTGCCGGAGCCCGCGGTGGGTGGCGAGTTCCACCAGCCGCCGCCCAGCGCGACGAACAATGCCACCGTATCCTGGTGGCGCTGCGCGACAGCTTGCAGATAGCCGATGGTCGCTTCATGGAACTGGACGTCGGCCGCCCAAACCTCGAGGTACGCCACCAAGCCTGCCCGGTAACTCACCTGCAACAGCTTGAGCGCCTCGCCGGCGGCGCGCTGCGCATCGGCCTCGGCCTGCAGCGCCTGCGCATCGTGCTCCAGTGCCTTCAAGGAGTCGGCGACTTGAGCAAACGCATCGAGCACCGTCTGGCGGTAGGTGCCCTGTGCCGCCTGATAGGCGTCAATTGCCGCCTTCCGTCCGTACCATAGCGTGCCGCCCTGAAACACGGGGATCGTAGCGGACGGGCCGATGCTCCAAAATCGGCTGTTGGCTGCTGACAGTGTGCCGAAGCTGGACCCAGACTCACCGTAGGTGGCGCTCAGGCTGACGCTGGGAAACATCGCGGCGGTGGCGACGCCGATGTTGGCGCTCGCCGCATGCAGTTGCGCTTCGGACGCAAGAATATCTGGCCGTTGGCGCGCCAGGTCGGACGGCAGGCTCACCGGCAGGTCGATCGGAAGCGAGAGGCCGGTCAGATCGATGTCCGGCAACGCTACCTTTGACGGCACGACGCCCTCCAGGGTCGCGAGCAGGTCCTCAGTCTGGCTGATTTGCTGCTTGAGGGGCGCCAGGGTGGCCTGATTGACAGCGATGAGGCTGCGTAGACTCAACGCGTCGGAATAGGGAGCGGTGCCCGCACCAACCTCCACCTCGGTGGATTGGAGTTGTTGCTTCTGCAGCTCGATCAGTTGCTCAGTCGTTCGAACCTCGGCGACGTAGGCCGCGCGTGCGATGCACGTGTTGACGACATTGGCGGACAAAGTAAGGTAGGCCGCCTTGCTCGCGTAACGCTGGTAGTCCACCTGGGCCTTCAGGCCCTCTACCGTGCGCCGTTCACCGCCGAATATATCGAGTGCATAGCCGATGGTGCCGCTCAGAGTAATCAGATTGAACACCGAAGCAGGAGTCCGCAACCCCACTTGCAGCGGGGCGAAGCGCTCTCGGGTGGCGTCCAGGTCAGCCCCCACATGCGGGAAGAACACCCCGTAACCCGCCCGCAGTTTATGCTGACTCTGACGCAGGCTTGCCTCTGATGCCTGCAGGGTCGGATTGTTGGCGAGCGCCTGCTGGACCACAGCATCGAGTTGCGCTGACTTGAACAGCCGCCACCAGTCGGCATCAAGCATGGCGCCGGACGTGAAACGCTGCGACTTGTCGTCTGCCGCGACCGTAGCTGGAGGCATCGGCTCGACCGTATAGCGGTCCGAGCCGAGTGGCGTGGGACGAACGAAATCGGGGCCCACTGCGCATGCGCCGAGCGTCGTGAGCATCGCAGCGACGAATGCGAGCTCGTACCCCGCCGATCGAAGTACCCTCATTGCATGCGCTCAGCCGGCTCTCTCGAGCACTCTGTGCTATTGCCCGATGTACACATCGACTTCCTGGCCTGGATACACCGGTGCATCCTGCTTCCGGAAACGGAAAATCACTGGCAGAACCCGCAGGTCCACTTGCTCCTGGCGCTCGTTCGATAGCTCAATCTTGGGCGAGACGTAAGGCTGCACCCGGACAAACTCCAACGGCACCTTGATGTCGCTGCCGCGGACCGACATCTGCGCGTGGATATGGAACGCATTTGGCAGGCGCGACACGAGTATTTCGTCGACAAAACAGCGCACGGCCAGATACTCTTGAAGCGGACCGATCACCAATATCGGGTCCTGTCCCTGCGTATAGGTGTCGTACACACCGAGCGGCGACACGTAACTGCTGGCCGTCGCGTTCAGTGCAAGTACCACCCCGTCGTTCTGCGCCTTGATCGTATATTTGACGAGCAGGGCGTCGGCGGCCTCGTAAGCCTGTTTGGGCGAGTCGTACGTTTTCTGCTGATTGAGAATGTCGTAGCTCCACGCGCCTGCCTTCGTAAGATCGTATTGCCTGCGCATGACTTCAAGTGCTTCGACGGCCTGATGGACAGCGTCTTCGGCAATATCCAGCACGCTCTTGCTGATCGAGTGCGGGTCCGCCTCGTAGGCCGCGAGGTCCTTCTCGTACTGATCGCGGGCCGCCTTCACATTGGCCAGCGCCAGATCCACCTGCGCCTTGGCAATATCCAGCGTCTCTTTTCTCGGCTGCGCTTTAAGCTCATTGAGCAGTGCCAGAGCCGCGTCGGCCTGCGAGTGCAGTTGCGCAGTGGTTTGCTTCTGCACGGAGTCATCAATTTTCAGCAGCGGAGCGCCGGCCGCAACGCTCTGGCCCTCCTCAACCAGCACCTGGGTAACCGGACCCGACACTTCCGGGTAGATATTGATGTTTGAACCGCTCGTCTGGTCGCTTTCGATGATGCCGTTGGCGAAGATCGACGTCACATAAGGACTGGTGACCGGGTTGAATACGGGAGGCTGTGGCTTGCGCTGCATGCCAAAGATGAAGGCAGCAACCAGTCCAGACACGACGCCCAGTACCGCCAGGGAAAAAATGACCTTGTTTCTCACTCCGTTCCCTTCTCGAGTCCCGTGATGCGCCCGTCTTCCATATGGATGATTCGATCCGCGTACTCGTTGATGCGCGCGTCGTGCGTCACTATCAGGATGGCGCGCTTGTCGTTTAGTACCTTGGTCTTTACAAAGGAGATGATCATTTTCCCCGTGTCGCCGTCGAGTGAGGCGGTTGGCTCATCGAAGATCAGGATCTCCGGACCACTCACGATGGCCCGCGCGATTGCGACTCGCTGCTGTTCTCCGCCAGAGAACTTCACCGGAAGAACCTCGCCGCGGCCCTTCAACCCAACGACCTCGAGATATCTGTTCGCCTCCGCGATAGAGTCATCCCAATCGCGGTCCTGCAGGAGCAATGGAATCGCGACGTTCTCCGCCGCCGTCAATCGCGGGAAAAGGTGATAGTCCTGAAACACGAAACCGATCGTGTGCAGCCGAAAGTCGGCCAACTGGTCGCTGTTCTGGTTCCATATATTCGCGCCTTTGACCGTTACCGAGCCGGAGGTCGGACGCAGGATGCCGGAGATCATGCTGAGCAACGTGGTCTTGCCGCTGCCGGACGGGCCAACGATAAACAGCATCTCGCCGAATCGTGCGGAAAATCCCACGCCCTTGACGGCGTTTACTCTGGTCTCGCCTTCGCCAAATGACTTAGTCAGATCGGTCGCGACGATCGCCTGATTGCCGATTGCCTTTCCGGCCGGGGTCGAAGGAGTCATTCAGATCCCACGTGCCGGATTGCGTGCCAACGCTGCATACTGCAAGTCTCCGGGGTGTGGTCGGAGCTGCAGCGAGGATTGGGACGCCGGTGCCCGAATTGAATGGCAGCACTGCATGCTTATACAGTGCGCAAGAGGTTGAGTATCCAAGCGGCTCGTGCGACCGTCTGTTCGCTAACGTACGGACAGCTTCCAAAGAAGAGCAATAATATCATGATGATCAACCCTCGATACTCTATAACGGAAGCGACGCGGCTCGAGTCCGCCAGCAAGAATGTCTGCAATGTCCTCCTCGGGCTCGGCGCGGGGTTGTTAGCGTTGGGCCTTTATATGGGCTTCGTCCGGCACGCCAATGCGGCGCTGGTTTTCAGCCTGCTGGGGATCACTACAGTGGTCTTTGCCGTGGTCCTGTGGGTGCTGATGAAGCCGGACGCATTTGCGTTTATGAGTTCCGCCAGACTGGCTCGGCAACCGGAAGGGCCAGTCAATCCTGAGCGAGAATCTACCGTGGCGCAGCCACACGCGGCGGCCGAAATTCAACCGCAAGGCCCAGCTGTACCCCGGCCCGAAGTCGTGGTGAACTCCCCCGCCGAGCCTGCACCGCAACTGCCCCATCCTGTTGCCGAAGGCCCTCAGCCGCGCGCGGACGAGGATCTCGTCAAACTGATGGACACGACGCTCGGCGATATTCTCCACCTACTCCAATCGGCCCTTCGCAAGGACTCGGAAGCCTCCGGGCGCCATTAAAAATGCAACGCACCGTTGAATTCGTTTTGAATCGTGAACCGGTTAGCGCCAGGAGTGACGCGGGGCGCACGTTGCTTTGGGTGTTGAGGACGGATTTCGCGCTTACCGGCACAAAGTATGGGTGTGGTGAAGGCTACTGTGGGGCTTGCACCGTCATACTCGACGGCAAGGCCGTGCGTTCATGCCAGACAGCCCTCGGCGATGTCGCCGGTAAACACGTCGTCACGATCGAAGGTCTCGGGAATGGTGGCGACTTGCACCCCTTGCAGCGGGCCTTTATCGAGCATGGCGGCTTCCAATGCGGATTCTGCACGGCAGGAATGCTGTTGACTGCCGCGGTATTTCTTCGGGAGTCGCACGAACGGTCGCGTGAGGCCATCGAGGCGGCCATGGAAGGCAACCTGTGCCGCTGTGGCGCACACACCAGGATCATCGCGGCGATTCTGTCAGTGGCCAAGCAAACGAAAGTACCGGCATGAATCCGCCAATGGGAGTTGATCGTCGCAGGTTTTTCCAACTTATCGGCGGCGGAATCGTCGTGTTCCTCGCTTTCGATGTCTCGCCGGCCGAGTCACAGGATGCCAATCGTCTCTACCCAGCAGACTTCAACGCATACCTCGTGATCGCACGAAACGGCAGAGTTACCGTGTTTTCTGGAAAGATCGAGATGGGCCAGGGCGCCATGACATCCCTTGCGCAGATGGTCAGCGAAGAATTGGATGTGGGTCTGGGATCGATCGACATGGTGCTCGGCGATACCGATCAATGTCCAGTCGATATGGGTACCTTCGGATCGCTGACCACCCGCGTGTTCGGGCCGGCGCTACGCGCGGCGGCCGCACAAGCGCGAATCACGCTATTGGAATTGGCTGCAGAAAAGCTGGGAGTGCCGACAACTCGACTGACAATCAACAACGGCATCGTTTCGGTGATGGGAAATTCCGCGCGGCGCGTGAGCTACGGCGACCTTTCCCAGGGCGCACGAATCACGCGGGTGGTGGACCGCCAGGCGGTGCTCAAAGCGGCGACCGAATTTCATGTGATGGGTACGTCGCCGAACCGGCTCGATTCGCTCGAGAAGGTTACAGGCCGGGCTCACTATGCCGCCGATATCCGTATCCCGGGCATGCTGTACGCGCGAATACTGCGGCCCCCAACGCACGGTGCGACGCGAACCTCGCTCGATACCTCAGATGCAGAAGCGATACCCGGAATCACACTGGTGGCGAGAGATGAACTGGTCGCCGTGTTGCACGCCGACCCGGAAGTGGCCGGCGCCGCGTTGACAAAGATCAAATGCTCGTGGCAACCGGCCGCTGCGGATCTCGCCCCGGAAGACATTTACACGCACCTCACTGCGGGGGCGGGTGCAATGAAGACGTTGGCGGCCTCGGGAGACGTCGTGGCGTCGCGGGCACAGGCGAGTCACGTGATCGAGGCAGTTTACAAGAAGGGCTATGTGGCGCATGCGGCGATTGAGCCGCATGCGGCTCTGGCCGAAATCAAAGATGGGAAAGCAACCATTTGGGCATCCACTCAAACGCCATTCCCCACGCGTGATCAAATCGCCCGTGCAATCGGGTTCGACGCCATCAATGTCCGAGTGATCACGCCGTTCGTCGGTGGTGGCTTCGGCGGCAAGAGTGCGTCCGCTCAGGCGGTCGAAGCGGCTCGACTGTCTCAAATCACGGGTAAACCCGTGCAGGTCGCATGGACTCGTTCCGAGGAGTTTTTCTTCGACACTTTCGATCCGGCATCCGTGGTCAAGAGCGTTTCAGGGATCGGACCCGATGGCAGAATCGCGTTCTTCGACTATTCGGTCTATTCGGCCGGCGAACGGGGGGCGGCTCTCTGCTACGACGTTCCAAACATAAGAATTCGATCGACAGGAGGAATGTCGTATGGTCCAGACGCCGCGACGGCAAGTCTGCACCCGTTTGCCGTGGGCCCCTGGCGAGGCCCCGGCGCCAACATGAACGTGTTTGCCATCGAATCGCAAGTGGACGCAATGGCGTCTGCCGCGAAACAGGACCCACTGGCCTTTCGCTTGCGTCATCTGACGGACCCGCGAATGCGGCGCGTTCTCCAGGCGGCGGCCGGTGCTTTTGGATGGACGCCCAACATTGCTCCGAGTCGGCGTGGCTTCGGCGTGGCTTGTAATATCGATGCAGGAACCTATGTTGCGACGATGGCCGAGGTTAAGGTCGATGCGTCGAGCGGACACGTGCAGGTCATCCGTGTGGTGTGCGCCCAGGACATGGGTATCGTCGTCAACCCGGACGGGGCTAAAATGCAGATGGAAGGCGGCATAACGATGGGTCTCGGCTACAGCTTGAGCGAGGAGTTGAGGTTTCGCGGCGGCGACATCCTCGACCGCAACTTCGACACTTATGACATTCCGCGATTTTCCTGGGTGCCCCGTATCGAGTGCATACTCGTCAAGAACGACGAACTTGCTCCGCAGGGCGGCGGTGAGCCGCCGGTTACTACCACCGGAGCCGTGATTGCGAATGCCGTGTTCGATGCGACCGGGGTACGCATGTTGCGTCTACCGTTTACGGCTGCACGCATGAAGACAGCCATGCAAGAACTCGCCGCCCGGCAATGAACACAAACGGCGCGGCCGCCACGATCCAGATATCCTCCACGCGCGACCACTGATCGGCGGCGGCATTGAGCGCCGCGCTGCACGTCGCGTTCAGATCATCAATTCGACGCGCTCATCGCCCGTACAGTGCCGTGAGGCTGGTCTTGGCGAGCTGGTTCGCATTCAGCATATAGCCGATCATCGCCGCCGGAGCGCCAGCCGGAACATCGATCTTTTCCACCTTCAGCGCGTATAACGTGAAAATGTAGTGATGAGGCTTGTCGCCCTGCGGGGGGCAGGCACCACCAAAACCGGAGCTGCCGAAATCCGTGCGACCCTGCATGGCACCTGGAGGCAGCAGCTTGCCATCCGCATCCCCGGCGTGTTCCGGCAGACCGCTCGCCGTTGCCGGGATGTCGTAGACGAGCCAATGCCACCACCCCGATCCGGTGGGTGCATCCGGATCATAGAGTGTGACCGCGAAGCTCCTGGTGCCGCTCGGCGCGCCGCTCCATTTCATGGCCGGCGAAATGTTCTTGCCCGTGCAGCCGAAGCCGTTGAAGACTTGCGCATCGCTGAGTGTGCCGTTGACCTTGATCGTCGGAAGGTCGAGACTGAATCCTGCGGCCGATGCCAAGGACGAGATACCGAGGCAGATCACGGCCATCGCCCCGATCGCAAAACCTGAGTGATTACGAGTCATGCTGTCTGCTCCTGATTTTCGCCCGCATCAGCAGCGCATTATACGATGCCCACGCTGATCGCCGGCCTGCTGCTGTTCTTCGGGTTGCACTCGATCTCGATGGTTGCGCCGGGCTGGCGCGATGACATGGTGCAAAGACTGGGCGAGGGCGCCTGGAAGGGCCTCTACAGTTTGCTCAGCGGTATCGGCCTGGCGCTCATGATCGTGGGCTTTGCGCACGCCCGGGCGCATGCAGCGGTGCTGTATGTGCCGCCTGCGGTGCTGCGCTATCTGACTTTCCTGTTGATGCTGCCGGTGTTTCCATTGTTGCTGGCGGCGTATCTACCCGGCAGGATTCAATCGCGCACCAGGCATCCCATGCTCGCGGCCGTCAAGCTCTGGGCCACGGCGCATCTGCTGGCGATCGGCACGCTGCCGGATGTGCTGCTGTTCGGGGCATTCCTGGTTTGGGCGGTTTTCGACCGGATCTCGGTGAAGCGTCGTCCGCGAACGGTCCGACACTCGCCACGGCCGATCCGGTACGGCGACCTGGTGGCAGTGGTGGTCGGATTGGGGCTGTATGTGCTGTTCGTGCTCAAGCTGCACGCGCTGATCATCGGCGTCGCGCCGCTAGCGCCGCCGCTCTAGACGCATTTCACAACAGGAACGGAACGAGCGCCCTGGTGCGTGCGCGATAGCGGCGGTACTCCTCGCCGAAGGTCTCGCTCATCCAGCGCTCCTCGAGCCGCAGTTTGCGCCAGAAGGCCACGAACACGATGACGACGGCCAGTACGCCGCGCCACTGTCCGATGGCGAGCGCGGTGCCGATGAAACCAAACAGCACGCCGGTATAGATCGGATGCCGCACGATCGCGTAGGGACCCGTCCGGATCAGCTCATGATCCTGCTTGACGGTCACCGTCGCACTCCAGTTGCGGCCCAGATGCATGCGAGCCCAGGCGCTGAAGCTTAAAGCCGCGGCCGTGATGGCCGTGCCGATCCAGAACAGCGTCACGCTGCGGGTTAGAAATCTCTGGAACAGCCAGCCATCCTCGGCATCGCCGCGAATCCACAGCAGCACGGCGGCAATGAGCAGCGGCAGCAGGTGCGCCGCGCGCGAGCCGGGTGATTCGTGGCGTTGCGTTGGTTTTACATCGGCCGCGCAGATCCGCCAGTAAGCGATCCACAGCAGCCACAGACCCGGGATCAGGTAGTGGTATAGAAGCCTCATGCTTCTAGAGTACGCCGCGCGCCGAGCGGCACCCAGCAGCCGCGGCGGTCAATAGGCGAGGAAGGGTGCCTGGGTCGTGGTCTGCATACCGGTGAAAACGGTGCGGCCGTAGAAGAAGGGCACACCGAAATCGAAATAGGCCGTGCCTATACCTGAGATCGATGTCGCCGGGCCGCCCACGTCGCTGATCGCGAAGTCCGTGTTGGGGACGGCGTTCAGGTCGCCAATGGAGAAGTTCGCGGGCGTGGTCGTGCCGTTCTTACCCTCATTGGTGGCCGTGAACGACTGCGTCGTGGTCGGACAGTAGAACTGCATCTCCACGGCCGTACTGCCGCAGTTGGGCAGGGAGCTGTCGGGAAAGTACAGACCGTTCGAGCCGGAATCGAGGAAACTCGAACTCAGGGTCTGGCCGTTGAAGATCGTGGTGATGAGACCACTGCCGTCCGTGGTCAGCACCGGGGTGCTGCCCAGCGCGTTGTTGGTCTGGGTGCCTATGCCGAATATGAGATTACCGCTCGCGGTCGCGGCGCCCCCGGTCCCGACCGCCTCCAGCTGCAGGATCACTCCGTTGTTATCGACCGGGAACATCGCCACCGGATTGATCACCTGGTTGACCAGCGGCTCGGAGGTCGGGCTGCATACGGTCACCGAACAGCTGTAGTAGAGATAGCCGGTGCTTGCGCTCTGCATTGAGACCGGCTGCGCGCAGTAATCGCCGCAGTCGTAACTGAAAAGTCCCACACCCAATATGCCATTGGCGCCCAGATTCTCAGCCGAGCCGATGTCGTTGCTGTTGCCAAGTGTCTGACAGCTCGATGGCGGAACGGGCTGGAGCGACTCGTGGTTGGCGCTGTCATCGATGATGTTGATCGGTAGGGAGATCGCCTTTTCCCCGCCGATGTAAAGATCGACCGAGGCTACCGGACCCCAAGTGTAGCCATCAGCGAATGGCAGGCACTCGACGATGAAATTGCCGCCGGTGCTCGGGTCCGCCTGGTAATTGGCGCTCGTGATGAGCCCATTGAGCGCCGAAGCCAGCAGCCGCAGACCGAAGGAGCCGGTGTCGACCAGGACGTTCGTGATAATCTGGCAGCTGGTCGTGCTGCCCGGCAAACACACCTTGACGGTCGTGACGGGTATGTTGAAAAACGAGCTGCCCTGAGTCGGCCCCGGGGCCACGATCACCGAGACGACATTGGTACCGGCGCCGGATGAGCTGCTGCTCGAAGAGCTGCTGCTCGAAGAGCTGGTGCCGGATGAGCTGCTCGAGCTGCTGAGGTCGCTGTTGGAACCGCCGCCACCGCATGCGATGAGGGCTACGGCCGCAAACAGCGGCAATACTCGGCAAAGGCTTGGAAACATGCGCATATCTCGCTACTGGAGCTCGGTCACATCGACGCCGGCGGGAACCAGGCTGGGCACATAGGCCTTGCCCATGAAGGCGCGCAGCCGTCCGACAGACTGGACGACCAGGTCCGGTTGCGCGACAGACACCCGGCGATGGCCGCCGGGGTGAGACTGCGCGATGACCGCCGTGCGGTACGAGTCGAAGTAGCTGCCAAAGAGCTGCGACAGGTCAGGCGGCAGCGGCCCCTTCCAGGTCACCGCGAAGACCTTGCCGGTTCGCGACAGGTATTCGTGTATGGCCGCATCAGGGCCGGTCGCAATGTCATGCCGCGTGTATTGCAACATCGCGGCGCTGATCATCTGGCCTCTGAATTGGGTGGTGTCCGCGTGAACGGATTCTTCATCGCCCCCCAGGGCAGCGGAGGCAGGTGCGGTGAAGGCGGCAAACGTCAGGGCGGCCAGGGCGGGCAGAGCTCGCGCCAGTCGGGGAAGGCCGTAGCTCATGGGTCCTCGACGTCTCCGTATATCGTCATATGTATAAGGTGCCAAATCAGCGGAACTATAACCGAGACCGGCCTCACCCCCTTGATGTTCCGCTCAAAGTCCCGAGGTCAAAGTCGCCCCGCCTGACCGGATTGTGACGTTTTCGTGCGACAGTGCCGTCCCGCCGGACCGCTTGCCGACCCGTTGCGGTCGCCCACACGGAAGCAGTCACGGCGGCGCTGCGGACGTCCCGCGGCTGCCTGCGGCCCTGGTGTGTATAAGTTGTGTATGTGTAGGTGCTGTGTATAATTGAACTCATGGACAAGCCGGTGGATGAATTACTGCGCCAGCAGTACCTGGTGCCGCGCCGTAGCGTGACGAAGCTGCGCCAGCTCAGCAGGCAGCACAAGGTTTCCGTCACGGAAATCGTGCGGCGCGCCATCGAGGCCTATGACCCGTTGTCGGGCGATCGCGCGGCCCAGGAAGCGGCGGCACTGGAGTTGCTCGCCGAAGTTCACGGCCAGCTGCGCAAGTCGATGCGGCGCATCGATTCGGACATTGCGGCGCTGCAGTCGCGGCAGCGCGCCCTCGATGACGGCAGTGTGCGGGAGGAGGCACGGCAGCAGACCGAGGGGTGGCTGCGCCGCAATCCCCAGGCGCTGGATGCGTTCGCGGAGCTATTTGCCGGGCAGCCCGCCGGGGGCGCCGCCGCTTCCGGCGGCAATGGCGCAAGGTCCGGCGGCACCGGCGTCCGTGTCAGGGCACTGCGGCGATGAGCGTGCTCAGCGAAATCCTCCGCTACGGCAAGGAGATCGTGCTGCTGACCGAACGCGTCGATCAGCTGCTGCAGGATCGCAAGGGAATGATGTCCAAACTCGAAGACCACGAGCACCGGCTGGTGCGCATCGAAACCATCATGGAATTTGCCTCGCGCCAGCGGCGCCTGCCGCGGGATTGACCCGCGCCCGCATGTCATCGGGCTGGACCCGTCGCCTCGCGCTGATCAGCGAACTTGCGCGCCTGCCGCACTCCATGCGCGGAGGTCCCGGCTATCACGGCCCCATCAATGACCACTTCGATGGCGCGCGGTTCTTCAACCCCGGTGCGGGGGCTGGCCGGTCCTTCGGGGATTTCCTGCGCTGGCAGCGTACGCGTCGGGCAACGCCCTGGCCGCGAACGCGAGCGCTTCCGCCGCAGACGCCGGTCATTGCCCCGCTGGGCGCGGACGAACTGCGGCTGACCTTCATCAACCATGTCACCTTCCTGATCCAGCTGCCCGGCCTGACCGTACTCTCCGACCCGGTCTTCTCCGAGCGCGCCAGTCCCTTGCGGTGGGCCGGGCCACGACGGGTGCATGCACCGGGCGTGGCATTGGATCAATTGCCGGGCATCGATCTGGTCTTCGTGAGTCACAATCACTACGACCACATGGACCTGGCGGCACTGAAGGCCATCGCGAATAATCATGCCCCGCTGTTCGTAACCGGTCTGGGCAATGCCGCCTTCCTGCGGCAGCAGCGCATCTCGCCCGTGGTCGAGCTCGACTGGTGGGAACAGACCTCATTTCGCGGTGCGCAACTGATCTTCACGCCCGCGCAGCATTGGTCTTCGCGCGGTCCCGGCGGCAAGAATCACACCCTCTGGGGCGGACTGTGGCTCGCCACGCCTCAGCACAGCATCTTTTTCGCCGGCGACACCGGCTACGCACCGTGGTTCGCCGAGATTCGCCGCCGCTACGGCTCACCCAAGGTCGCGCTTCTGCCCATCGGCGCCTACGAGCCACGCTGGTTCATGTGCAATCAGCATATGAATCCCGACGATGCCGTGCGCGCGCATCTGGATCTCGCGCCTGAGCTCAGTGTGGCGATGCACTTCGGCTGCTTTCGGCTCACGGACGAGGGCATCGATGAACCCGTGCGTGCGCTCGAGCGGGCACGAGTCGCGCACGGCGTGCCTGCCGAGGCATTTCGGGTGCCGATTCCCGGCGAGACGATTCAAATGTGGGCCGCGGAACCCGCTATTGCGCTGCCTGGAGCATAAATGCCTGTACTTCGGCTGCGGTGGGAATGCTCGACTGAGCGCCGGCACGGGTACAGGCCAGTGCCGCCGCTGCGCTGGCCGTGCGCAGCGCTGCGGTAATGTCCGCACTGCGACTCAGCGCGGCAACGAACACGCCGCAGAAGGTATCGCCCGCGGCGGTCGTGTCCACGGCCGCTACCGCGAAGGCTGGCTGTGTCACGAGCCGTGCGCCCTGGCGCGCACAGCAGCCGCGTTCGCCCAGCGTGGCGACGACACAGGGAACATCGACGGATCGCAGAGCCCCTTCGATCGAATCCGGGACCCCGGATACGGTTGCCAGCTCGCCCTCATTGACGATCAGAATGTCGAGCAGCGACAGTAATTCGCGCGGCAGCACCTGCGCCGGCGCCGCATTCAGCACGAGCTTCACGCCCGCGGCGCGCGCCGCGGCCGCATACGCGGTCACGGTATCCAGTGGAATCTCCAGCTGCAGCAGCAGGTGGGTGCAGCCGTCCAGCGCAGGCAGGTGCTTAGGTCCCAACGCATGATTGGCTCCCGATGCCACCGTGATCGCATTCTCGGCGCGGTCGGAGACGCAGATGAAGGCCGCTCCCGTCGGCTGCCCGGCGACTCGCACCAGGTGCAGCCCGACACCCGCGCCGCGCAGCGAATCCTCGATCGGGGCCGCGAAAGAGTCCTCGCCCAGCGCCAACAACATGCTCGTTGCCGCACCGCCCGCCCGCGCGCACGCCACGGCCTGATTGGCGCCCTTGCCGCCCGGATAGGTGTTGAACGAATGCCCGAGAACCGTCTCGCCGGGGGCCGGTATGCGCGGAGCGCGGATGACGAAATCCAGATTGGCCGAACCGGCCACGAGAATCATCGGGAGAGATTCACACATCGCCGAGTCTGCGTCGAGCAGAGCGCAAGACAGGGCCGGGCTACTATGGGAACTTAACGGCTTTCCGCGGGAGTGCATGCATTGACCCAGCTCCAATTCATGATCAGCGGTGTCGCGCGATGCTGAGCCAGCGGCGCTGGTGGGTACTCGCCGCGTTGAGCCTGATTTTCTTTTTCCTGAATGGCGCCACGTTCGCATCGCTCGGCGTCGTGCTGTTCAGCATGATCAACGAGCTGCACTGGTCGTTGACTCAGGCCGGCCTGAGCTTCTCACTGCTCGGTATCTCCTGTGGCCTGGCCAGTCCGCTGCCGGCGCTGCTCATGCGGCGCATCGGTTGCCGGCGTGTGGTCGTACTGGGGGGGCTTTGCCTGGCCGCGGGCTTCTGGCTGGCCTATGCGGCCAGGGGGCTGCCACTGTTCTTCGTCGCGATGGTGTTCCTCGGTCTAGGTTACGCGCTGGCTGGCAATATTCCGGGCATCTACCTGATCGCCTCGTGGTTTCCGAAGGTCTCGGCGCGAATGATCGGCATCTATCTGATGATTGGCGCCGCCGGCAATGTCGCCGGACCGCCGCTCGTGGCGGCGATTGTCGCCGCCAGCCACAGCTGGCGCCTCAACTGGCTGCTCATGGGATTGCTCGCCATTGGCTGCACCGTCTTCTGTCTGGTCTTCATTCGCGATTATCCGCCAGCGACAACCGTGCCCGACGCCTCGGATATGGGGACCGTGGCAGCGACGGCCAAAGCGTCCGTCGTCGCCAAAGCGCCTATGACCGGCAAAACCTGCGCCGCATACGACGCACCGCCCTCGACCAGTGGGCCGTGGCGAGAACGGCAGGCGATGCAGACGCCGCAGTTCGCGCTGGTCGCGGCCTCCATGACGCTCACGATCGCCGGCATCACCACCAATTCGAGCGTGGCCGTAACGCACCTGGTCCATCTGGGCACCACCCCTGCGTTCGCAGCCTTGATCTTAAGTCTCGTGGCACTGGTGGCGACGCTATTCAAAGGAGTCTCCGGCCGGCTCTCGGAAATCGTGAGGCCCAGCCGCATACTCGCAGCGGGCCTCGTTCTCCAGGGCATCGGCGATGTCGCATTCTCCAGCGGCGCCCCCGCAGTCAACGCCTATATATTCGCCGGCGCCTTCGGCATGGGCTGGGGGTTGAGCTACGTTGCGGCCAACGTGCTGCTGCTGGATTACTTCGGACGCGATGTGGGAGCGCGCATCCTGTCGGTGGTGTGGATGATCAGCACGCTCGCTGCAGCCGGGCCCGTCGCAGCGGGCATCATTGCTGATCGCTATGGGACCTTCGGTCCCATTTATTCTGTCTATGCGGCCCTGCTGCTCGTTGCCGCGCTGCCCATCTTCCTCATGCGCGCACCTGTGTCTCGTCCCGACACAGCGGCGGCGCGAGGCGCCAGCTAAAATTGGTACGCGACAGTGCCGATCAGTTGCCGTGGCGGAATGAATTCATCGCTGGTCTGCCCGGTGCCGTAGGGATCGGTATAGCGGGAATTGATACCGTCGACGTTGAACAAATTGCTGACGCCTGCTGAGAAATTCCAGTGTCCGCCCGGCGGTGTCAGCTGCAAGTACAGATTCCACTGATCGTACGAGGGCACGCTGTCGAGCGCGCCATCATTGAAGATTCGATATTGGAAGCTCCCCCGATACATGTACTCGAGCTGTGCCATCAGCCGTTCCGCACCCAGGTTAAGGGTGTAGCTGGCACGTAGCGTGCCCTGCCACTGCGGCAGCTTCGGCACCTCGTTGCCATTGGTGCCCGGTGCATCGGCGATCATCTGCGACCAGCATTGCGGATTGAAGAAGGCACCGCCGAACTGGCAGGCTGGAATCGCGGCGATGAGCTGATTGGCGGCCTTCGCATCCAGCGTATGGAAGTCGCCCACGAGTCGGCCGTGCGACCAGGATAGATTGCCGTCCAGGCGCAAGCGGTTGTCGAGAGCCACATAGGCACTCTCCAGCTCCACGCCGACAATATGCGCGGTCGGTATGTTGTTTACGCCGTACTGGAAAGGCACCGGGTCGTCGGCGATGTATTGCATCTTCTGGTAGTCGTAGTAGTACGCCGCGCCATTGAGAATCAGCGCGCTGTCGGACGGCCGATACTTCGAGCCGAGCTCAAAAGCATTGATGGATTCGTTCTGGAAAACGTGCGGCACCAGCACGGCGGTCGGATTGTCATTGATGCCGCCGGGTTTGTAGGCGCGCGTAAAGCTGAGGTAATTCATGAGCTCGGGGCTGAAATCGTGCTGCAGCTCGGCCTTCGCCGTCGGCACACCCTTTGAATAGCGATCGTCGATGGTCGTTGGGACCGCGGCTCCAGCAGCCCGCGTGCTGCTGGGTCCGCCATACTCATCGTGGTTGTACCGGGCGCCCAGTGTGAAGCGCCAGTCGGCCGCCAGGTGCGCCGTTGCCTGGCCGTACAGCGCATAGGAATGTCGGTCGATATGCCCGTCATTTTCGTACAGCGGATTGAACGCGGTCGGATTGCCGCCGACTTCATCGACGAACTGATGGTTGATCTGTGCCAGGTAGAAAGCGCCCGCGGTCCAGTCCCAGAATCCGCCGGGGAGTGAGGCCAGACTGAATTCCTGAGTCAGGTCCCGCATCCAGGTGTCCCAGGGATTCACGTGATCGTAAAAACCCAGCAGCGCGACATTCAGGCGTGTTCCATCTTCCTGGAGATGATTGGTCAGCGACTGCCAGCTGGTGGTTGACCTGGCTTCGGCCCAGGGTAGATCCCACTTCAGATTCAGGTAGTAGAGCTGGTTGGACAATTCGAAGTAGCCCGGGTAGTCCTGTGAGACGGTGCGAGGATCCGGGTTGGGATCGAGGATGTTCTTCTGCTCATCGCCGCTATGATTCGCATGGTAAGTCTGGGCCGTCAGCGTAGCGCTGAACTGCTCATTCGGTTGCCAGAGCAGCGCGAGCTTGCCGCTGCGGTCGTTGGCGGCATCGAGGCGGAATCCCGGGATATCGACATCGTCGGCATAGCCCTCATGTCCGTATGCCTGCACCGAGGCACGAATAGCGAAGGTGTCTCCGAGAGGCATATTGAACATGCCACGGACACGCCACAGATCGTAGTTGCCACCACTGACATCGACGTAAGCATCGTACCGCCCGAGCTGCGGTTGCCGGCTGATCAGGTTGATTGTGCCGCCCGTTGAGGTTTGCCCGAAGACGGTCGCCTGCGGCCCGCGGGAGATCTCGATGTGATCGACGTCGAACAGGCTCTCATCCAGCGAGATGGTGTTGCCGATGTAGACGCCGTCGATGTGGAACGAGACGCCGGGTTGTGTCGTATAGGCGTTCTCCGGAGTCTCGGAGCCGATGCCGCGGATGGTCACGATGCGCTCAAAGCCACTGCTCTTGGCGATAGTCAGCCCCGGGACGCTGCCACCGAGATCGGCCAGCTGCGATATGTTGGAATGATCCAGGTCTGCGGCAGTGACCACCGTAATGGCCACCGGCGCACTCTCCAGATCGACCTGACGCTTCTCGGCGCTGACGATGATCTCATCGAGGCCGGGGATGTTGGGCGCATCACTATCGGCCGACGCTGCTTGCGCAAGATCGGGCAACACGACCGGGCCGAGTAGCAATGCGAGCAGCAATAGTCGATTCATGTCACGCCTCCGAATTCAAACGGTTTCGGGGCGCACAGGGACCGGCGCGTCGCAGCAATCGGCTGCTTCGCCGCGGGGCCGTCGCCCCAGCAGTCAGAAGAGCCAAAAATGTCCGCGACGGCGCAAGCCGCCTTTAGTTCTCTTCCATCCGGACTTTCAGGGACCCGTAAGGGCCCCTACCGTCGGCTCTGGAGTTTCACCAGATCTGCGCCTTCTCTGACGGGGGTCAGCAGGCGCTCGCGGGCTTGGACGATTGCTCGCCCTTACCGCCGGTGGAGACTTTCACTCCGCCCCGAGAACTCTCGCGGCGCACCAGCTGCGCCGCTAGCCACAGAATATTAGGGTTGTCATTGGTTGCGCAAGTGCAGCGCCTGCGCCGGGCAACCCATCCTATGGACTGAGTGCCTGTCGGCACCCGGAGCGGGTGCAACGGCTATCGAAAATTACGGGTCCAGCCCCAGATCGGCGCTGAAGGCGAGGTCCCGATCGCGCTCGAGGTCCAGCGAGCGGCAGCACAACAGATACACCAGCGCCGCCACGGGCAGGCCGACGAGCATGGCGACATCCGCGCCGCCGAGCGCGCGAGCCGCGGGCCCCGTGAAAGTCCCGGTGCTGAAGAATGGGATCATGGCCACGAAGCCCACACCGTAGGCGAGCAGGCCTCGCCAGTTCCAGCGGCCATACATACCTCGCGGGTTGAATATTTCCCGGATCGAGTAATGGCATTTGCGTACCCAGTAGAAGTCCACCAGGTTGATAGCGGTCCAGGGTGTAAAGAGATACAGCAGCAGCGACAGGAAGTCTTCGAAGCGATTGATGAAATCCGCCGATGAGGCCAGCGCCAGCGCCGTTGCGGCAATGACCGCCGCCGCTACGCTGGCGAGTCGCTTGGCGGCCGTGCAGCGCAGCGGCTTCAAGGTGTCGGCCACGCTCAGCAGCGTGAGCGATGCGCCGTAGAAGTTCAGCGCCGAGATCGTGACCAGTCCCAGCAGCGATCCGACCAGCAAAATATCGCCGAATCCCGGCGCGATCCGATTGGCTGCTTCCTTCATGGCCGCTGCGATATCCAGCCTGGCGTTCGATGCGGCGGCCACCGTGCCGACCAGCATCATCCATGCGCCGCCGATGAAGGCGCCCAGGTAAGTCCACCAGAAGGACTCGCGCGTGCCCACCTCGCGAGGCAGGTAACGTGAGTAATCGGAGACATAGATCGACCAGCTCAATTGATAAGAGGCCGCCGCGAACATCTCCGCCAGAAAGGGCACGGTCCGAAAATCCACGATGCGAAACTCGGACGCCGGAAATCTCAACACGAATGGCGCGCCGAGCGTGAACAGCGTCAGGATCACGATCATGAGGTAGGCGAATCCGCGCTGCGCGAGATGGATTTTGTCGTAACCGAGCGCGGCCAGCGAGGCCGCGAGTAACGCAAACAGCACGATCGCAGCCGACGAGTCAGGCGCTATCGCGGGCGTGAGTTCGTGCAAGGCCTGGGCGCAGAGCACCTGATTGAAGGCGTTGTAGCCGATGTAGGCCACCAGCGCCACGACCCATACCAGCAGGGCGCCCGCGTAACCAAACTGCGGCCGCGACTGGATCATCTGCGGCAGTCCCAGTTGCGGCCCCTGAGTGGAATGGAACGCCATGAAAAAGGTGCCAAGAGCGCATCCCAGCACCACCGCGAGGGCGGTCCACAGCAGATTGCCCCCGAGGTGGACACCGAGCACCCCGACCGCCAGCGTCGCCAGGTGCGCCTCGCCCGAAAACCATACGGGCCAGAGATGCCAGACCTTGCCGTGACGCTCGGCCAATGGCACGTAGTCGATCGAGCGCTTCTCAATGAGTGTGCCGCCGACCATCTATTCTCCTTTTAGCTGTTATATTATTACGACGACATTATAAAAGCGACTCACCGGGATCGCGATCGAGGAAGGGTCATATGAGGCAAGTCAGGACGCTGGGTCTGCTGGGCACCGGGGTCATCGGCGGCGGCTGGGCGGCGCGCGCGCTGCATTTCGGCATCGACGTGCTGGCAAGCGACGTCAAGCCCGAAATGGAGGGCTGGATCCGTGGTGCCGTGGAAAACGCCGCGGGCGCGCTGTCGCGCCTGACCATGGCGCCGCTGCCGCCTCCGGGGAAGCTTTCATTCACGACTGATCTGGCTGCCATGGCGCGCCAGGCCGATTTCATCCAGGAAAACATTCCCGAGCAGATCGAGCTCAAGCAGCGCGTCCTGGCGGAGGCGAGCCGCCACGCGCCGCCGGATGTACTCATTGCTTCGAGTACCTCGGGGATCATGCCATCCGACCTGCAGCGCGACATGCAGGCCCCGGAACGCCTGCTGGTCGGGCATCCCTTCAATCCCGTGTACCTGCTGCCGCTCGTGGAACTGGTCGGGGGCACCCGAACCTCCGAGGCGACGCTGGATGCAGCGGCGATTTTCTACCGCTACATCGGCATGCATCCGCTGCGCGTGCGACGGGAGATCCCGGGCCATCTGACCGATCGGCTGCAGGAAGCGCTCTGGCGCGAGATTCTGCACATGGTCAACGATGGCATCGCCACCACGGGCGAACTCGACGATTCGATCGTCTACGGCCCGGGGCTGCGCTGGGCGGCCATGGGCACTAACCTGATCTACCACCTGGCCGGCGGCGAAACCGGCATGCGGCACATGCTGCGTCAGTTCGGTCCCTGCCTGAAGTGGCCCTGGACGCATCTGGAAGCTCCCGAACTCACCGAGCAGCTGATCGATCGAATGGTCGAGGGCACGCAGGCGCAGGCCGGCGGACGCTCGATTCGCGAACTCGAACGGTTGCGCGATGACTGCCTGGTGGCGATCCAGCAGGTCTTAAGGCAATACGATATCGGCGCCGGCTCGACGCTGCGCGCACTCGAAGCGCGGTTGTACGCGGACCTCGGCGCGGCCGCCAGGGACGCGACCACGGGCGACCGCAGCCAGCCGGCGCGATTGCTGGACCTCACCGTGCGGCCGGAGTGGGTCGACTACAACGGGCACATGACCGATTCGCGCTACCTGCAGGTCTTCGGGGATGCCACCGACGCGCTTTGGCGCTCGGTCGGCATCGATGAATCTTACCGCCGTGCCGGCCACTCCTTTTATACGGTGGAATCCCATGTGACGCACCAGTCGGAGGCCAAGGCGATGGATGCGCTGTATGTCACGATCCAGGTACTGGCCGTCGATGACAAGCGTGTGCATCTGTTTCACCACCTGCGCCGGAGCGGCGACGGCGCACTGGTTGCCACTGGCGAGCAGCTGTACCTGCATGTTTCGACTTTGGCTGGAAAGGCAGCACCCATGGCGCCGCAGATCCGTGCGCAGCTCGAAGCGTGGCGCATCGCGCACGCCTCGCTGCCGGCGCCGGTGCAGGCGCGCCGCCATGTCGGCATGCCGCGCGGCTGAGCGATTCCATGCCGAAGATCGTCGATCATGCACAGCGTCGCGAGGAGATCGCGCTGGTGACCTGTCGCGTCGTGGCGGAGTACGGCTTCGAGCAGGCCACCATCGTGCGGATCGCCCGCGAAGCCGGTTACACCACCGGCATGGTGGCGCACTACTTCGACACCAAGCAGGAAATCATCATTGCGGCGCTAAGGCTGATTCTGACACGCATCGAAGCGCGGCTGACGAAGCCTGCGGATGGCGCCCCGGATCTGCAGACAGTCCTGACCGAGACGCTGCCGATCGATGCCCAGCGTTATATCGAATGCGCGTTCTGGACCGCCTTCTGGGGTCAAGTGTCGGCTGATAAGCGTCTGCGGCGAATCAATTCCTGGCTGCATCGGGAGTACATGCGGCTGTTCAAACGCTGCATCGCCGAGGGCTGGCCGGAATGGACACACTGGTCGGCGACGGTTCGCGAACAGGTGCTGCGCTCGATCGTGACCTTCATCAACGGCATCACGGCCAGCGCAGTCGTCAACTCAAGCGACTGGCCTGCGCAGCGCCAGGTCGAACAGCTCCGGCTGCAGCTGACGCTGCTGCGTGCCTGGGCGAAGAAGGCGGGGAGGTAGGCCATGGATTTTTCATTGACCGAAGAGCAGCAGATGATCATCGCGGCCACGCGCGAGTTCGTGCAGCAGGAGCTTTATCCACACGAGCAGACCATCGAACGCACTGGAGTGCTGCCCGAGGAGCTGCTGCACACACTCAAGGCCAAGGCGATCGCCGCGGGGTTATATGCGGCCAACATGCCTGCCGACGTCGGCGGAGCCGGCCTCGATACGGTCTCGTGGGTGATGTACGAGAAAGAACTCGGACGCACCAGCTATATCCTGCACTACAGCTGTGTCGGCCGGCCTTCGAACATCCTGCTCGCCTGCGAAGGCGAGCAGCGTGAACGCTACCTGCTTCCCACCGTCCGTGGTGAACGGGTCGAGTGCCTTGCCATGAGCGAGCCCCAGGCCGGTTCGGATCTGCGCAGCATGAAGACCACGGCCGTGGAGCGGGGCGGGGACTTCATCATCAATGGTACCAAGCACTTCATCAGCCACGTCGATCATGCCGATTACGTGATCCTGTTTGCCGCCACGGGCGAGGAGCAGACCGCGCGCGGCAAGCGTCGGCTCATGAGCTCATTCCTGGTCGACAAAGGCACACCGGGATTCGAAGTGCTGCCCGGATACAGCAATGTCTCGCACCGCGGCTACACCAACAGCATCCTGCATTTCAATGACTGTCGTGTGCCGAGATCCGCGGTGCTGGGCGAGGTGAATCAGGGCTTCGAGGTTGCCAACACCTGGCTTGGCTCGACGCGATTGCAGGTCGCGGCTACCTGTCTCGGACGCGCCGAGCGGGCGCTGGACCTCGCCAAACAATGGGCCGTCGATCGCGTGCAGTTCGGGCAGCAGATCGGCAAGTTCCAGGGCGTGGCATTCAAGCTCGCGGACATGGCGGTCGAATTGCGCGCAGCCGAACTGCTGACGCTGGAAGCGGCCTGGAAGCTGGATCAGAAAACCGCCACCGACACCGACATGGCCATGGCAAAGCTCAAGTCCACGGAAATGCTGGCCATGGTGGCCGATGAGGCGCTGCAGATTCACGGCGGCATGGGTCTGATGACCGAGCTGCCGCTGGAGCGTATCTGGCGTGACGCGCGAATCGAACGCATCTGGGATGGCACCAGCGAAGTGCAGCGCCACATCATCTCGCGCGCGCTGCTGCGGCCACTGGGAGGTTGAGCCCGGCACGTCCAGTCGCTACAAGGGACGCCGCCCGTGCTGAGCACGGTCATTCCCATTATCTGGTTCAAACGGCGTGGCTGGTGGTAGGGTGCCCCGGTTCACTCATACTATTAATAGAGGGGATCATCATGAAGAATCACTTGATTGGGTGCGCATTCGCCGCGCTGGCACTCGTAGTGTCCGGGGCATCGCAGGCGCAACAGGCGGCCGGCGACACCGAGAAGGCGGTCGCGGCACTGGAAAATCAGTGGCTGCAGTCCCAGAAGACCAATAATCCCGACCTGGTCGCGCCGCTGCTGGCCGACAAGTTCGTCAGCACCGGTGGTGACGGCAAGGTCGAGAATAAGTCCGAGTCGCTGGCAGAGGCCAAGGCGCGCAAATACACCAGCGCCGACTACGAAAACGTAAAGGTCACGGTGTTCGGCGATACGGCCATCGCAATCGGCGCATTTAAAGGGGAAGGCACCGAAGCGTCCGGCAAGCCTTTCAAGGAACATGAGCGCTGGACCGATACCTGGGTCAAGATGCCCGATGGCAAGTGGCAGTGCGTGGCCACCCAGGGCACGATCATCAAGTAGGCCTCAAGGGGCGGTGGCGATGGGTCGCCGTATCGCGACCCATCGCCACCGATTTACTTTCCCTGCCAATGCGGTTTGCGCTTCTCCGTAAAGGCGCGCGCGCCTTCCTTCAGATCCTCGGAACGCAGCACGGCCTGGACGCGGCTCAGGCTGTCGTGGAGCTCGAAGGCTTCATGTTCACCGACCATTTCGCTGTGTCGCAACAGCTGCTTGATGGCGGGAAACAGCAACGGCGGACCCTCGATGAGCTGCTCGGCGATCTGGCGCGCCTTGGCGAGCGCGGCACCGCGCGGCACCACGTGATTGGCCAGCCCCCAGTGCTTGGCCTCGGCCGCATCCATCCATCGCCCCGTCATCAGGAACTCGACCGCGATGTGATACGGAACCCGCCGGCGCAGCTTAATGGTGCCGGCATCGGCGAGCACGCCGACGTTGATTTCGGGCAAGCCGAATTGAGCGTGCTCTTCCATGACGATGATGTCGGTCCCGAGCACGATCTCGAAACCACCGCCGCAGGCGATGCCATTGACGGCGGAGATGATGGGCTTATCGAGATTGCGAGGGTAGTTCAGGCCGCCGAATCCACCCGGGCCCCAATCCTCATCGGATCGCTCGCCGCCAGTGGCGGCTTTGAGATCCCAGCCGGCGCAGAAGAAGCGATCGCCCGCGCCCGTGACGATGGCCACGCGCAATGCCGGGTCATCGCGAAACTGGCCGAAGATCTCATTCAATCGCCGGCTGGTCGCCAGATTGATGGCGTTTGCCTTGGGCCGATCGAGCATCACCTCGAGAATGGCGCCGTTGGTTGTTAACCGCACTCCATCGGACATGTCACTGCTCCTTGGCCAGTCGGATCAATGCGTCCACGGCGACTGCGCCGCGGCCCACCGGCCGTACGATAACGGGGTTGAGATCGAGTTCCACCAGGCGATCGAGATGAGCTTGCGCGTAACGTGTGCAGGCGAGCGCGATGTCGATCAATGCATCGATGTCACCGGCCGGCCGACCCCGATAGCCCGCCAGCAGCTTCGCCATCGCCAGTCGACCGATGGCATTGCGAATCGCATCGGCCGTAAACGGCGGTAACAACGCCACCGTGTCGCGCAATAGCTCGGTGAGCGTACCGCCGGCCCCGAGCACCAGCATCTGGCCGAATTGCGCATCGACGGTCATGCCGATCAACACTTCAGCCACGCCATCGTCCACCATCTGCTCGACCAGCAGGGTATCGGACAACGCGGCCAGTTGCTGCGCCGCCTCACGCGCCTGATCGGGTCCACGGATACTCAGATAGACGCCGCCGAGGTCGGATTTGTGCTGCAGGGTATTGCCCGCCGCCTTGATCACCACTGGGTAACCAATCGCGTCGGCAGCCGCGGCCGCCTGCGCCGGCGCGCACACGCGCGAGCGTGGGATGCTGACGCCGAAGGCCGCCACCGCGCTCTTGGCTTCGTACTCGGCCAACATGACCGTTTCGGAGATAGGGCGGGCGGGGCGCAGCAGGCGCAGCCGCGAATCGCTGCCCCAGTTAACACCTACGGCTGCCGCCAGATCCAGTGCCTCCAGCGCCTCCCGCTGACCCTGCAACGGCACCACCCCGCCTGCCAGGCAATGCTCGCGGATCGGTCGCGCCATCGATTCGGGCAGCGATGAGATGACGACGCGACGCGTCGGGGTCTCCGGGCTCGCCGCGACGAACTCCTCGATGGCGGCGACGTAGCTCGATGGGTCCGCCTGATCGGCCGGCGGCGAGTCCACCATCAGTCCGACCGCATCGAAGCCTGACTGCTGCGAGGCGGCGAACACCGAGCGCAGGCCGGGCCGGTCGAACCAGAGATGGGTATGAAAATCGAACGGATTGGCGATGTAGACGCGTTCGCCCAGGATCTCGCGCAGCCGGGCCGTGGGCTCGGCCGGAATTGCCGGGAATTCCAGCGCGAGATGGCGCGATACGTCGGCTGTCATGGCCATGTCGCCGCCGGATGCGCCCATGATCAGGACGCGCCGTCCGCGCAGTGGGCCGCCGGTGTGCAGTACTTTGAGCGTCTCACACAGCGTTGCCAGCGTTTCGCAGCGTGCGATACCGGCCTGCCGGCAAAAGGCGTCGAAGGCGACATCGGCGCCCGCCAGCGCGCCCGTATGACTGCGCGCCGTGCGGGCGGCGGCCTCGGTGCGGCCGGCCTTCACCAGCGCAATGGGTTTGCCCGCGGCGCGTGCCCGTGCGGCGGCGCGCGCGAAGCGCTCGATGTCCTGCACGCCCTCGACGTACAGGCCGAAGGCCGTGACGCGTGGATCATCCGACAACAGCTCGATGAGATCTTCCACGGCGAGCCGCAGCTGATTGCCGACGGTGATCACGTAGCCGATCGGGACCGAGCGGTCGTTGAACAACAGGTTCAGAGCGATCGTGCCGCTCTGACAGATGAGTGCCACGCCTCGCTCGCGGCGTGCGCCGACCAGCTGGTCCGGCCATAGCGCCGCGCCCGAAAAGAAATTGATGAAGCCGTAGCAGTTGGGGCCGAAGAAGGGCAGTTCCCGCGCGCTTTCCGTCAGTTGCGCCGTAAGGAAGTGTCCCTGCGCAGTGGCCGTCTCGGCGAAACCTGCCGCAAAGCAGACGAAGCCGCCGGTGCCGCGATGCGCCAGCGCGGCCGCGATATTCGGTACCTCGGTATTGGGCGCCGCCACGAAAGCCGCGTCCGGGGCTCCGGGCAGTTCCTCGACCGAGCGAAAATAGTGCTGCTCCGGCGTCGATGCGCGCGTGGGATGCACGTGCCAGAGCTCACCGTCATAGCCGATGGCCCGGCTGGCGGCCGCGACCGCGTCGGCCCAGATGCCGCCGAACAGCGCGATGCTGCGGGGGGCGAGCAGGCGCTTGATGGATTCGGACTTCATGTGAAGCGGACTCAGCGCTGCGGCAGCTGCATGCGGCGCGAGCCCTGGCTCGGCGGCGGCAGATCCGCGCAGGCGCGCTGCAATTCTTCGATGGCGACAACGATGGCTGGCGCAAACGGCTCGCTGGCCACGCTCTCTGCCTGCTGGCGCACCTGCATCAGCATGACCTCGGCCACGGCGGCGGCGTCCGTCGCGGGGTCACTGCGCAGATCGAAGGCGGCGTGAATGCGCTTGCGATCCGCCCCCAGAATGCGCACATCGCTCGCCACGGTGGCGGTGGACTTCACTTCCCGCAGATAGTGGATGTGCATCTCGAGAGTGTAGAGCGTGCAACCGGTGCGGGTGCGATAGGCCTCGTCGAGGCCAATGCGATCCATGAGCGCATCGATCGAATAGCTGACGATCAGGCCGTAATAGGCATCGCGCAGATGGCCGTTGTAGTCAATCCACGCCGGCACGATGCCGGTGCGATAAATCGGTACCCCCGCCACGGCTGGCTCGCTAACCCAGGCGCAGCCGCTCGCGCGCCTGGGCAGCCGAGATCACGCGTGCCCCCATGGCCTCGATGATCACGCGCGCCTTCTCCACCAGCTGCGCATTGCTGGCATACACGCCGCGGCTCAGATAGAGGTTGTCTTCGAGGCCGACGCGCACATTGCCGCCGTTCAGCGCCGACTGCGCCACCCACGGCATCTGCATGCGGCTGATGGCGAAGGAACTCCAGACACTGTCGGCCGGCAACGAATTCACCATGGCCAGCAGGTGGCCGGTATCGGCCGGGACGCCATAGGGAATTCCCATGCACAGCTGGATCAGCGTGGGCGCCGGAATGAGCCCTTCCTTGACCATCTGCTTGACGAACCACAGATTGCCCGTGTCGAACACCTCGAGTTCCGCCTTCACCTTCAGATCGCGCAGGATGCCGGCGCCCTTGCGCAGGTAATTGGGCGTCGAGATGTAGGCGCGATTGCCATCGCCGAAGTTGAGACTGCCGCAGTCGAGCGTGGCGATGTCGGGGCGATAGATCCCCTCCTGGCACAGGTCGATGATGTGCCGCATCCGGTCTTCCTGGCTGACGAAGTCGGTGCCGGGGGCGGGTGTATCCTTCATGCCGTTGTCGCCGACACAGATGTAGCCGCCCATGCCGCAGGTCAGGTTGACCAGCACGTCGGTCTTGCTCTCGCGGATGCGTTTGACGACCTCGCGGTAGTAGCGCGTCTCCATGCTGAAGGCGCCGGTTTCCGGCTCGCGCACGTGAATGTGTACGATGGCGGCGCCGGCCTGCGCCGCGGAGATGGCAGCGTTGGCGATCTGCTCCGGCGTGACGGCGCAATGCTGACTCTTGGTGACCTTGGTATCGTCGCCGGTCACGGCACAGGTGATCATGACGTCGGAATTCATAACAGCCCTCCTGCTGTGCGGCGCATCGCTTGTCGTTTAATATTATAGCGTCGATAATATATTACTACAGCCGCCCGGAAGGCTCCAGCGTGCCAGTGCACAAGACGGCCAGCAGCCAGCAAGTCGAACCGGATATCCGGCGCTTTACGCGCCGTGCCTCGGCCGTGCGCCTGCTGGCGTTCGGGCTGCCCGTGGCACTGGCGCTGGCGCTGGCTGCCTGCAGCAAGGCCGGGGGCACGCCAGCCGCCGAGCCGAAGCTGCTCTACATCTACAACTGGGCCGACTACATCGGCCGCGACACCATCGCCGACTTCGAGCGCAGCACCGGCATCAAGGTGGTTTATGACACCTACGATGCCGATGAGACACTGGAGGCGAAGATGATGGCGGGCGATTCGGGTTACGACATCGTCAGCACCTCCACCAGCTACTTCAGCCGCCAGATCAAGGCCGGTGTCTACGCGCCGCTCGACCGTTCGCAGCTCCCGAACTGGGACAATCTGGATCCGCATTTCCTGGCGGTCGAGACCGAGGCCGATCCCGGCAACCTGCATGCGATGCCCTATCTGCACGCCATCAATGGCTTCGCCTACAACGTCGACATGATCCGTGAGCGCATGCCGGATGCGCCGGTGGACAGCCTCGATATGCTGTTCAAGCCCGAAGTGGTGGCCCGTTTTGCCGACTGCGGCGTGACGTTGCTGGATTCGGCCGAGGATGTGCTGCAGCTGGCGATGAACTATCTGCACCTGAATCCGAATTCCACCCGGCCGGAGGACTACAAGGCGGCCGAGCGGCTGGTGCTGTCGGTACGTCCCTATATCCGAAACTTCGACTCCTCCGAGTACATGAATGGCCTGGCCAATCGCGAGATCTGCATGGCCATGTCGTGGTCGGCCGACTATGCGGCTTCACGTGCACGGGCCGCGGCAGCGGGCATAAAGGTGAATCTTGCCTTTACGGTGCCGAAGGAAGGCGCCAATGAATCCTTCGACGCGCTGTTGATCCCTGCCGGGGCGCCGCATCCGCACGCGGCCCACCAGTTCCTGAATTTCATCCTCGAGCCGAAAGTGATCGCCGCGATCACCAATGAAATTCATTACGGCAACGACAACCGCGCAGCCAACCCCTACGTGGACCCGGTCATTCTGAACGACCCCACGCTATACCCCACCGCCGAGATCGAGCGTCGGCTCTATCACACCGCGGAGGTCAGTCCCGCGACCGAGCGCATACGCACGCGCACCTGGACGCGTATCAAGACGGCGCACTGAGACCGCAGCTGCGATCAGCGCATCAACGCTCGGCGGCCTGCAGTTCCAGCACGCGACGACGCTCGGAGCGGCGCATTACAACGCCGGCCAAGATCACGCAGAGCCCGACTGCGCAGATGATCAGGCTGGCAAGCGCATTGATATCGGGACTCACACCGAGCTTTACCTTGGAATAGATGACCATGGGCAACGTCCCGGCGCCGGGCCCCGAGACGAAACTGGAAATGACCAGATCGTCGAGCGACAACGTGAAGCTCAGGAGCCAGCTCGAAAGCAGCGCCGGGGCGATGATCGGCAGCGTGATGTCGATGAAGGCACGCGCGGGGCTTGCCCCTAAGTCCATGGCCGCTTCCTCGAGCGAGCGGTCGGCACTCTGCAGGCGCGACTGCACGGTCACGGTTACATAGGCCATGCAGAAGGCGACATGTGCGATCACGATGGTCGTGAAGCCACGGTGCGGCCACGACAGCAGTTGCAGCATCGACACGAACAGCAGCAGCTGCGTGATGCCGGTGATGATCTCGGGCATCACGAGCGGCGCGTTCACCATGCCCGTCAGCAATAGCCGGCCGCGGAAACGGCTGAAGCGAATCAGCGCAATGGCGGCCAGTGTGCCCATTACCACCGCGCCCGTGGATGCGACGAATCCGACTTCCACCGACAGCAGGGCGGCTTCGAGCACCTGGCGGTTATGCAGCAGCTGCCCATACCAGGCGGTCGAGAATCCTCCCCAGACGTTCACCAGCGAGGAGGCATTGAACGAAAACACGATCAGCACCAGGATCGGCAGATAGAGGATCGCGATCCCGAAGAACAAAACGCCGAACAGCAACGGTGACTTGTGGTTTTCCACGCAGGTCAGGCCTCGAGCTGGCGCGCGTTGTAGTACTGGTAGATGGCGATGGGACCCACCAGCAGCACCAGAAAGGCAATCGCGACGGCGGAGGCAACCGGCCAGTCGTGGTTGCCGAAAAATTCATCCCACAGAACTCGCCCGATCATGAGCGTGTCGGGGCCGCCCAGCAGCGAGGGGATCACGAACTCACCCACGGCTGGAATGAATACCAGCATCGATCCGGCGATCACTCCGGGCATGGACAGGGGCAGCGTGACCTCGGTGAACACGCGCCAGGGTGGGCTGCCCAGATCCGCCGCCGCTTCGCGCAGCGTGTGATCGAGCTTCTCCAGCGTCGCGAACAACGGCAGCACCATGAAGGGCAGATAGGAATAGATGATGCCCAGATAGACCGCGAGGCTGGTGCGCATGATGTGGATCGGATGCTGGATCAGCCCGAAGTGCAGCAGCAAGGTGTTGAGCAGGCCGTTGTCGCGAATGATGCCCTCGAGCGCATAAACGCGCAGCAGGAAGGAGGTCCAGAAGGGCAGGATGATCACGAACAGCAGCAAGCTCTGCACCGATCTGGAGGTGCGGGAGATGGCATAGGCCATGGGATACCCCAGACTCAGGCAGATCAGCGTCGAGAAGAAGGCGGTACGCAGCGAGTAGAGATAGGCGATGCCATAGACCTCATCCGTGAAAAGATACTTATAGTTGGCAAAGCTCAGGGAAAGGTGCAGGTGATGATCCGGCGTAAAGGCCAGGATCTCGGTGAACGGCGGCACGCGCGCGGCCGTTTCGGCAAAGCTGATCTTGAGCGCCACCGCAAACGGGATCAGGAAGAACACGGTCAGGAATAGCAGCGGCGGCAGAATGATCAGCCATCGCCCGGGGCGCGAGATCCGTTTCATGCGATGTGAGTCAGGAGAGAGTTCTTTTACTTCTCACTCGTCGTATTCTGCGCATAACCTCACCGGGCTGTACAGGTAGGATCGGAACGTGTCCAGCGAAGGAGCTTCAAAGCCGCATCTGGAGCCGGTGCCCGAACGGGCATCCCGGGTGCGCCAGCGTCAGCGCCTGATCGAGGCCTGCATATCGGCGCTGCACATCTACGGGCCTTCGCGCACCACCGTCGAACGCGTGGTTGCATTGGCGGATCTGTCCCCCGGCATAGTGCGCTTTTACTTTGAGTCCAAGGCCGCCATGCTGGTGGCGTCGCTCGAGTTCCTGGCTGCCGACTTCGAGCAGCGCGTGCAGCTGCCGGTCAGCCGTCTCAAGCACACCCCGGTGCGCGCGCTCGAGCTGCTCGTGGAGCTCTATCTCGATGAGGATATAGCCAGTCCACGCAAGGTGTCGGTCTGGTATTGCTTCTGGGGGGAGGCCAGCTCGCGCCAGGAGTACCTGGATATCTGCGGCCGCAAGGACGAGGATTTCGAGATTCTCGTTCGCGAGCTCATGCAGCGCATGATCGAGGAGTCCGCCGAGCGCCACCTGGATGCGGATGGGGTGGCGCTCGGCCTCATGGGCGTGCTGGAAATCATGTGGCAGAACATTGCCTTCCACAATGAATCCGATATTGACCGCCGCGCCCAGAAGCAGCGCGCCCTCAACTACCTGCGATCCATTTTTCCGCGCCAATTTGCGCATGCCGGGGGCGCCGCAGAGGTCACTCGGACGCGCGGCGTCCCGACTTTCGAAGCATCCGCGGCGCTGACTCGCCTGCCTGCCTGGGCCTACGCGGACACCGCCCTGTTCGCCGCGGAGCGCGAGCAACTGTTCCGTCCTGCCTGGCAGATCGCCGCCCACGCGCAGGAACTGGCGCGACCGGGCGACTACGTCGCAATCGACCTGGCCAGCGAACGCGCGCTGCTGTTGCGTGACGAAACCGGGGCGATTCGCGCCTTCCACAACACCTGCCGCCGACGACCCCACGCGCTGCTCACGGAGCGTACCGGCTCGCTCGACGGTGTCATTGAATGCGCCGCGCATGGGTTGCAGTACGGCTTTGACGGTAAGCGCCGAAGCGGCGAAACCCCGGGCGATCTGGCGGGGCTGGATGTCGAGCAGCGGGGTGAGCTGATCTTCGTTCGCCGCGATGAGGGACGCGAGCCGCAGGCTGCGCCACTGGGAGCATGGGCCGGCCTTGCCGCCTTTGCCACCCTGGTTCCCCGGGGCGTGCACGAAGTCGAGCTGGCAGCGGACTGGAAACTCGTGGTTGAACAGTGGCTGGAATCAGCGCTTGCCGAGCATCCCGTGGATCACCTCGCGACGTTGATCTGTGCGCCGCAGGTCGAGATCGGCGCTGCCACCGGTACGGTGGCCTGGCAGGCAAGGCTGAACCGGGATGCCGCCGGGGTGACTGCCGGTCCCTACACGCGCCTGGCGCAGTCGGATGCGAATGCACTATGGCGGAGGCTGTACATTGCGCCCAATGAGCTGATCGAGATTCGCCCCGACGGCGCGCTGGTGCTGCAGGTGATACCCGAGGCGCCGGGGCGCTGCCGGGTCCGGCATTTCGAATTCGGCCTGGCGGCCCCGACGCGCGAACAACGCTGCCTTCAATACCTGGGACAGCGCCTGGTCCGCCGCTGGCTGCAGCAGGATTTCGACCTGGCGCAATCGATCCAGGCCGGTCTCGAGGGATCCAGCTTCGAGGCTACCGAGGCAGGTCCAGTGCCGCAGGCACTGGGCGCCTTCCGCAGTTCGATCTTCCGCCTGCTGTCGGGCATTCACACGCCACCCAGCGAAGCACCGCTTGCTTAAGCGAAGTGCGCCGGAGCGCGCGACTGGCGTGCCTCGGGGATGCGCTCGCGCACCAGTTCCTGGAATGCCCACATGCAGCTTTCCAGCCGCGATAGCGGGCCGGGCTCGTAGCTGCTCGACGCCAATCCGCGCTGCACGCGCTGACAGAGGAAATCGTCCTCGCGCTGCACCTGTCGGTTGATACGCGCGTTCAGGTAGCGCACGACGCGCATTTCGCGACGCTCGTCCGGCAGTCCGAAGGTGCCGCCGCGAATGATGCAGCGGCCGGGTCCATTGGGCAGTACCTGGAAGAAGTCCATCTGGTCCGGGAATACATCGATCCCGAGGTTGGGCAGCATGCTGTAGAAGCTCCAGCGGCGCCGCAGCGGCTCGGGCAGATGCGTGACCACGGGGCTCACGAACTTTTGATACAGCCGCTCGCTCCACTTCGAGGAAGGCTGATCGCGCATGTGGCTGGCGCCGCGGGCGACACCGCTGCCGAGGCTCTTGGCGTCGTCGTAGTCGGGCGTGAACATGCGCGCGAGCCCCGGATGCCCGATGGGCACGTGATAGGACTCGAGGTAGTTGTCCATGGCGACTTTCCAGTCGACGGGCCATTCCTCGCGGTAAAACGGCGCCAGAGGCACCATCTCCTCGAAACGATAGGGCACAAAATCCTCGAGGAATTCACCCCACGTGGACTTCAGCGGCGGCGGATCGCCGGCCAGCGCGACGAATACGAAGCCAAAGAGGATTTCCGTGCGCACCGGGCGCAACCCGAACTGCGCGCGATCGAGCGGCGGAAAGGTTTCGCGCATGCTCATGCCCTGCAGCTCGCCGCTGAGTTTGTAAGACCAGCCGTGATAGGGGCAGGTGATCGCACCCGGGCAGTGGCCGGCGCCATCCAACAGACGCGCGGCGCGATGACGGCAGACATTGTGGAACGCCTGGATCTCGCGCTTGGAATTGCGCACGGCGACCACGCTCTCCGGCCCCAGATCGAAGGTCATGTAGTCGCCGGGATTGGGGATCGTGTTTATGTGCCCCACGATCTGCCAGCTTGGCTTGAGGATGCGTTCTATCTCGAGACGCTGCATCTCGGGATGGTTATAGGTCCACGCCGGAAGGGCTCGGGCGATGGGGGTCACGGTGGCTTCGATGGCGGTCAGCGCGGGGGAATTCATCGGTGCTCCTCTACGGCCACTACGCCGCGCGATCCGGAAATTATATGGTCGTATAATCTACGCCTTTCCGGGTGCCGTCGGCAAGTCGCAGCTGTGACGCATGGGCCACAATATGCCGCAAATTGCGTGGTTTCTGTCGCGCCGCAGCGCGCCATGGGATCCTATATGGCTATATAGACACGAGGGCTGCGGGGATGTTACGGTGCCTGCCGGCGGCCCGTTAGGGCTGCCAGCCTTTTATGGGGAGCGCGGCCATGACCAGAAAACTCACCAAGAGCCATGAGCAGTTCCAGCGCGCCATCAAGCGTCTTCCGCTCGGGGTGGCATCGAACTTCCGCTACTGGGGCGAAGACCGCACCATCTATGTGAAATCCGGCCGCGGGGCTCGCATCGTCGACCTGGACGACAACGTCTATGTCGACTATCGGATGGGCTACGGGCCGGCGATCCTCGGCTACGCTGATCCGCGTGTCGATGAGGCCGCTCGCGCCGGCATGGAAGTCGGGGGGGTGTTCGCGCTCTCGACCGAACGCGAGCTGGCGGTGGCCGAGCGCATCTCGCGCATGGTACCCGCAGCAGAACTGGTTCGATTCTCCAATTCCGGCACCGAAGCGGTGATGGCCGCGTTGCGCCTGGCGCGCGCTTACACCGGCAAGGACGACTACGTCATCCTCGAAGGCGGCTACCACGGGCTGTTCGATGCGGCGATGTGGTACACGCCGATGGATAAGTGGTCACAGGTCGGGGATCCGCAGGTGGTTCCCTACAGTGAGGGCATTCCGCTGAGTTCACGCAGCTTTGCGCATTTCGTCCAGGCCAACGACGTCAACCAGCTCGAGGATTTGTTCAAGCGCCATGCGAACCGCATTGCGTGCCTGCTGATCGAGCCCATCATGGGCAATTGCTTGGGCATTGCGGCCGAGCCTGAATATTTGCGCGCAGCGCGCGCACTCTGCGATCGCTACGATGTGGTGCTGATCATCGATGAAGTGAAGACCGGTTTCCGCGTCGCGCGCGGCGGCGTGCAGGAGCTCTACGGCGTCAAGGCCGATCTGTGCACCTTTGCCAAGGCGGTCGCCAACGGCTATCCCATATCGGTGCTCGCGGGCCGCGAGGACATCATGCGCAAGATCGGCAAGGGCGTGGCGCACGGCGGCACCTACACGGCGCACTCGGTGTCGCTGGCGGCGGCCGAAAAAACACTCGATATCCTCGAGAACACCGACGCGCTGGATCGCATAGCGCAGTACGGCACCCGTTTGCGACACGGCATGCGCGCGATCCTCAGCGCACGCGGCATCCCTCACAGCTTCGTCGGCCATCCGTCGATGAGCGGGCTGTACTTCGCGCACGACCCGCCGCGCACCTACCGCGACTGGAAGAGCAGCGACTACGCGTTCTACGATGCCACCGCGCGCGTGCTGCATGATGAAGGCGTGCTGTGCGAGCCCGATTCGCGCGAGCCGTGGTTCGTGAGCGCGGCGCATGATGATTCGTGTCTGAAGGACACACTCGCCGGGTTCGAAGTCGCCATCGATGCGACGCTGCGCTCGGTCGGAATCGCACGCAAGATGCCGGCCTGACGCGGCCGGACCATCGGGCCATCGAAGTGACGACAGGGGCCAAGCGCCACGATGCCATAATCGTCGGCGCCGGTCACAACGGGCTGGTGGCGGCCTGCTACCTGGCGCGAGCCGGACTCGATGTGCTGGTGGTCGAGCGCATGCCCTGGGTTGGCGGCGCGGCGGTAAGTCGCCAGCTCTACCAGGACTTCACCTACTCGAATTGCTCCTACGTCTGCAGCCTGCTGCGGCCCGAAATCATGCGCGAGCTGGAGCTGCCGCGCTTCGGCCTGCAGATCATCCCGTACGACGGCGGCTGCACGATGATGCGCGATGGCGGCTACCTCTCGATGTACGACAATCATGACGCGCTGCGCCGTGAGATCTCGCGTCACTCGCGGCGCGATGCCGAGGCGTACGACCGCTACGTGCGCGACGTGCTGCGACAGTGCCGCTTCATCCGGCCGTTGCTGCTGCGCACGCCGCCGGATCCGACCTCCTTCAAACCACGTGACATTCGCGAGCTCATTCACCTGGGCGGGCTTTTCCATGGCCTCGGTGAAGCGCGCATGTACGACACGCTGCGGTTCTGGACCATGAGCTGCGCGGATTTCCTGGACGAGTATTTCGAGAGCGAAATCGTCAAGGCGCACATGGCCGGCAGCTCGATCATCGGCACGGCGCTGGGACCGCGCTCGCCGGGCACTGCCTACGTGCTGTTGCATCACTATATGGGCGGCATCGACGGCACCGTGGGAGCCTGGGGTTTTGCACGCGGTGGCATGGGCGCGGTGTCGCGCGCGCTGGCCGACTCGTTCCGCGCCAGCGGCGGCACGATCCGCACGGATTCTCCCGTTGAGCGAATCCTGGTCGAGCGCGGGCGCGCGGTGGGCGTGGTGCTCGAGGGCGGAGACGAGCTGCGCGCCAGGATCGTGGTGTCGAACCTCGATGTGAAGCGCACCTTTCTCGAGAGCATGGATGCGAAGGACCTGCCGGATGAATTCGTGCAGCAGGTGAGGCGCTTCAAGATCCGCGGGTCATCCGGCAAGCTCAACATCGCGCTGGACGGGCTGCCGAGCTTCCCGGCCATCCCCGAGGGTTCGCCCAGCCTGCGCGGTGATCTGCACGTCACCGACACGGTCGAGATGATGGAGCGCGCCTACGATGACTGGAAAGAGGGCCGATGGTCGCGCGCGCCGTACATCGACATGCTCATTCCCTCACAGATCGATCCCACCATGGCGCCCGACGGTAAGCACTACATGTCGGTGTTCGTGCAGTACTGCCCTTATAAGCTCGCAGAGGGGGAGTGGAACGCCGAACGCCGCGAGGCCTTCGGACGCACCGTCATCGACACGATTGCGCAGCACAGCCCGGATTTCAAATCGCTGATCCTGCACGCCGAGGTGCGTACTCCCTGGGATATCGAACGCGAAGTGGGACTTACCGAGGGCAATATTTTTCAGGGTGAGCTCACCTTCGATCAGCTGCTGTTCAACCGACCGGTGCCGGGCTACGCGCAGTACCGCGCGCCCGTGCGCGGCATGTATATGTGCGGCTCGAGCACGCATCCGGGCGGCGGCGTCATGGGCGCGCCGGGCGCCAACGCCGCACGCACCATTCTCGAGGATCTCGGGAGAGCGCATTGACCGCGGCCGCCGACTTCGACTGCGTCGTGATCGGCGCGGGCCACAACGGCCTGGTGTGCGCCTCCTACCTGGCGCGCAGCGGCCGCTCGGTGCTGGTGCTCGAGGCGGCCTCGGGTGTCGGCGGCGCGGCGATCACGCGCGAATTCACACCGGGATTTCGCGTGTCGGCCGGCGCACATCTGTTGCAGCTGATGCCGCGCTCGTTGATCGAGGAACTGGCGCTCAAGTCGCACGGCCTGGTCTTCGCCGGCGAGGATCTGCAGACGGTCGCCCTGTCGGGCGATGGCGTAGCGCTCACACTGGATGCGCACGGCCTGTCCGGGCTGCCAGCTACGGAGCAGAGAGCCCACGCCGAGCTGATAGCGCAGCTTCAGCGTTTCGGGCGCGCGCTCGCCCCGGTGTTGAATGCCGCGCCGCCACGCCTTGGGTCGAGCGCTAACGCCGACCGGCTGGCACTGCTCAAGCTCGGCTGGCAGATCCGCCGCCTGGGCCGCCGTGACATGCGTGAGTTGCTGCGCATCGGCGGCATGTGCGTGTACGACCTGCTGCAGGAGACCCTGTCGACTCCGCTGCTGCAGGGCGCGCTGGGATTCGATGCGGTTCTGGGAACGAACTTCGGGCCGCGGGCGCCGGGCTCGGTGTTCACGCTGCTCTGTCGAATGGCCGCCGCCGCGAATGCCGACCGGCTGGCACCGGCGCTCCCGCAAGGCGGACTCGGCGCCCTGTCGGAGGCGCTGGCGGCTTCGGCACGCAGCGCCGGTGTCACGATTCGCACCGATGCGCCCGTACAGCGCATCCGCGTCGAGCGCGACCGCGCAGTCGGCGTCACGCTCTCATCCGGCGAGTCGATCAGCGCCGGACTCGTGGTCTCGAACGCGGACCCGAAGACGACCTTCCTCGGGCTGCTCGGCAGCGAACATCTGGACACCGGATTCGTGCGGCGCGTGGCGCATCTGCGCAGCCATGGACTGGCCGCGAAATTGCACCTGGCGCTCGACCGGCTACCGCTATTCAGAGGGCTCGATGGCGCAGCATTGGGCGGACGGCTGCTGGTTGCCCCCTCACTCGATTACATCGAGCGAGCCTACAACCACAGCAAGTACGGCGAATACTCAGCTGCACCGAGCATCGAGATCACGCTGCCCACCGTGCGAGACCCGCAGCTCGCGCCCCCCGGCGCACATGTGCTGTCCGCGGTGGTGCAGTACGTGCCCTACGCAGTGACAGGCGGGTGGGAATCGGCACGACCCCGCCTCATCGACAGCGTCGTGGAACAGCTCGATGCCTATGCGCCGGGGCTGCGAGGTTCGGTGCTGGCCGCGGAGCTGCTGACGCCACACGATATCGAGCGGCAATTTCGCATTTTCGGCGGTCACTGGCACCATGGCGAACTGGCGCTCGATCAGTTCCTGATGGTGCGTCCGGTGCCGGGCGCCGCGCAGTACGCCACTCCGCTGGCAGGTCTCTATTTGTGTGGTGCCGGGTCGCATCCGGGTGGCGGCATCATGGGAACTGCGGGCCGCAACGCGGCGCGCGCTATCCTGGCGCGAGCGGCATAGGGCAGGCCATGAACGAAGCTGCGTTGTTTCGCGAACCGTTGCTGCGAACGCCCTTTCACGAGCGAGCCCGCGCGCTCAGTCAGCTCGACAGCTTCATTGCGTGGAATGGTTACACGACGGTGGATGTGTTCAGCACCGTCGAACACGAATACTTCGCGATCCGCAACGCCAGCACGCTCTACGACCTCTCGCCCATGGCGAAGTACCGCATTAACGGACCCGATGCGCTGCGCTTCATGAATCGGCTGGTCACGCGCGATCTTGCCAAGCTAAAACCCAATCGCGTGGCCTACGCGGTCTGGTGCGATGACGAAGGGCACCTGATCGATGATGGCACGGTCTTTCGTATCGGAGAATCGGAGTATCGACTGTGCGCGCAGGAGCGGCAGCTCGACTGGTTGCTCGACTCGGCAATCGGCTACGACGTCGAGATTGCCGATGTGACCGAGGCGATCGCGGGACTGGCGGTGCAGGGACCCACCTCCTGCGCGATTCTCAGGAAACTGGGCCTTGCAGGCGTCGAGCGGCTCAAACCCTTCGATATCGGATCCTTTATCCTCGAGGGCACGGCGCTTACGCTGTCGCGAACGGGCTTCACCGGCGATCTGGGCTATGAGATCTGGATGGATCCGCGCGACGCCGAGCTGGTCTGGGACCGCCTCATGGCGGCGGGCCATAGCCGCGGCATCAGGCCGCTGGGCTCCCGCGCGCTCAATATCGCGCGCATCGAAGCCGGCTTCCTGCTGCCCAATGTCGAGTTCCTGTCGGCCGAGCGAACCCTGCGCGTCGGTCGCGAGCGCTCGCCGTTCGAACTTGGCCTCGATTGGCTGGTCGACTTCGAGAAGGGGCACTTTACCGGCCGGCGCGCGCTGCTCGCCGAACAGCGGGCCGGTACGCGCCGTCGCCTGGTCGGTCTCGATATCGAAGGGAACAAACCGGCGCACAATGCACCGGTCTATTCTGCGCGCTCGGGCCGCAGGGAAATCGGGTCGGTGACTTCGGCGACCTGGTCGCCGACCTGCAAACGCAATCTGGCGTATGCGCTGCTGGACGCACCGTATGTCACTGTTGGAACGGAGGTCTGGGTGGAGATCTATGTGAATAGCGAACTCACCTGGGAGCGCCGCATGCGCGCTGCGCGTGTGGTCGATAAGCCCTTCTTTGCCCCTGAGCGCCGTCGGCTCACGCCACCCGCGGATTTTTGAGGCGCCCATGCTCGCCAGCCAGCAGAAATCCACCGTCGATCGCCCCTGGCTCGACCCTAATGCCACGCCGCAGCTGGTCATCGAGAACCTGGGAAAGAACTACGGCGACTTCGCGGCGGTCGACAATGTCAGCCTCAAGATATTCAAGGGAGAGATTTTCGCGCTGGTGGGGTCCTCGGGATGCGGCAAGACCACGCTGCTACGGATGCTCGCGGGGTTCGTGACAGAGAGCACCGGCACCGTACTCATCGATGGAGTCGAGATGAACGGCGTGCCGCCGCACCTGCGGCCCGTCAATATGATGTTCCAGTCGTACGCACTGTTTCCGCACATGACCGTCGAGCAAAACGTCGGCTATGGCCTGCGTCGCATGGACCTCGAACGCGCGGAGAAACAGCAGCGAGTGCAGCAGGCGCTCGAGATGGTGCAGCTGGGCGCACACGGCAATCGCAAACCACATCAACTATCGGGCGGACAACGCCAGCGCGTGGCGCTGGCTCGTGCGTTGATCCGGCGTCCCAAAGTGCTACTGCTCGATGAGCCGCTGTCGGCGCTCGACAAGAAGCTGCGCGAGCGCACGCAGTTCGAACTCATGGACCTGCAGTATCAGGTGGGAACGACTTTCATCGTCGTGACGCACGATCAGGATGAGGCCATGGCACTGGCTTCGCGAATAGCGGTCATGGACCGCGGGCGCGTGGTGCAGGTGGGTACACCGTCGGAGATCTATGAGTTTCCGCAGAGCCGATTCGTAGCCGACTTCGTCGGCACCACCAATCTCTTCGAGGGCGATGTGGCGGAGTGCCAGCCCGGCATGATCACCGTCAACTGCCCGGAAACCGGTTGTGCGCTCTGGGTGGACGATGTCGGCCGGTTCAGCACAGGGCAGCGGGTGTGGGTGGCACTGCGTCCGGAAAAGATCCGCCTCACCAAGCAACCCGTCAGCGGCGAGCGCGTCAATCAGCTCCGGGGCACGGTATGGGAGCTCGGCTACCTCGGTAACCGCTCGACCTATCAGATCAAGACCGCATCCGGAAAACTCATCACGGTGTTCGCGCAAAACGAGCGCCGGACCTCCGAGTGGTCGATCGATTGGAGCGATGAGGTCTATGTCAGCTGGGACGCGAGCGCCGCGTTACTGTTGCATTCCTGATTTGCTGCGTTGAACAGTGGTTCAATCGACCCAACTCGGTGCGCCAACTCCGCGTTTGCTCCATTCTTGCGCAACCCGCTAATAACTAAAGAGTAATTCCGTGTCGCGAGGTGTAAGAATACTACGCCGATACCGTCCAGTCGCCTCCAGGCAACGCTTGACAACTGCATTGCACGCTCGTTCAATCGCAGCTGTGCCGACACTGCCCAAGGCGCCAGCGCCCCTCCGAAGACCCGAACCGCTGCGGGTCGGTGTCCTATTGGCCAACAATTTCACGCTGTCCGCTTTTTCGCTGTTCGTGGACCATTTGCGGCTCGCAGCCGATGAAGGTGACCGCAGCCGTCCCCTGCACGTGCAGTGGTCGACGATGTCGAATCGCACCGAGCCGGTGCGGGCGAGCTGCGGTGTCGCTATCTCGCCGACCTCTGCTCTGCTCAATCCGGCGGAACTCGATTACGTCGTCGTGGTCGGCGGCCTGCTGCATGGCGGACCACAGATCGATCAGGCGACCACGCAGTATCTTCGCGAGGCGGCGGCCAGTGGTGTACCGCTCATTGGGCTGTGCACCGGCAGCTTCATTCTCTGCCGCAGTGGTCTCATGCGCGGCCGTCGCTGCTGCGTCAGCTGGTATCACTACCAGGATTTCGTCGACGAGTTCCCCGATCACGAAGTGGTGGCGGATCGTCTCTTCATTGCCGATCGCGATCGCATCACCTGCGCCGGCGGTGCCGGCACGGCGGATCTTGCGACCTTCATACTGGAGCTGCACCTCGGACGCGCCGTGGCCCAGAAGGCCAACCAGGTGCTGCTGTTCGATCGCGCGCGCGCGGGCAACGATGCCCAGCCGCATCCGCCTCTGTTCGAGAATGTCTCCGATGAGCGTGTGCGGCGCGCGTTGCTGCTCATGGAGCAGAATCTTGCCCGACCCGTGGCAATCGGCTACGTGGCCAAGCAGCTGGGACTATCGGTTCGACAGTTCGAGCGCCTCTGTCGCAGCGCGCTCGGCACCGGACCGGCTTCACTCTATCGCCGCATCCGCATGCGCTACGCGCAATGGCTCATCAACAACACCGACCGTTCGATGACCACCATCGCGCTGGAAGCGGGGTTTGCCGATGGTGCCCATTTTTCGCGTCAATATAAGGAAACCTACGGCCTGTCGCCGTCGCTGCGGCGCAAGCAGGGGACGGGGGCGGCAGAAGGCGACAGGGCGTGTACGAGGGTGTTCGACTGAGGCGGGCTGACCTGGGCGCCGCACCGCTGAAAGCCTGGGACCAACAGATGGTGTGAATGAACTGGAGAGATTACTTACATCAACGTAAGTAATCTCTCCAGTTCATTCCCACCGTCATGTGGTTCCAACCTCTTCCTGGCGCGTGGTCCGGGTCAACCCGCCTCCGGCAAACGCACATCGTGCTCGCCACCGTGGTGTTGGGGCAGCCCGTCAGCGAGCGTGTAGTAATCGCCCTTGGACTCGACGTGGATATGAGCGGCCCCCTGAATGCCGGTGGGATCGTCGAGCGTACCGGCGAGAATCGAGACATGGCTACCGCTGACCGGCTTCCAGAACAGGTTCGATCCGCAGTTGCCGCAGAAGCCGCGGTTCGCCTCGGGGGATGAGGCGTACCAGCGCAGGGTGCCGGACCGATCGATCGACAGATGCGAGGGAGCGCAGGCCGTCGCAGCTACGAGATGGCCCGTGAGGCGCCGGCACATCTTGCAGTGGCAATAGACGACATCGCGTAGCGGGCCGTTGACCGTGAATTCGACACCTCCGCACTGGCAGCGACCCTTGGTAAGGGGCATTGGGAATTCTCCTGGATAAGTCGACGGCCGAGCTTCCCATTTTGCAGCACAATTGTGCGTGCAAGCACCTGCAGCTGTCGAAATGCGTGGCAGCCAGCCAGATTGAGTGACCGATAATGACCCCACGCAACGGACGTACCATCACCGGAAGTCCTCATCAACCCCGGAACTAAGGCATGAACGATGGTCCACAAACTCCTGGCGAGCGCCTTCGTGCTCGCGGCTAGTTGTAATCGAGCAGATTATTCCGGAATCGCTGACGACAAGCGTCACGGATCAGGACGTCATTCGTGCCGATCTGATGATGATGAGTGTCGGCGGCAAGGAGCGCACAGCAGCAGAATATCGGACCCTGTTCGCAGAGGCAGGTTGGAATCTTTCGTGTGTCGTGCCGACCCGTACGATGTTTTCGCTCATCGAGGGCAGGCCGGCCTTCTAGCAGAAGCGACCAGCAGGAATCGGCTAAGCTAACAAGGGTCGACGGTGTTTTGGCACAGAGGGGCATCGGCGGCAGGGGGGGCTATGTCGGCGGCGCTATTGATCGTCTATGCCTGCCTCGCGGCCGTCGAGGTCGCCGTCATCATCGCCTGGGTGGTCGCGACTCGAAGGCACCGCTGGCCAATCCGCCCATCCAGTGGCGACGTTCTGATCGGCGGCGTGACGAGCTTCCTCGATACGCTCGGCATCGGGAACTACGCGCAGATCACGGCATTGTTCAAACTCCGCAGGCACCCGCCGGACGAGCTGATTCCTGGCACTCTGAACGTCGGCAATGCCATCGGGATCCTCTTCAGCGCGACGCTTTTCGTTACGGCAGTCCGGGTTGAGCCCACGCTCCTGATGGCGATGGTCATCAGCGCCGGTGCGGGCGCCTGGATCGGCGCTGGAATCGTTAGCCGAATGCGTCGCCGCGCAATCCAGGTGTTCATGGGCGTGGCACTGCTACTCGCCGCCGGATTCTTCACGATGACCAACCTTGGCATCATCCCTCCGACCGGTTCGGCGATGGGGCTCGCGGGCTGGCGGTTCGCTTTGGCGGTCGGGGCAAATTTCCTCCTCGGCGCGCTCATGTGCGTTGGCATCGGCAACTATGCGCCCTCGATGGCGCTGCTCGCATTTCTCGGAATGCACCCCATCGCCGCCTACCCGATCATGATCGCGAGCGACGGTGTGTTGATCCCGGTGGCGAGTCTCGGCTTCCTGCGCACCGGCCGCTTTGCGCCCGCGGTCGCCGTCGGGCTCACGCTCGGCGGAATCGTCGGCACGATCGCCGCTTTTCCGTTCATCAAGATGCTCGGCGATCACCTCACGCTGATGCGCTGGGTCGTCACGTTCGTCATCGCGTACGCAGCCATCGCCATGCTCCGCTCCGCCCGGAGATCCCTGCCCGATGCACCGGTGCCGATCGTGCCCTGACAGCCTTCTGCCAAAGGTCTGCTTCATTGCCGGTTCCCAACGCATGATGTCAAAAAAACGACACCTTACTTGTCGCCTTTACGCAAGTGGACGTCGCTTTTCCGATAATTCCCCCGCCGCTGTCCCTTTATCATGTACGCCTGATGATGCCGACGTAAATCGCTGTGGGGTCTAACAAAAACGGAGAGCGCGCATGTCGGAAGAGGCAGCCGATGATTTCGATCTGGAATCGCTCAATGACGAGGAACTCGCCGAGCAGGTCCATGACGATCTCTACAATGGTCTGAAGAGCGAAGTCGAAGAAGCGACGCGGATTTTCCTCAAGCGTGGCTGGAGCGCCGAGCGTGTGTTGAATGATGCGCTGGTCGAAGGTATGCGCATCGTAGGCATCGACTTTCGCGATGGCATTCTGTTCGTTCCGGAGGTCCTGCTCGCCGCCAACGCCATGAAGGGCGGCATGGAGATCCTGCGCCCCCTGTTGGCCGAGTCCGGGGTAGAGCCCATCGGCAAGATCGTGATCGGCACGGTGAAGGGCGACATTCACGACATCGGCAAGAATCTGGTGTCGATGATGCTCGAGGGCGCCGGCTTCGAAGTCATCGATCTGGGCATCAACAATCCCGTCGACAAATATCTCGACGCCCTGGAGAAGCACAAGCCCGACATCCTGGGCATGTCGGCGCTGCTCACGACCACGATGCCCTATATGAAGGTCGTCATCGACGCGCTCAAGGAGCGCGGCATTCGCAACGACTACATCGTCCTGGTCGGCGGCGCGCCGCTCAACGAGGAATTCGGCAAGGCCGTCGGCGCCGACGCCTACTGCCGCGATGCCGCGATTGCCGTCGAGACGGCCAAGGGACTGATCGCGAAGCGCCGAGCGGTCGCGCTGGCGAGCTGAGCCAGCTGCAATCATGGCCCAGGAAGCCCAGGGCGTACTGATCATTGCCTGCGGTGCACTGGCGCACGACATTGCAGCCCTGCGCCGTGCCAACCAGTGGCTGCAGATGGATGTCACCTGCCTGCCGCCCGAGCTGCACAATCGCCCCGAAAAAATCCCCGGCGCCGTGCGTGAACAGATCCATGCCGCGCGCGGACGTTACCAATCCATCTTCGTGGCCTATGGGGATTGCGGTACCGGGGGCGAACTCGACCGTATGCTCGACGAGGAGGGCGTCGAACGCATTCCCGGCGCGCACTGCTATGAATTCCTGGCAACCTCGGCGGTGTTCGAACGTCTGACCGAGGCCGAGATCGGCACGTTTTATTTGACCGACTTTCTGTTGCGGCACTTCGAGCGCCTGGTGATGCGCGGTCTCGGCCTGGATCGTCACCCGGAACTGCTGCCGACCTACTTTGGTAACTATCGCAAGCTCATCTACCTGTCGCAGTCGCACACTGCCGGCGCCGAGGATCGTGCGCGCGCCATCGCGGCGCGCCTGGGACTGAACTACGAATTCTGCTGGACCGGTCATGGCACGCTGGGGTCAAGCCTGGCCGCAGCGATGCGGCGTCACCAGGGAGCGCGCCGCGAAGGTGCTGTCGCATGGGCGCAGTGAGCATCATTTCCTGGCGCGACATTCCCGCGCAGGTGGTCGTCAAACGCGGCCGCGAGTCGGCCAAGGTCCAGCTCTCGGCGCGGTTCCAGGAAGCGGTCGATCGGGCCGCCATGCGCGCGGGGCGAGGCAGCTCGGATGCCTATCTGGCCGATTGGCAGCGCAGCGCTCCGCGGCCCTGCAGCGATGACATCAAGGCCGAAGCCACCGCGGAGGCGGCTCGAATCGAGCAGCGGTACACGGATGAATACCTTGAGCGGCTGATTCGCGCCAATGGAGTGGACGAACACAAAAGCGCGAGCGGAACGGGCGACGCCAGCGCCTCCGAGGCCTCCTGATGTACGCGCTGCGCCAGTGGTCGGTGCGACACGCGCGCGGCCTGAATGCCTTTTATCACGGCTTCGAGCGGTCATTGCTCGCCATGCACGGCATGTTCCGCGCCATCGGCTACCAACGCCTTGAACGACCCGTCGCCGCGGTCGAGAAAACCGTCAAGGGATTGCTGTTCGACTGCCGCATGTGCGGCCAGTGCGTGTTGAGTTCCACCGGCATGTCCTGCCCCATGAACTGTCCGAAGACGCTGCGCAATGGGCCATGCGGCGGCGTGCGCGCGGACAATCGCTGTGAAGTAAAGCCTGAAATGATGTGCGTCTGGGTCCAGGCCTATCACGGAGCCAAGCGCATCCCCGGCGGTGTCGAGGCTATGAGCGCGGTGCAATTCGCAGTCGATCATCGCCAGCAGGGGCGTTCCTCATGGCTGCGGGTGGTGCGGGAAAGGAAGGGCGCAGCGTGATCTTCGAAGACGAACCGGTGCCCGGCTATCCGTTGCCGATCCTGCCTGGCCATACTTCCCCGGGCCGCTTCGAGCGCGTGTTGCGCGCTGGTGGCTTCGCCGTCACGACCGAACTGGCTCCGCCCGATTCGGCCGACCCCGAGGATGTCTATCGCCGCGCACGTGTGTTCGATGGTTACGTGGATGCCATCAATGCCACCGATGGCAGCGGCGCGAACTGCCACATGTCGAGTCTTGCGGTTTGTGCGCTGCTGACACGCATGGGCTACGCCCCCATCATGCAGATCTCGTGTCGGGACAAGAACCGCATCGCCATACAGGGCGACATCCTGGGCGGTGCTGCCATGGGCGTGTGCAACATGCTCTGCCTGACCGGCGATGGCGTACAGGCGGGCGATCATCCGCAGGCCAAGCCCGTATTCGATCTCGATTGCGTATCGCTGCTGCAGATCGCGCGCTCGCTGCGCGATGATCATAAATTCCAAAGCGGCCGGAAAATCACAGCGGCGCCGAGAGTCTTCTTTGGCGCCGCCGAAAATCCCAGCGCGTTGCCCCACGAGTGGCGCGCGAGGCGCCTGGCGAAGAAGGTCGCCGCCGGCGCCCAGTTTATCCAGACCCAGTATTGCTACGAGCTGCCGCTGCTCAGCCGCTTCATGGCGCAGGCGGAGGCACTCGGGCTCATCGACAAGGTCTACATCCTGGTCGGCGTCGGGCCGCTGCGCTCGGCCAAGGCGGCCGAGTGGATGCGCACGCACGTGCCCGGCATGGCCGTACCCGACGCATTGATTGCGCGCCTGAGCGGCGCGCAGGACCAGGCACGCGAGGGACGCAACATCTGCGTGGAGCTGATCCAGGCGATCCGCGAGATTCGCGGTATCAGCGGCGTGCATGTCATGGCATATCGACAGGAAGAATCGGTGGCCGAGGTCATCGATCGATCCGGCGTTCTCAAGGGCCGCGCCCCCTGGTATCCCGAGCGCGACACCATCAAGGCTTCTCACAGGACCGCATCATGACCGACACCGTTATCAGTTCCGCCACCAGGGAAGTCGTCATCGGCTTCAACCGACCCTTCGTCATCATCGGCGAGCGCATCAATCCCACGGGGCGAAAGATTCTCGCCGCCGAGATGGCTGCGGGTGACTTCACACGGGTCGAAGCCGATGCGCGGGCGCAGGTGGAGGCGGGCGCACACATGCTCGATGTCAACGCGGGTATCCCATTGGCCGACGAGCCGGCGATCCTGGCGCGCGCGGTACAGCTGGTGCAGTCGATCACCGATGTGCCGCTATCCATCGACTCATCCATCGTCGCGGCGCTGGAAGCCGGTCTCGCAGTCTACAAAGGCAAGGCGCTGGTGAATTCGGTCACCGGCGAAGAGGAGCGGCTGCAGGCCGTGCTGCCGCTGGTGAAGAAGCACGGCGCCGCCGTGATCGCCATTTCCAATGATGAAACCGGCATCTCGGAAGATCCGGACGTGCGCTACGCGGTCGCCAAAAAAATCGTCGATCGCGCCTCGGACTATGGCATTCCGGCCGCCGACATCGTGGTCGATCCGCTCGTGATGCCGATCGGCGCCATCAATCAGGCCGGCGTGCAGGTCATGCGCCTGGTGCATCGCCTGCGCACCGAACTGAAGGTAAACACCTCCTGCGGCGCTTCCAACATCAGCTTCGGGCTGCCGAACCGCGACGGCATCAACGCGGCATTCCTGACCATGGCGATCAGCGCCGGCATGACCTCGGCGATCACCAATCCGCTGCATCTGGATGTGGTCCGCGCCTGCATGGGCGCCGACGTCATGATGGGTCACGACCCGGACTGTGCGCGCTGGATCCGCCGCTTTCGCGATCCGCCGCCGGGGAGCACGGGTGCGCCGGGTGCAGCGAGCGGAGCTGCGGGCGAAGCGCCGCGCGGCCGCCGTGAGGGTGGTCATCGCCGGCGAGTGGCGCAAAGCTAGCGCATCATGGTGCTGACCGAGGATCCGCTGGTCGTCTTCATGCCCTCGGGAAAGCGAGGGCATTTTCCGGTAGGCACGCCGGTATTGACTGCCGCGCGCGCGCTGGGTGTCGATATCGATTCGGTATGCGGCGGCCGCGGCCTGTGCGGTCGCTGCCAGGTCGTGGTCGCGGAGGGTGAGTTTGCCAAGCACGGATTGACATCCTCGCGGGCCAGCCTGTCGCCATTCAGCGCAACCGAGGAGCGCTATAACAAGCGCATGCCGATGGTCGAAGGACGTCGGCTTTCCTGCGCGGCGCTGGTGGAAGCCAATGTCGTCATCGATGTGCCCGCCAGCAGCCAGGTACATCGCCAGGTGGTCCGCAAGGACGCCGAAGTTCGCGCCATCGAATTGCATCCGGTGGTGCGCCTGCACTATGTACAGGTGCAGCCGCCCGACATGCACGATCCGTCCGGCGATCTGCGCCGGCTTTACGATGCGCTCGAGCTCGAGTGGCGGCTGACCAATCTGAGTTGCGATCTGTCGGTGCTGCAGACGCTGCAGGCGGCGCTGCGCGCCGGCGGCTGGCAGGTGACGGTCGCCGTGCATGCGGGCAAACAGATCATCGGGGTCTGGCCGGGGCTGCACGAGCAGGTCTTTGGTCTTGCGGTCGACGTCGGATCCACCACCATCGCCGCGCATCTGTGCGATCTGCTCAGCGGCGATGTGGTCGCTTCCGCCGGCGTCATGAATCCGCAGATTCGCTTCGGCGAAGATCTGATGAGCCGCGTGTCCTACTCGATGATGAATCCGGGCGGCGCGGCGCTCATGACCGTGGCGGTGCGCGAGGCGCTCAGTGCGCTCGCCGCGGACGTGGCGCGCGCAGCGGGGACTTCGATCGAGAACATTCTCGAGGCGACCATCGTCGGCAATCCCATCATGCATCACCTGCTGCTGGGCATCGATCCGGTCGAGCTCGGCGGCGCGCCGTTTGCGCTGGCGACCGATCACTCCTTCACCTTGCGCGCCAATGCCATCGATCTGAAACTCAATCGCAACGCGCGCGTCTATGTACTGCCCTGCATCGCCGGGCACGTGGGCGCGGACGCGGCCGGCATGGTGCTCGCCGAGCGGCCAGATCTATCGGATCGCATGACACTGCTGGTGGATGTGGGCACCAACGCGGAAATCGTGCTGGGCAACCGCACGCGCATCGTGGCCTGCTCGAGCCCTACCGGACCTGCGTTCGAGGGAGCGCAGATCAGCTGCGGCCAGCGCGCCGCGCCCGGCGCCATCGAGCGTGTCCGCATCAATCGCGAGACGCTCGAACCGCGGTTCAAGGTCATCGGCTCGGATCTCTGGTCCGACGAGGCCGGTTTCGAGCAGGCGACGGCCGAGCTTGGCGTTACCGGCATCTGCGGCTCGGGAATCATCGAGGTCATCGCCGAGATGTACCTGGCCGGCATCATCAACCAGGATGGCGTCGTGGATGGCGAACTCGCGGCCCGCTCGTCCCGCGTCGTGCCCAACGGCCGGACTTTTGCTTATGTCCTGCATCGCGGGACTCCCGAGCTGCGTATCACGCAGAACGACGTACGCGCCATCCAACTGGCGAAGGCGGCGCTCTACGCCGGCATCGCGCTGCTGATGGAGCGCCTCGGGATAGAGCACGTGGACGCCATCCGCCTGGCCGGAGCCTTCGGCAGCCATATCGACGTCAAGTACGCCACCATCCTTGGCATGATCCCTGACTGCGATCTGAGCCAGGTGCAATCGGCCGGCAATGCCGCGGGCACGGGCGCACGCATAGCGCTGCTCGATGCCACCTCGCGAGCTGTCATAGAAACGCTGGTGCGTCGTATAGAGAAAATGGAGACGGCGATCGAGCCGCGCTTCCAGCAGCACTTCGTGGAGGCCATGGCAATTCCGCACAAGACCGCGCCATATTCGAATCTTCGGCGCGTGGTCGATCTGCCGGCACCCAAGGAATCCTCTGCCCAGGGCCAGACCCGGGGCCGCCGGCCGCGGCGGCCGGAAGCCGCGAAGGCGCAGTAGTTACAATGACGGTGGACATCACTCCAGGGGGAACACCATGAACGACCCGCAATCAGCGGCGCCAGCGGCGGAACCAGGCCGCGGAAGACGTCCGAGCGGACGAGATGCCAAGCGCGCCTCACGAGCCGCGCGAGCCGCTTCTTCGGTCCCCTACATCACGCGCAGGATTCCCTACTACGAGGTGCTCGATGAAGAGGGTCTCGCGCTGATGGAGCGCAACGCGGACACGATCCTCGAGGAGATTGGCATCGATTTCCGCGAAGACCCGGAAGCACTGTCGATCTGGAAGGCCGCCGGCGCCGACGTGCAGGGCGAGCGCGTGCATTTTCCGCGCGGGATGTGCCGCACCCTGATCCAGCGCACCGCGCCGCGCGAGTTCACGCAGCATGCGCGCAATCCGGCGCGCAGCGTGCTGATCGGCGGCAAGAACACCGTGTTCGCGCCGGCATATGGCTCCCCCTTTGTCCGCAACCTGGACGAAGGGCGCCGGTACGCGCGCATCGAGGACTTCCGCAACTTCGTCAAGCTCGCGTACGTGTCCAACTCGCTGCACCACTCGGGAGGCACGATCTGCGAGCCGGTCGATCTGCCGGTCAACAAGCGCCACCTCGATATGGTGTACAGCCATCTCAAGTACAGCGACAAACCCTTCATGGGTTCGGTGACGCATCCGGATCGCGCGGCCGATTCGGTCGAACTGGCCAAGATCGTCTTCGGTGCCGAGCTGGACGATCCAACGACCGGGCGGCCCAAGACGATGATCACCAGCCTGATCAACGTCAATTCGCCGATGACTTACGACGCGACGATGCTCGGAGCGCTCAAGGTCTATGCGCGCGCCAATCAGGCCGTCATTGTCACGCCGTTCATCCTGGCGGGCGCCATGTCGCCGGTCACGGTGGCCGGTACGGTGGCGCAGACGCTGGCCGAGGCGCTGGCAGGCCTGGCTTTCGTGCAGCTCCTCAATCCAGGTGCGCCTGCAATCCTCGGAAGCTTTGCATCATCGGTATCGATGCAGTCGGGCGCGCCAACCTTTGGTACACCGGAACCCGCACTGGTGCTCTATTCCATGGCCGCGCTCGCGCGACGTCTCGGTGTACCGTTCCGATCCGGCGGCAGCCTGTGCGCCTCGAAGATTCCCGATGCACAGGCGGCATTCGAGTCCGCCAATACGCTGCTTCCGAGCTGCCTGGCCGGGGTCAACTTCATGTTGCACGTGGCCGGCTGGCTCGAAGGCGGTCTTACGATGGGCTACGAGAAATTCGTCATGGATGCCGATCAGGCCGGCATGATGCATACGCTGCTGGCGGGCGTGGATCTGTCCGAGGACGGCCAGGCCCTCGATGCGATCCGCGAAGTTGGGCCGGGCAAGCACTTCCTCGGCTGCGCCCATACGCAGGCGAACTTCGAGAATGCGTTCTATCGCTCACCACTGGCCGACAACAACAGCTACGAACAGTGGGACGCCGAAGGCGGCCGCGACATGACGACGCGCGCCAATGCGCTCTGGAAGAAGCAGCTCGCCGAATACGTCGAACCGCCGCTCGATCCGGCCATCGATGAGGCGCTGCTCGATTACATCGCGCGCAAGAAAGCGGCGTCTCCGGACTCGATGGTCTGAGCCAGTTCACTTTCGGCTTGCGTGCCGCTCAAGTTGTCAGCGGCGGAGTCTAATTCCATGGAAGATTATGCGGGCAAACGCGCGCTCAATGTACTGGCGGCCGGCACGGCGTGTGCCATCCTTGCGCCGGCTGCCGCAGTCATTTCTCTGACAGCGTGGCTCGAGGATTGCGGTCCACCGCTGTTCCGGCAGGCTCGTATCGGCCAAGGCAGGCAGCCCTTTACGGTCATCAAGTTTCGCAGCACGCGGGCCCAGCAGGTGACGCGGGTCGGTCGGTGGTTGCGGCAGACCGGCCTCGATGAGTCGACACCATGAGAGAGCACATGGAGAAAGTCGTGCCAAACCCTAGCCTGGTGCCGGCGCAGCAGCTGGCAACCTTTCTGAACGGTTAGGACCCGCGCGTGGTAAGGCGTGTGTAGTGCGCAGCACTTGCTGCGCGGTCGGCGCGACCGGTCAACATCAAGACTTGCAATCCATATCGAAACACGCGAACTGGTCCCGGCTTGGCACCATGATCACGGTTGCTCTGACTGATTTGGCAACATTCGCGTTGAATGGCCGGTTCCGGGAATATTATCTGGCCGAGTTCAGCCAGGAGCCGACAGTGTGGAGTCCGAGGTTGCTGCCGGAAAGCCGACATTGCCGATTGGGATTACAATTCCAAAGCATGTAATTGCTACTGGGCGGGGTGCGTTCGAAGAATGGGCGCAGATGGGCAAGTAGCAAGATATCAGACCGCTTTTTAAAGGAGTCGCTATGGCATTGCCGCAGGACATTTCCCCCGTGAACTCGGAGGCGATGGAATCGCTAGTGCGCACCAACCAGATGGACTGGGTGGCGCAGAGTTTCGATCCCGAGCGCTCGTTCATGAAGGTCCTCTGGACCGGCCCCGAGAGCGGTAGGGTCGCGCTGCTGTTCCGCTGCCTCAAGGGCGCGGTCGTCCCGGCGCACAAGCATATTGGCGATGCGCACACGTTTGTCCTGAAGGGCAAGCTGGAGGTACGCGGTACGACGATTGGACCAGGCGACTACCTGTACGAAGCCAACGGCATGGTGCACCACGCGACGAAGGCGCTCGAAGACACCGAGTACCTATTCATCATGCAGGGGGCGGTCCTGTTCTTCGACGACAAGCAGTTTCTTGGCTACCAGGGCTGGGAAGAATTCCACCGAGTGCGCGAACAGCAGCTCGCCGCTGGCTAGCCAGTCGGCAAAAACGGTCAGCGCGCACGTGGGTTGATCCGCGGCATTAGATTCGGGCTGGTGCTACTCGCGTAGTCTGCCGGACGCGATGCACGGGCAACTCGCGACTGGCAGTTAGGGGTGCGCGCCGTGCAAAGGCGGCGTTTTCTAGCGGGTGAAAGCCCCATGCGGGCACATAGCGCGATTGTTCAGTACGTTCGCAGCCGGGGCCCGTAGTTTTAAAAATCACGATTTTGCTCATCTTCAAAGCCGCGGCTCGCCGCGTGTCCTTGGGGTCAACAGCCGCCGCCACTTGATTACCGATCAGTTACGGCAGTTCGCGGCAAAACGCGGACATCCAGCATATAAAACAGGGGCAGCTGAGACCCGCCATTCGAGGAGAGTGACTGGCTCAGACGGTACTGCCACAGCGCCAGTAGACCGGAGCCAATTCAGACACACCGAGCATTCAGCCATCACAGAGCACAGGAGGTCACAATGATGACTCGAAAACAGCAAGCTGTCGCCATCGGCATGGTTGCCGGCACTGTCTGCACCGCGCTAATTCTTGCGTACCCGATACGGCGGTTCGGCGCCTCCGTACCCACTGATGCGACTGCGCGCATTGCCTTTGCTTTGCGTGCCGATGCGATTGCGATGATGTGGCTTCTCATCGCTATTGCAAATGTTGCGCGAAAGCGATTCTTCTCACCAGCGGATATCGACGGCAGCGGAATCGCGTCCCCGAGTGCCGATCTCAGAATTGATGCGGCGGTAGTTCAGAATACGTTGGAGCAGGCCGTGCTGGCATCGGTCCTCTACCTGTCGCTCGCCAGTCTGCCGCAACAGGATGGTGTGGCGATCATACCGCCGCTGTTGACGCTATTTTGCCTGGGACGCCTGACTTTCTGGATTGGCTACCATGTTGGCGGACCCTGGCGGGCCTTTGGTTTTGCAGTCACCTTCTACCCGACAGTATTTGGTTACGCTTTTATCGCGTTACGCTTGTTCTCGTAAACCGGCACCCAATATTGGGTTTGGGGTCTCAGATTGCGCACGCAACTGACGGCTCTATTCCGACGGGTGGCTGTGACGCTGACGACTTGAGGCCGGTGTCTCGCCACGGATAATGTCCCGGAGACGGGTCTATACGCTGCACAATGGCGGGCAATCTGTCCTTGCCGGATCGGCTGGATCGTGGCCTACTTGCTCGATCCGTACGTACCTCGCCGGCATTCTCGGCAGTTGAGGTTTTGTCATGCACAAACAGAAAGCCGCGACAATCGCAAGTTGGACGGTCGCGGCATGCACGCTGTCGACGGCTGTTGCGATCGCCCGCCCCAGCGATGGCCCCCAGACCCTATCCGGAACCGCTGCGCTATGCGAGGAGGCGATGGTCAATCCAGTCAGTGGTCATGCGGAATGCGTCCGACCGTTCGGAGCGCCGGTTGATGCCCCTCCACCAAGACCTTCGGTAGTCAAACTGGCCGTGTTCGATTTCGAACTCGAAGATGCCACGCCGGCGGCGACGCTGATAGGACAGACGACGAGCACCGAAGCCGCCATGGAGAAGGTGAGCAGTGAGGCGCGCCAGATGCTTACGGAATCAGGCCGCTATATCCTCATTGACCAGGCCAGGACCGACACCGATCCCGTCCGGGCCAAAGCGCTGCGCAACTGCCAGGGCTGCGAGGCCGGCATCGCCTTGCGGGCCGGGGCCGACCAGGCGCTGCTTGGAGTCGTGAGGAGAATTACCCAGACGGACTACTACGTTGTAATTCAAATTACCGACGCGCGAACTGGCAAAGTACTTGATCAACAGGCCGCCAACTTTGCGGGAGGTCCCGACGGTTGGGCGAGCGGAGTCCGGATGTTGCTCAAGCACCAAGTGCTGGCTCCGACCGATGGCTCGTGAGCGCCTAAATTGCTACTTCCAGGTGGCTATCGCCACAGCGTCCCATTCCTGGACGATGGACGGGTCGGCGTTGAAGTTGCTGTAGCGGATCCAGGTGGGCCGCACGCGCCAATAAACCAGTCCAGGCCAGGTTAGCCGGGTGGGGCCGTCGCGATAACGTTCGAAATAATAGGCCTGGACGCCGGGCAGCTCGGCCTCGGTGGGTACTTCCGCTATGCCTTCGTATTGCACGGTGCGTTCGTGATCGGAGCCGATAACGAAGGCGACACGGGGATTCTTTACCAGGTTTTGATGCTTGCGCGACTGGGTCACCGTATCAAAAAGGAGCTCCCACCGGTCAGTGATGGCGACGTAGATCACTGCCGCCTGTGGGCTGCCTTGAGCACTGACACTTGCCTCGATGGCCCAGGGCTGGGCGCGCATGAACGACAGCAGCTGGGCCGGGGTGAGGGGGTGATGATGTTCGACCATAGGCCATTGTGCCTGATGGCCAGCCCTAGGACAGTCGTGGAAAACCGTAACCGAAGTCACAATGCGCTGGATGCACAGACCCCGCCGACAACGTATTCAGAGGCGAATCCAGGAGCTTGCACGCTGTTGTTAGGTCACCCTAAGATCCAGGAATATGAGCGACTCGTTGCGCGATCAATTGTTGAAGGCTGGGCTCGTCACCAAAAACAAGGTGAAGAACGCAAACCAGGCAGATGAACAGCGCCGACGGCTACTGAACTCCGGAGGCAAACCACGGGCGTCCGATGTACTGCCTGGTGCCGCACAGCACGCAAAGGCTCAAAAAATTGCCCGGGACCAGGAACTTAATCGCCGGCAGCAGGAGAAGGTTCAGCGCAGAGCGCTTCGAGCTCAGGTGGAGCAGCTGGTCGAACAGGCGCGCCTGCCGCGCCTTCAGAGCGACAACTATTACAGTTTTGTCGACGGCGGAAAGGTGTGCCGAATCGCGGTCGATGCGCAGCGGCGAACGGAAATCTGCGAGGGTAAGCTCGCGATTGTTCGCTACAGGGGCTTTCATGAAGTTGTGCCGGCGGAAGCAGCTCAGCGTATTCGTGAGCGCGACGAAAGTGCGCTGATCGTTCGCGATGAATACAAGGAGACTGCGCCTGAAGACAATCCTTATAAGGATTTCGTCGTACCCGACGACCTCACCTGGTGACTGGAATCATTTGGCGCCTACGCGCGCCGGACGCAGCCCGGTGACGGGGAGGCAAGCTGCCGATGAACACGCCGAAGGTCAATAACACACCGCCTGGTTACGACAATATGGCGGATGTTCGCGACGGCTTGAATCAGCGCGAACGCGTGGTTCTATATGTCCTGCATCAGACGCAAAAGGAGCGAGGCGATCGCAGCGTGCCGACAGCAATGCTCTGGGGCCGCGTTTGTGAGTATTTCTACATCAGCCCCGATGAACTCTCAGAAATGCTCGCGCGGCTCGGGGCCCGGGGGTAACGAGCCTAAACGCGCCGAGCTCAGCGCTGCGCCGCGGTCCAGTTGGGCGCTGAGTACACCGGCACCTCGGCAGCGGGCAATGGCGTCACGCCACGAATCAGGTCCGCTGCTTTTTCGGCAATCATGATCGTGGGCGCGTTGAGATTGCCGTTGGTGATGCTCGGCATGATGGACGAGTCCACCACGCGTAGATTTCCGATTCCGATCACGCGCGCCTGCGGATCCACCACGGCGGTGGGATCCGAACTCGCGCCCATCTTGCAGCTGCAGGAGGGGTGGTAGGCGGTCTCGATCTTCTCGCGGATGAAAGCATCGATCTGCTCGTCGGTCTGAACGGCAGCGCCTGGCTGGATCTCGTCCCCACGGTACCGATTGAAGGCCGGCTGCGCAAAGATCTCCCGCGTCAGCCGGACGCAGGCACGCATTTCGAGCCAGTCGTCCGGATGACTCATGTAGTTGAAGCGAATCTTCGGCGCTTCGCGAGCATCGCCGGAAGCCAGTCGAATCGAGCCGCGGCTCTTTGAGCGCATCGGGCCCACGTGCGCCTGGAAACCGTGCTGCGTCGCCTGGTTGGAGCCGTCGTAGCTGACTGCCATCGGCAGGAAGTGATACTGGATGTCGGGATAAGGGATACCCGCGCGGCTGCGAATGAAGCCGCAAGTCTCGAAATGATTGGTGGCGCCGAGGCCGTCATGGCGCAGTAACCAGCGCGCGCCGATGAGCGCCTTTGACCAGGGATTCATCACAGAGAAGAGCGTCACGGGTTCGAGGGAGGCCACCTGGAAGTAAAACTCCAGATGGTCCTGGAGATTCTCGCCCACACCTGGCAGGTCGTGCACCACCGGGATGCCGAGTTCGCCAAGTTCCGCGCCGGGGCCCACTCCCGATAATTTCAGCAACTGCGGCGAGTTGATCGATCCGGCCGACAGAATCAACTCGCGCCGCGCGATGGCTTCGCTCTCCGTATCCCCCTGGACGTAGCGCACGCCGCTGGCGCGCCGGCCATCGAACAGGATGCGCGTTGCCAGCGCGTGAGTCCGCACGGCCAGATTCTTTCGCGCCATCGCGGGACGCAGATAAGCATTGGCGGCGCTGCAGCGCCGGCCATCCTGGACCGTCATGTCCATGCGGCCGAACCCTTCCTGCTGAAAGCCGTTGATGTCGCTGGTGGCCGGGTACCCGGCCTCCCGCGCAGCCGCCA
>Ga0182030_10000486_pt1 | contig 74635 bp, 55 predicted proteins | sample 812S3MmetaG_FD_121299 | JGI IMG/M metagenome (GOLD analysis project Ga0182030, IMG submission 121299) | Permafrost microbial communities from Stordalen Mire, Sweden - 812S3M metaG (Illumina Assembly) | ecosystem: Environmental > Terrestrial > Soil > Wetlands > Permafrost | place: Sweden...
AACTTTTTGAGGCTCGCAAAATACAGTGACACTCAACGGAAGCTGTGGGGCAGGATGGCATCCTGCGCGCCGGTTGGCAACCGGCGCTGGACGGCCCTTTTTTCAAGCGCCGGAAGGCGGGTTATCAACCCGCCGCAGGTTGCCAACCTGCCCCACAAGCCAGCACAGGTTGTCGCTGTATTGTGCGAGGCTCAATAGTTTATGAAGAGTGCCCCTCCGGAAATTCACCAGTTGGCGAACCGCACGGGCGGCTGGTTGAGCGCGGCAGAGGGCGATTTGCTTTACCACCTGGCGCGCTCATGCGGCGTCGGGTGCATTGTCGAGATCGGTGCCTTTCAGGGCAAGTCCACGACCTATCTGGTGGCCGGATCGGTCGCAGGCGCGCGAGTCCCTGTGTATTCGATCGACCCTCACATCCACCCTGACATTCAGCCGGAAGGCAGTACCTTCCCATTGTTTCAGCAACAGATGGAGCGTATCGGAAAGACGGATCTGATGCGGCCGATCGTTGCGCCTGCCGAAGAGGCCGCGCCCGCCTTTGACCATCCCATTGAGCTGTTGTTCATCGACGGAGATCATGAAGACGTTTCTGTGCGTCGGGATTGGGATCTCTGGTTCCCAAAGATCGTCCCCGGCGGGTGGATCGCCATGCACGATACTTTGAGGTGGCCCGGTCCGCGCCACCTCGCCGAACAACGGATCCTCAACTCCGCCGGGTTTTCAAAAACCGGCGTGGTGGATTCGATTACGTTCGGGAGGATACGGCTTCCCTCGGATCCTGAGGAAGGGCGCCTCCGGCGCGGCCGAATCCGTCTGTACAAACAGGCCTGCAATCTGGCAGTGCGGCTCCCCATGCCTCCGCCGCTGGTCGCCATCGGAAGCCGGGTGCTCCGCGCGCTTCAGCGGTAGGCGTTATTCCTTGACGTCGGCCACCGGCGCCCGCTTTGGCGCGTACGCAGCCAAGCCCAACAGGTGCGATGCCAAACCAAGTCCGAAAGAGGCCAGGCTATAAATGAAGTAGAGGATGTGAAGCGGCAAGGCGCAAATTGCCGAAAACCATCCGCGCTGCCCTGCCAGGAACGCATAGAATTTCCAGTTCGCCGCCAGGATCGCACCGATGATCGCGCTGGCCGCCGCCAGCAAGGTGGATTGCGGCAACAATGCCGGCGTACCGCTCATCTGCCACGCGGCTAATACGCAAATCGGCAACAACAGAGCTGCCAGGATGGCCGATACGCGCTGACTCCAGCGCAGATTCAGATCGTCCGGCAGCATTCCCGTCCTCAGAATAAGCTTGGTCCACGGCAGGCCCCGATGGAATACATCGGTATAGACTAAGCTCCAAAACGTCCATGTTTTTAGGTGTTTGCACTGGATTCCCGGGTCCAGCGCGATGGCGTGTCCCGCGAACCGCAGTCGGTAACCGAACTCGATATCCTCAATGGCCGGGCGCGTGTAGGATTCGTCCAGCCCTCCGTGCTCTACAAAAACACTGCGCCGCACTGCGCCGCAGCCGCACCAGAACGTCCACGCGTCCGGTTTCCCTTGGCAATGAACGAAGGCGTGCATCAGGTTCTTGAACTGCGAGACGAAGCCGGGGTCGGCCGGCGCGTTGTCGTAGGTTCCAATCAGCCCATCCAGTTCCGGTTCGAGCTCAAACCGGCTCACGACCCTCTCCACAACATCCGCATGGACCGTTACATCCGCGTCGATGAACAGGAGGACATCGCCGGTCGCTTGCCGTGCACCCATATTCCGGGCGCGAGCGGGTCCACAGCGTCCTCCGGTCGAGACGACAGTGGCACCGTAATTTGCCGCGATTTCCGCCGAGCAGTCACTGGATCCGTCATCGACAACAATACACTCGTCTGGTAGCCGTGCCGATCGCTTTAGGGCCTCCAGACAAAACCCAAGTGTATGCGCACCGTCGTACACCGGAATAACTACCGAAACCCGCACTCCGCCTCCGTCCTTGAATGCTTCGAACTCAAGGATATCGCAACTTGAGCCCATCGTTTGGCGGCGCGAAGCACAGTGTTACCATTGAAAATCGTCGCATGCCCCCGCTCGGCACCAGATCGGCGCGCGTAAGAGCCGGCACCTCGCTGTTTTTCGGTTTCTTCGTAATCGCGGTTGTTCTTCAATGGCGAGGGAACGCGTTTCGGAGCGAGTTTTCAGGTAGTGAGGACGAGCCGGCGCACTATGTCACCGGCCTTATGATCCATGACTACGTCGCGGCCGGTTTTCCAGGCAATCCGCTGGCTTACGCTCGCAATTATTACCAGCATTATCCTAAGGTTGCACTGGGGCATTGGCCGCCTGTCTTCTATATCATCCAGGCGTCGTGGATGCTGATCTTCGGTCCGTCGCGAATTTCGGTACTGCTGTTGATGGCCAGCCTTGCTGCACTGCTCGCACTCACCTTGTCAACCACCGTCCTACATGAGTACTCCCTTGGCGCGGGCATCGCAGTAGGCATATTCCTGCTTTCTTTGCCGTCAGTGGAGCAGTATTCCAGGCTCGTGATGGCGGAGATTCCCCTCTCTCTCCTGGTATTGTTGGCGATCATCGAATACGGGGCGTACCTGGACACGGAGCGTTTGCAATCGGCTGCCCTGTTCGGCCTTTGGGCAGTTCTGGCGATCCTCACCAAAGGCACCGGCATAGAGCTGGCGGTGGTGCCGCCGCTTGCGCTTCTGGCTACGCGTCGCTGGAGGCTGTTGCGACAGTTTTCCTTCTGGCTACCCTGTCTGATGGTGATCGGCATCGCAGGCCCCTGGTATCTTTGGGTTCCCGGTGCGAAACACGAGTCAGTCGCCCGATTCGGCGGGATTGCCTTCATGGCTCCAAGAGTGCTCGGAACATTCGAGGTGTGGACCGGGATGCTGGGTATGACCGCGGCAATCCTGGCGATTCTCGGGCTGTTCGTGCAAGGCCGCCAGTTCCTGGAACGACCCGTTGCCGGCAAGTGGCTGGCGGGCGCGTCCCTGCTCGTGGGCGCGTACGGCTTTCGACTGGCGATCGGCGCGTGGGAGGATCGCCAACTGCTGACCACGGTCCCCATCCTGCTGATGTTCTCTGTCCGCGGCGCGTCATGGCTACTATCGAAACCGTTCTGGCAAGATCGTGCCCGATGGCTGCAAGCCGGCGCTGGTGGGACAATTCTGGCAGCGGCCATCGCATGGAACATCCACCAAAGCCCCCTGAAGCGCCACTACGGATTTGACGAACTGGCTAGGAGTCTCTTGTCGGATCCTATGTTAAAGGAGTCCGTTTTTCTCGTCTGCACCGGAGCCAACGGCGAAGGCATGTTCATTTCCGAGGTCGCCATGCGCGAGCCCCGGCCCGGACATTACGTACTTCGCGGCAACAGGATCCTGGCGGACACGGACCTCATGGGCTATCGCTATCGGTCGCTGTATAGCGATCAGGAGGCCTCGCTTCGCTACGTGGAGTCGATCCCAGTGAGCATTGTGGTGCTTGATCGCGAGACCCCACTGAGCCTCCATGGCCGATTATTATCAGAGGCGTTGAAAGGGCATCCTGAGAAATGGGCCAGATATTTCCGCTCGGAAGGAGAGGTCATCGCCTATCGACGGATCGGCCATCGCGAGGATGCTGTTGGCCCGGCTCGAATACCCACGCAACTTGGTGCGCACTGAGCCGGAGGGGCGCCAGATCATTGCCATTTCGCGCGGCTCTCCGTTCCCCGCGAGCGGCGCGATCGGCTACTTTACCGGTTGATTCACCGTGAATGCGTAGAGGCTGTCGGCGGCGCAGATGAGGACAAATTGCTTGCCGTCCAGCATGTAGGTGATGGCGCCGGCGCTGGGGGCGGCCATCAGGCCGGCGTGCCAGAGGATTTTTCCCGTCGCGGCGTTGAAGGCGATGAAATTGTTTCCGTTGCTGGTGAACAGAAGCTTGCCGGCGGTCGATAGGTTGTGGACCACGCCGCTGCCGCTGGGCCAGTCGTGACGCCAGACTGTGTTGCCGGTCTTATAGTCGATGGCCAGAAGCGCGTTGCCGTCATTGCCGACCGTGCTGTCGAGGCCTCCCCAGCCTTCCGGGTGATCGTCGGTGTCGGTCAAATAATACATACTCCAGGAACGGCTGGTGCCGACGTAGAAGAGGCCGGTTTCGGGATCGTAGCTCGGCGCGGGCCAGTTGGTGGCTCCGTTTGAGCTGGGCGAGACGAGCACGCCGTCGGTGGACGGGAATTTTTTGGGGTCGGGAATGGGCTGACCCTTCGCGTCGAGACCCTTGGCCCAGTTCACGGTTTCGATGAAGGGTTTCGTCACCAGCGCCTTGCCGGTGACGCGGTCGAGCACGAAGAAATATCCGTTGCGGCTGGCTTGCGCGACCAGTTTGCGCGGTTTGCCGTCGATGACGCCGTCGAACAGGATGGGGGTTTCCACCGCGTCCCAATCATGAACGTCGTGAGGCGAGGGCTGGAAATACCACACCAGTTTTCCGGTGTCGGGGTTGATGGCGACGATGGAGCAGGTGTACAGGTTGTCGCCCTTGCGGGATTTTTCCGCCATGACCGGATTCGGATTTCCGGTACCGACGATGTAGAGATTTAGCTCAGGGTCATATGTGCCGGGGATCCAGGCTTGCCCGGTGCCGTGCGCGGCGGAGTACTCGTCGGGCCATGTATCCATGTTGGGGTCGCCCTTGCGGGGGGTGGTCCACCATTTCCATTGCAGGGCCCCGGTTTCGGGGTCGCGGGACTGGAGGAAGCCGGGGTTATCGAGATGGTCTCCGCCGATGCCGACGATGATGTGATTGCCGACGACGACGGGAGCCACCGTCGAGGTGTAATCGAGCTTGGGGTCGGCGATTTGCACTTTCCAGCGCTGTTTTCCGGTGCGCGCGTCGAGGCTGACCAGGTTGCTATCGGGGGTTTCGAAGTACAGCCAGTTGCCGTACATTCCGACGCCGCGGTTGCCGATGGTGGAGCCGGTATTGGGAGGATATTCGTAGTGCCAGAGCTCGTGTCCGGTGCGCGCGTCCGCGGCCCAGACGTTGTTGGGCGCGGTGAAGTAGAGAATGCCGTTGACCAGCAGCGGCGTGGATTTGATGGAGAGCCCGCGTCCGCCTCCGCCGCCAAGGTTGAAGCGGGTGGACCAGGAGAGGGCCAGATCATGGACGTTCGAATCGTTAACCTGCTTCAAGGGGCTGAAGCGTTTGCCGGAATAATCGCCATTGAACGTGGGCCAGGAATCGGGCGGAGGCTTCAGGATCGTGGCGGAGTTGAGCTGCGCGAAGGCGGCGGTGGTGAATAAGGACGCGAGAAGGAACTTCATTTGAGGGTCACCAGGTATGCGGTCACGTTATGAATGTCGGGGTCGGTATATTTGGCGAGCAGGTCGAGGTGAGGCTTCATGGGATCGTGGATATCGACCTTGGGGGTAGCGCCTTCGCGGGTGAAGGAGCGGTAATCGCCGGAGGAGTCTTTTAGAGAGACGCTGAAGTCGTCGATACGGTCGAGAACACCGGAGATTTTTTCGCCGTTGGGGAGAGTGACGGTGACGGTGGTGGCGCTCTTCGCCGATGTGCCGCCGCCGCGTCCGCCGCGGGGTTGGAGCCATTTCGCTTGTAACGAGAAAGCGTCATAACGCCCGCCGATGCCTTTCAGGTCGCCTGTGGCGGAGTGGCAGCCTTTGCATGTGGCGTTGAAGTATGCCTCGCCTTTTTTCGCGTCGCCGGTGAGGACGTCCTGGTAAGCGTACGTCGAGCGATGGCCCGCGGCGTAGGTTTGGACGTGCAGCCAGGCGACGATGTCGGCGATCTGAGGTTCGGTTAGGGGGAGCTTCGGCATGCCGGCGTCGGGGCGGCCGTCGCGAATGACGGGCGCGATGAGGATGCCTTTTTCGTCGTCGAGGACGAGGATGGAGCGAATCAGATCGGGCGCACCGACGCTGCCTCGGCCGGTCGCGCCGTGGCATCCGGCGCAGTTCTGAGTGTAGGCTTTGGCGCCGCGTTCGAAGGCGGCGGGGTCTTCTTTAGAGCCGGTGATAGCCGCGGTGATGCCCTTGTCACCTTTATCAGAACCGCCTCCTCGGCCGGGGCGGACGGTGGGCTCCTGGGCGGTTATGTATAAAGCTGGGGCAAGGACGAGCGTGAGCGATAGAGCGGAGGATTTCCAATTGAGCATGATGGTCCTGAAAAGACTAGTGTAACGTCTGCCCGGATGCTGACGCAGGGCGCCGAGCGCGACCGTCAGAGTCTGTGTGAAAATTCCGGCGCTGACCGCTCCCGCTGGTCGCGGCTCCAAAAGAACGTTGATACCATGAGGCTGAAAATAGAGCCGCGACTAGCAGGAGTGGTTAACGTCGGCCTTTGCGGACAAACGCTACTCCTCTCGCAGCACCAGCATTGGATCTACTTCCGTGGCTCGCCAAGCGGGGATGTATGTTGCCAGCAGGGCAATGGCGGCGAGGATCAACGGGACCGTTGAGAACGTTGCGATGTCGCGGGGGCTAATGCCGAACAGGAGGCTGGACATCACGCGAGTGAGGGCCAGGGAGCCGATCAGGCCGAGGACGATTCCGGTCAGTGCCAGTTCCATGCCTTGCCGGACGACGAGCCAGAGGATGGCGTTTCGCTGCGCGCCGAGCGCGATGCGCAGGCCGATATCGTGGCGGCTCTGGGTGACCAGATAGGACATGACGCCGTAGACGCCGATGGCGGCGAGGATCAGGGCGAAGGCGGCGAAAGCGCCGAGCATGATGGTTGAGAAACGCTGGCGGGCGAGCGAATCGGCCATGCGGTCTTGCATAGTGCGGATTTCGTAGATCGGCCGGGACGGGTCGGACGCGTGGATCGCGGCGACGATGGCCGAGGCCGCGGAGGATGGATCGGTCGACGTACGGGCCACGATATAGCCGCTGGGGTGGCCGGGGCGGTAAAAGGCCATGCGGCCGTCCACATCCAGGCCGTACTCTTTGACGATTCCGACGACTCCGACGATGGTGTTGGGATCCTTGGGATCGCCCCAGATGTGCTTTCCAATGGGGTCTTCGTGCGGCCAGAAACGCTGCGCGAATTTCTCATCGATCACGACCACGTGTTGGGCGCTCTTCGCGAGGTCGTGATCGGTGAAAAACCGTCCCTTCACGAGGGGGATCTGCATGGTCTGGAAATAATTGGGACTGGCTCCACGCTGGTCCACTTGCAGTTCCTGGCCGGGCTGCGGAATAAAGCCTTCGACGCTCACGCCTCCCCAACCTACCGACGACGTGAAAGGAAGCGAGGACACGGATCCTTGCGACGTCACGCCGGCCACACTGGCGACACTCTCATCGCGCTGTTTATAGAACTCGTTGGCCGCATCGCGGTCTTTAAACGTGCGGTTCCCGTCTCCGAGCCTCATGGAAATCACATGATCGGGGTTGAACCCGGGAGAGACCTGGCCGAGACGCACGAAGCTCCGGATCAGAAGCCCGGCGCCGATCAGTAGCATCAGCGAGAGGGCCAGTTCGGAAACAACGAGGAGACCGCGCAGGCGGTGACGGGAGAGGCTGAAACCCCCATCGCCGTGCGTGCTTCTCCCGCCGGATTTGAGCGCGCTATTGAGATCAACGCGGGCCGATCGCGACGCGGGGGCGAGGCCGAAGGCGATGCCGGTGACAATCGAAATGCCGAAGGTGAAGGCCAGCACGCGAAGGTCGATGGCGATGACGTCGAGGCGGGGAATGTTGCCGGGATTGACGGTGCGGATGATGTAGAGGCTCCACTGGGCGATGAGGAGTCCGGCCGCGCCTCCGGCGAGACTGAGCAGCACGCTTTCGGTCAGCAGTTGGCGGACGAGGCGGGTCCAAGAAGCGCCCAGAGCGGTGCGGACGGCGATTTCCTTTTGCCGTCCAGTGGCACGCGAGAGCAGCAGGTTGGCGACATTGGCGCAGGCGATGAGCAGGACGAGGGCGACGGAGCCGAGGAGGACCAGAAGCGCGCGGCGGACGTCGCCCACGACCTGGTCGAGCAGGGGGACGACGCTGATGGTGAAGGTCTTGTCGCGCTTATCTTTTTCGCGGATGCGAGCGGCGATGACCGAGACGTCGGCTTGCGCTTGGGCCATGGTGACACCCGGTTTGAGCCGTGCCATCAGATTGTAATTTTCATCGCCGCGGCGGTTGACCGCGTCGGGAGCGAGAGGGAGGGGCAGGAAAGCGTCCATGTGCCGGATGCTGGCGACGGTGGGCATGATCTCGTCGTTTAAGAGGAAGTCCGGACTGAGCACGCCGGCGACGGTGTATTGATTTTTGTCGGTTCCCGCGCCGCCGTCAAGGCCGTTCAGCGTGATCGTCTTGCCGACAATGGTTGGGTCGCTGCTAAAAAGACGTTTCCAGAAGGCGTGGCTCAGGATGACGACCGGCGGCTGGCCGGGCTTGTCTTCTTCGGGGCGCAGCGGGCGTCCGTGGAGGGGTTTCGCGCCGAGCAGGTGAAAAAGGCTGGAGGAGGTTTCGAGGGCGTCGACCTTTTCGGGCTGATCGCGGGTGACCAGGGTTCCAGTCTCGCCGTGGGAGATGGACATCTCCTCGAAGGAGCGGTTGGCGGTCTGGATGTCGATGTACTGGCCGGGAGACGGCCAATCCTGCGGGATGTTGATTCCGGGGGAGCGGAGCCAGAGGATGACGAGGCGGTCAGGGTCGGGGTAGGGCAGAGGGCTGAGGAGGAGGGCGTTGACGACGCTGAAGATAGCCGAGTTGGCGCCGATCCCGATGGCTAAAGAGAGGACGGCGACCACGGCGAAGAGAGGGGCGCGGAGGAATCCCCGGAGGGCGTAGCGGATGTCGGCCAGCATGGAGGGTTAGACGTCGATTGAGCCGGTTTTGTTCGTTGTGGGCGGTTAATTATTCGGTCGCGTCTGTCCGCATGCTGACGCATGGCGGTTCCGCTGGGCACGGAACCGCGACCGTCAGGGAGCGGACAGGCGGCTCAGTTTCCGGGGTGATATTCGCGCTCGGTGTGGCCTTTTAGCTGGTCTGGGTAGAAATAGACGTCGCGAAGGGCGCCGGTGGAGTAGCGTTGGGCCTCATCGTTGAAATGTTTCGAGGTCGGATGGCCGCTTTCGCCGCCGGCGGTGACGGCTTTGGCGCGGACGCGATCGCCGAATTCGACAACCGCGACGAAGCTGTTGCCGCTGGTGCCGTACCATTTTTTCGTTCCCGGGTAGGCGCGGGCGCCGAAGGATGCCAGGGAGCCATAGGTGGCGGAGGTGAACGGGACAGGGATGCTGGGGCTGGCGTCGTTGAAGGGTTGCGCGATATCGGCGGTGAGGCGTTGGAAGCGATTGATATCGCCCCAGGGGGTTTTCCAGGTGCCGAAATCGGCGGTGAGCTTATCGGACGCGGCGGCCAGCGATTCGAGCATCTGTTGAGGGGATGCGTCTTCGGGCGAGGCGCCGCCTCCGCGTCTGCCTCCGGCCCGGCGGCGGAGGTCTTCGCCCCAGAAGACGGCGAGCGAGGTGGCGACGGAGTCGGCAGACCAGCGGAGGTCCCATTTGCGGAGGATCGCGATCTGGTCGGAAATTTTGGGATCGGGCGCTTGATCGTAGGCTTTGAGTAACGCGGGGATTGGCTTTTCGAACCACGTGAGATAGCTGTCGAAAGCGGCGGCGATGAGAGAATCAAGCGTGAAGTCCTTCTTGTTTTGGAGAACGCGTACTGCGTGCAGGCCTCGCGCGGATTCGCCTCCGTTTTCGACGTATTTGGGATAGTTTTCGCGCTTCAGGCTGCTGGGGCCGGCTGCGGACCAGGGCCAGTTGTTGGTGTTGTAGAGCCAGCCGGACGCGGGATTTAAAAGGTTCGGCGCTTCGTCGACCGCAAGGAGCCCTTTCCATTCGGTGGCGGGAGTGGTGCCGTCGACGGGCTTGGTCCAATCGTAGGCGTTATCGCGTTTGGGAATAAAATTGCCGTGGAAGTAGGCGATGTCGCCATCGGCGTCGGCGAAGATGGTGTTGTTCGAGGAGTTGGCCTTCAGCTCCATCGTCTCGCGATAGGACTTATAGTCCTTTTGTTTGGTCCGCATGTAGGATTGTTCGAGAGCCTTGATATGTTCCCGCATGATGCGGTAGCTGACCCATTTGCCGTTCAGTTCCCGGACGACGGGGCCGTGATGGGTGCGGAAGACCATGAATACTTTTTCTTCGATCCCGCGGTCGGTTTTGTATTTCACAGTGACCTGCGCGGCGATGAACGGCTTCTCCTCGTTCCCGTATTTATAAAAGAAGGCGTTGCCTTTCTGGGTAACGGTTTCGAGGTATTCATCGACGGCGTCGACACCGCTGGTGGTGTGCATCCAGCCGGTGCGCGCGTTGAAGCCCTGATAGATGAAGAACTGGCCCCAGGTGGCTGCGCCGTAGGCGTTCAGGCCTTCGTCGCTGGTCATTTGCAGTTCGGAGCGGAAGAAGAAAGAAGTGTGAGGGTTGATGAGCAGCAGCGCGTGGTGGTCGCGAGTATTCGACGGGGCGACGGCTGCGCCGTTGGAGCCGGAGGGTTCGGCTTCGACTTCGTCTTCAGCCGCGGCGTCGCCGACGGGGGCTTTTCCGTAGAACGCTTGCAACTGGTTGAGATTGACTTTTTCGATGTCGCCTCCGATGCTGCCTTCGGTGAAACTGAGGGCCATCCAGGGTTCGAAATGTTTCAGGACGCGCGGATGCACGTCGGGATGCTTCGTGAGATAAAAATTCAGGCCGTCGGCCCAGGCGTTCATCAGGGCTTGCAGCCAGGCGGGGCTGGCGGCGTATTCCTTTTTCAACTCCGCGGGGTCTATGAATAGTCTCATGCGCAGATCCTGATAGATCTTCGACTCGCCTTCGGCTTCGGCCATGCGGCCGAGAGAGGTGAGATAGTTGGTCTCGACGCGGTTGAAATCGTCCTCGGCCTGGGCGTAGATCATGCCGAAGACGGCGTCGGCGTCGGTCTTGCCATGGATGTGCGCGATGCCCCAATCGTCGCGCACAATGGTGACGTTCTTCGCTTCCTTCTCCCAGCGCGAGGCTTCCGCGGACTGGAACGCGTACGAGCAGGAGGAGGCCGCGAGGACGAGCCCAAGGCCGAGAATGACTGACTTCATCTCGTCCAGTTTAGAGCTTTTTCGCAAACGTCGGCTGAAGCCGACGCTGCAAGCTGAAGCTCGCGCCACAAGGCGCTGGGATCGCGGCTATTGGCTGAGCGGGTGGCCCTCGGAGAGAGTCTTGATCATCGCTTCGAGCGAACCTCGATTCAGGTCGTCGGGAGCCTGGGGCAGGGCTTTGCGCGCATGTTCGAGGGCTTTGGCGATGTCGCCGGCGGCGGAGTAGCCGCGGGCGAGGCCGACGTTGATGGGCCACGCGTCGCCATTGCGCTCGGCGTTCAGCTTGAAGACTTCCAGGGCTTCCGCGTTCTTGTGCGCGGTGATCAGCAAACGTCCGTATTGGTGGATCTGAAGAGATGTGGTGGTTGGAAGATGGAGGGCGGTCTGCATGGTCGACTTCGCCTCCGCGTCTTTTCCAGCTTTAGAAAGGAAGAGCGCCTTCGTGCTGAGCGTGTCGAAATTCACTTGCCCGATGCCGGGCTTGCTGACGGCCGCTTCGGCCCACTGCACCCCCTGGTCGAGATTGGTGTTGGCCTGGAGGCAGAACTGGGCGGCGGACATGTAGGCACGGTAGTCGAAGCCGTTCAGATTTGTCAGGTCGCGGCGCAAGTGGGTGAGGTAGATTTCGTTGACGTTGGCGGTGATGTTCACGGGAATGGCCAAGTCTTCCCACTGAAGCTCGACGGTGGCTTCGGAAGGCTTACGGACGGTGAAATCGTACGTCAGCCATTCGCGATAGTCATGCTTGTGAGGTTTCACGGCGACGCGCAGGGCGTCTTCGCTGTCCTCATAAAAGAAGCTGCCCCACGCTTCGTGATTCTTGTTGAAGATGACGGTCCACTCTTCGGCGCCGGGAATCATGTGGAGGCCGTAGGTTCCCGCGGGCAGGGGCTTGCCTTCAATGGCGACGTTTTCGGAAGTAGAGAAGGTAGTGTTTTCATTTGCTCCGGCTCGCCAAGGGTCGGGCTTGCCGTTGCCCGCGCCAAGCGAAGCTAAACCGTAGGGAACCAGCTTGCCCCAGATCTTTCCGCGGCGGTCCTCTCCGTTTGCGGGGTGCACGGCGGGGCTGGAGTAGTCGATGGTTATTTTCACCGGGCCAATGAATTGGGTGACGGAAGCCTTCTGATTATTCCCGCTGGGCGGGAGGGTGAGGGCCGGCTGGGCTTGGAGCAAAGTGAAGCATAGGGAGAACTGAAGCAAGAGTCGCATAGCTGCACAGACGGCGTGGTCGAAAAAAGGTTTGATTTGCATAGCCGCCTGGTAGGCGGCTGCGGGCAGGTGGCCCGCCCCACACGATGCTTAGCCATTCAAGTCGATGGCAACCACCTCGTGATCGAGGATCGAGGGGATGATTAAGGTCAGGGTGCCGTTTGATTCATGCACGCGGGGCTGATGGCGGCTGACCAGGAGTTGGACCTTTTTCGCTTTGCGGTCACCCAGGCGGATGGTGACCTGCTGCGGCGGCGTGGGAATGAATTCGCGCAGAGGGCCCTTCATCATCATCGGATTGGTGAGATTGACCAGGTGAACGGTGAGCGATTCCTTTTGCCGCCACACGGTGACGTCGAGCGTTCCGGGGCCGGTGACGTCCACCGGGCGAGGCTCGCTCGCCGCCCAGTCCACTGCGTTGCGGAGTAACTTCAGATGGTCGACGCAAAGAACTTCCCAGAAGGTCCGGTCGATGTCCCAGGGGAAGTAGACCACGCGGCCCTTGCCCGATTCGCGCGCATAGACCCCGGGAATATCGGTCTTCGGTTGGCGGGGAAAAACCTCTTCCATCGGCAGGTCGGGATAGGAGGGGATCAGGGTTAACGGCGCGTTCGCGTCGGTGGCCTTGGTGTGGACGCGGGAGACGCCGTTGATGATGCGCTCCGTGTCTTCGAGGCCCGCGAGAAGCGGATGAGGCTTGCCGAGGCGCAGATAGGAGTTCTGCATGCGCGCATCGATCGCGCCGTCGAAGGACGTTCCGAAGAGGTCGGCGAGGCCGAAATCATTGCGGCGCACGCCCCATTCGTCATAGAGCGATGTTTCATAGGTCGCGACGATGCTGCCGCCACGCTGGACATAGGCGCGGATCTGATCGCACTGCGCGTTCGAGAGCGCCGCGATGTTTGGAAAAATGAGTACTTTGAATTTGTCGACGTGTGCGGCGTCAAGCAGACCGTCGTGCACCATCTCGAAAGGGATGCGGGATTCGATGAGCGCCTGATAGTAGCCGAGCGTGTGATCCTCGACTTTGGCGCGGGCTCGTTCGCCTCCGTAGAAGTGAGAGGTTTGTTGCGAGTAAACCATGCCGACGCGGGCTAGCGGCTCCTCGTTGCGCAGGTAGCGTTCGTTCTTGTAGTGCCAGATGTAGAGGTCCTCGACGACCTTCAGCCAGCGCCTATCGTAAAGCACTCCGCCGAATTTTGTGAACCATGGGCGCAGATCGTTGGCGATGCCGTCGAGCGCCCAGAGGCGGATTTCGGGGCCGCTCTGCACGGAATCCTTCCAGCGATAGGGCTCTTCGGTGCCCACGCTGAAGATGCCTCCGATGGGCTTGCGGCCCAGCGTCGAGCGGTATTCCTTGCCGTTTTTGCCATTGGCCCAGGGAGGAGTGACGCCGCTGCGGGCTTGCCGGTCGGCGAAAAGAATCGGCGCGAGGTTGCCGATGGTTTTCATGTCGAGATCGCTGGTGGCTCCGCCGCCGGTGTTGGGGATGTAGCGCGCGGCGGGGTTGATCTCTTGAATTTCGCCGTCCCAGAGATGCCAGAGTTCGAACAATCGCTGCTGGCGCCATCCCATGTAGGCGCGGCGCGCGGGGTCCTGAGGATTGTTGGTGCGCGGCAGGTCCATGCCCGTGGCGGTTTTGAAATTTTGCTGGCAGTGCTCGCAGTAGCACATGCCGGAGCCGGCCCAGCGGTTGCTGAAGACGCCGTCGACTTTGTAGAGCGACACGATTTCCTTCGTCACTTCGGTCATGAACTCGAAGTTATAAGGACCGAGGGCGCAGGTGATCCAGAGTTCGGGCATCACGGGATGGCGGCGCTTCTGGCCCGAGGCGTCGACGGCGATCCAGTCGGGATGGGCGTCGAAGACGTCCTGATGCGCGGCGTGAGGATCGGTGCGGGCGATGACGACCATGTTCAACTGACAGCAGCCGGCGACGAGTTCGCCAAACGCGTCACTTTGCCCGAGCCACTTGCTGCGATAATGCAGAGGAATCTTCGTCGGGTAATAGGCCACGCATCCGCCCGCGCTTAAGCAGGCGGCGTCGGAATGGGTGCGCTTGAAATAGTCGAGCCAGAAGGCGGGATCGTACTTACCGGGATCGTCCTCGACCAGAGTTAACTGGGCCCAGCGCATCGGGCGGTCGAACCAGGGCTCAGGCTGAGGGGCCGTCTGAGCCGCAGCCAGCGCGGCGGTCCAGAGAAATTCCCGGCGAGTAGGGGACATGATGATCCTGAAGATAGCGCGATTATGCCTGTCTGTGTGATGAGGGTTTCAGGTGTGGGGCGGGCTATCAGCCGGCAGCCGCCCTCCGGGAGGCTTGTGTTTCCAAATACGAAAAGCCTGCTGGAAGCAGGCTGCCGGCTGATAGCCCGCCCCACAAGGACCGTCGAGGCTCGAAGTCAGTTCTGGGATGGCTTGCTGCTTAACTTGGGAACGATGATCAGTAACGCGCCGTAGCAGACCAGCGAGACCGCCAGCGCGACGGGGTTGCTTTGGCGGAAATCTTCGAGGATCAATTTTAGCGTGCCGAGGGCGATGGCGATGTAGCTGATCCAGACCAGCTCGCGGCGGCCGGTGCGTGAGCCGGTGAAGGCCAGCGAGAGGGCCACGGCGCACGTGACCAGAGTGCGCGCGGTTGCCAGCAGGGAGAGCGTAAGTTTATCGCCGAGCGACGAGGCGGCGAGCAGGATCGCCAGGGCCGCGATGGAGAGGGCCGCGAACAGGGCCGACAGGAAGCTCATGCCGGCGATCGCGCGCGAGGGCTTTGCGGAATAACACGCCGCGTAACACGCGGAAGAACAACAGGCGGCGGAGAGCGCGATGATCCACAGCGCGGCGGAGGGTCGTTCGAGCGATGCACCGGTAAACGCGTTAAGGAGGGTTCCGGGGATTGCGGAAGTCAGGCCGGCGGCGAGCAGGTAAACGCCTCCGTGGATGACCAGCGTAGGGAGTGACGCTCTGGCTCCGGCCAGTGTGGAGAGTACGGCGGCCGCGCTCCAGATCAGGGTGAGCTGAGAATCAGGCAGGATGAGAATGCAGGCGGTGAGCCCTAAGGCCGCGCCCCAGGCGGCGAAGACTTGATGGTTGCGGCTGGGCTTTTCGGCAAAACGGATGAACGCGGTGAAGTAGCAGGCGGCGCAGGCGATGGCGCACAGTGCGCCGATGGCCGAAGCGGCACGGCCTTCGGTGAGGCGGAACGCTCCGCCGGCCGACAGGACGAAAACGGCGACCGATTGGACGATTTCAAAAACGCCGATGGTTTCGCGCAGCACGACGGTGCGATACACGATGGCCGTGGCGTAGAGGGCAAACAGCAGCGCGCCCAGTGCGACGCCTGTGGCCACGGCCACCGGTTTATACTGCTCGGGTAACGCACTCCTGGTCATGATGTAGAAAATCAGCCAGATGCCGAAGTCGGCGGCGATGGCCGCGGGGATGCGCATGTTGCGCGCGTGGCCCTTGGCGGCGCTGGCTTCGATGACGCAGGCGATGCCCAATAAGGAAAGAGCGAAAGGAACCAGGTCGCCAGTCTGGACCATCAGCGCGATGGCCGTGATGAGAGTCGACAAGGTGGTGACGGTGGTGACGGCGGCGGAAGTTTTCGACCAGGCGAGAACGGAGCTCAGCACCAGGAACGCGACCAGGATTGCGGCGGTCGCGGGCGGAGGGAGGGCGCGAAAACGCACCGTCGCTTCCCACAAAAGAGGGGCCAGAATCAACGCAGCGGTGACGCCGTAGGCTGTCCCCGCGAAGGCGTTCTGTTCGCGGGTACGAACGGAAAACACCAGCCAGATTGCCGCATAAACGATAGCGACCGCGACGACCAGAAGGCTGGGAACGGCTCCAGATTCGGCCAGGGCGCGCAGCAGGAATGCGCCGGCGAGGCCCAGGACAGCTCGTCCGGCGGCTGGGAAGGGGTTGGCGGTGGGGAGCGCGAAGTCGAGGGGAGCGATCGGGACGGTGGGCTGCGGGCTGGGGATGCCCGCATGCTCCAGCGCGTCGACGCGTCGCGCCAGTTGATGCAGTTCTTCGCGGAGCTGATCGAGGTCTAAAGGCTCTTCCTCATTGGGCTGTTTCATTGTGTTGCCATGGCGGCAGAAGCTTCGCCAGCACGTACAGAATGCCGAGCGGCATGATGGTCAGAACAATCGCGGTGGCGAGGCCTTCCCGTGAACCGAAATGCAGATCGTAGGTGGTGTAGCCGAGCAGGCTTTTCGAAAACAGCTGGCCGCCGATGACGACGTTCCAGCGCATGGCGAAGATCCCGACCATGGTCAGGCATCCGGCGATGGCGTAGAGCCGTTTGCGGACATAGGGAGCCAGCGGGACAATCTGGGTCGCGCCGAGGATGCCGATCGGTGTCAGCGTGCCGATCAGGATCTGGATAATCACGTGAGGAATCCAGAGGCTGTTGTGCACCATGAAGTCGAGGCTGCGGAAGGATTCGTCGGCTTCGTAGATGCGATGGATCAGGTCCAGCATTTCCAGGCTGAAATCGATGATGAAGATATAGAAGAGATATTTGGCGATGGCGTCGACGCAGTCGATATTGACGCGGTAGCCGCGCAGTCTGGTCAGCAGCATGTAGAGCAGCATCACCGCGGCGATGCCGGAGACCATGGCCGAAAAGATAAACACCACGGGCATGAGCGGGCTGGACCACCAGGGGTTGGCTTTGATGGAGCCGAAAATGAATCCGACGTAGCCATGCAGCAGGAAAGCCGAAGGAATCCCGATGATGGTGATGATGTAGCCGACGCGATCGTCGATGGCCAGCGATCGCTCGCTGATATTATCGGAGCCGAGCGTCATGGCCTTGTAGATGAGCCGCAGGAAACCCTTGCTCGAACGCGCCAGCAGCACGATATCCTTGCGGTAGTCGAGCCATATTTCGAGCAGCAGAACCACCATCAGGTACCAGAGATAGACGAAGCCGAACATCGCCATGGCCGAGGACTTGTGCGGCGTGAGATACATTTCGAGCGACCGTTCAGGATGGCCGAGATGCAACTGCAAGGGCAAGGGCGCGACGATCAAAAACGCCAGAGCGGTGAGCAGCGCCAAACGGTAGGTGGGTTTCACGGCCTCCACTTTGAAAACGCGTTCGAGCGAGGCGAGGATGAACGCGCCGGCCACCAGTCCGGTGAGGAACGGATAGAGGACAATCAGGATGCTCCACTGCAGCTCGGTTTCGTTCGGGTAGATGAAGTTGTTGGGAGGAAAGAGATGCATACGGGGTTCCTTATCGCACCGACCCGTCGAGATTGGCGTAGAACGCTTTTGCGCCGGTGGCCATTTGCGGCTTCAGCACCTGCACGCTGTGTTTCTTCATGAACTCGTGGATGGGATCCTTGGGATTTTTAAGGTCGGCCAGTTGCCGGGACCCGGTGGGGCAGGCTTCGCAACACGCCGTGGTGAGGCCTTTCGTGATGCGGTGGTAGCACAGGGTGCACTTCTGCGCGACGTGTTTTTCCGGATGAATGAAGCGGCAGCCATAAGGGCAGGCTTGCACGCAGTAGCGGCAGCCGAGACAGTATTTTTCGTCGACCAGCACGACTCCGTCGGGTGTGGTGAACGTCGCCCCGACGGGGCAGACCTGGGTGCAGGGGGAATCGACGCAATGATTGCACAGCTTGGGGACGAAGAATTCCTTTACGCCGTTGCCGGTGAGGCCCGTTCCCGGAGGACGCTGTGGAAAGCCGTTTATGGCTCCGTTGGGCGAATCGACGATCGGATCGGCCATGTGTTCATCGTCGACCTGGTAACGCTCCACCCAGGTTCGGAAGAAACCTTCGGGGACATTGTTTTCGACCGAGCATGCGCGCACGCAGTTGCCGCAGCCGATGCACTTGTCGACGTCGATCAGCATCGCCCACCAGTGGTCGGTAAGCTTGTAGTTGGGCGCCTCCTCCGGCGATCCGGCCAGAACGCTCTCCCAGGCGACGGCGGCGGCGCCGGTCAGGGTAATGAAGAAGCGGCGGCTGACGTTCATTTCTTCTCTCCTTTGGCGGCATCGTCGCCTATTTTCGGGTTGTGCGGCGTGTGACAGGTTTTGCAGGGCATGCCCATGGAGTGTTCGGCCGTGGCGACCGTGGGGAACCATTTAGGCTTGGCCGAGTTCGCCTCGTGACAGCGGGCGCAGAGCACGCTGGTATCGGGCAGCACAGGCTTCACCGAACCAGGGTCTTCGGCGTGCTTCGCTTGCGGGCCATGGCAGGCTTCGCAATTGACTGTCGCGTGTTTGCCCGCTTTCTTCACTTCGAGCACGTCGGAATGGCAGGTCTCGCAGGTTTCATGACCGGCGTGGACGATGGGCAGCGCCGCGACTTCCTTTATAGAATCGCCCCGATAATGACCGTACTCGCCGAAACTTTTCGGAACGAACCAGGCCCGCACACACAGGAAGAGGGCGACCCCTACCAGGAAAACGCCGACCACTCGGACCAGGTGTCCGGCATCTTTGAATCGATTCATAGCCGGGTGCCCTTACTGCATGTCGCGGTCCAAGCGCTAAGCCTTATATTTCATTCGCTTACGATTTAAAGGATGGGGCGGCAAACGCTTCGGGCGTCAAGCGCCCTGCGTTATTTGGCGCAGAAGAGGCGATCAAAAGGCGTAACTGATGCCGAACAGGGGTGTGAACTGCTCAAAGATTCCGCGCGCGGTATTGTGCGGAGCGGGCACGATCTCCTGTCTTGGGAACGTGGTGATGTAGTCGCGAAATTCGGCGCGCAGCAGCAGGTGCGGGATGAGTGGGAACTCCACTCCTGCTCCGGCGGTGAATACGACCTTCCAGACATCGTTGGTGGTCAGACTGGCGATATTGGGAATCGGTTGCGGGTAGGGCGACGGACCGGCGATCACGTATTCCTTCGCGCCCGTTCCTCCGGCAATAAACGGACGCCATCGATGTTCGCGCGTCTTGAAATGGAAGAGCAACTGGACGGTCAACGCGTCGGAGTTGCCCTGGATGTCGGATTTCACGCCTGGGGCTTGAAGAAAAGGATGGCCGTCGTGATAGAGGTAATCGAACTCGGCCGAGACGTATTTTGAAAATTCATCTCCTAAAAGGATGCCGGCCGCGAAGCGGTTTCGGATGCCTGCGTCGGCGGTGCCGGAGGCCGACAAAATTGTGCCGTCGTGATAAATGCCGTAGCCGACCGTCGCGCCCACTTCATATTGTTGGGCGACGGCGGCGCCGGTTAAAAGAATAAAGACGAGATATTTCATGATTACTTTCCTCCGGCGCGCCCGAAGAACCGGATGCGCACCACAAAATGGCGACCCTCGTCGCCGAGGAATTGGAGGAACTGTGGGCCTCCGGTGACGTTGTTGACCGCGGTAGGGTTGGCTTGACCGGTTAGATTGTCGATCCCTCCGCGCAGCGCGAAGCGGTAGCCGCGGAGGGTGATCATGCGCTCGATCGCGACGTTCAAATCGAAATTGATCGGGTAGCGATAAAAGTCGACCGCGCCGACGATCAGGCCCGTCTGGTCGCGCACAGAAAAAGGGAATCCGGAGCGCATATCGGCGAACACCGAGACGGCCCAGTTCTTCCACGGCAACGGCACATATCCCCAAACCAGGATGCGGTTTGGCGCATCCCACGGCATCGGCACGAAATTCGCGAGCACTTGCAGAGGCTGCGCGGTGTTGGGATCGAGCACGGCGTTCGAAACCGCTCGCGAATGCGTGTATGACGCCATCCATTCATACTGGCCCGACAAGGTCTGGTGGACTGTGACGGCGAAGGAATCGTAGTCGTCGCGGCGGAGATTTTCGAGTTGATAGAGGCCGCCCGCATCCGGGGTGGGCAGAGGCAACAGCGACGGAGGCGCATCCGGAGCCAGCGTGTTTACGAAGGCGAAGCCGTCCGTTCCTCGCCGGCGCAGATATTTCGCGGTCACGTAGACGTGGGTAAACAACTGATAATCGGCATCGAGCGTCCAGTTACTGGCGCGAGGCAGAGCGAGGCCCGAACCAATCGCGAATGTGGTCGGCGAGGATGGTGCGGTGGGCGCGCCGCTGGCGTTGTAGACGGTGGTGAAGGCGGTCTGATCGAGCGGACGCCCCAGCATGTCGAGGGTAACGGCGTCGTGGGTGATCGAATATCCTCCCGAAATCCTCGTGCGCGCCGACGAAAAAGGCGACCAGGAAAAAGCCGCTCGCGGGGACCATCCAACGGCGCCGATCCTTCGGTCCCAGTCCTCGCGCACGCCGATGTTGAATTGCAGACGTTTTTCCACGCGCCAGGTATCGAGCAGATAGACGGACATATTGGCGTCTCCGGCATGAAATCCCGCGGGCGTTGGGAAGAGCGTTTCTGAAATGAGCTGACCGGAAAGACCCAACACCTGATAGCCCGTGCGATTCCCGTTGGCGGTGTAATGGAGCCAGTCGGCATCGGCGCCCACCTGGATCTGATGCGAGCCGGCGAATTGGAACTTGGGTAGAAACGACTGCACCAATCCCTGATCCCGCGATGCGGCCTGCGTCGAGTTGAGGAAATAATTTCCGCTGTTGCCGGCGGGAGAAATCACATATAGGCTATCGCCCTGCGGAGTTTGCGCGTTGAAAAACTCGCTGTGGGCGTAGCCGAATTCGAGGAGCGCGCCGTGGCCGAAATATTTCTGATCCTTGACGCTGGCGAAATATTCGTGCGTGTGGAGGTTCGACGTCGTCGAGACGGGATTCAAGGGCGCCAGTCCCACCCGGCCCTGATTGCTGACGTTGACCAGAAAGTCGGCGAACACGATGTTGGACGGCGCCAGGTTTACTTGGGAATGCAGCAGGTTGCTGCCGGCCCATCCGCTGCGCGTATCCTGACCGCTGGGAAGTCCTGTTACCAGGGACTGCGTGTATTCGGAATCCCAGGTGTCGGAGAACCAGGCCCGTCCGCGGACGATCGGCCCGGAGACGCCAAATCGCGGATACCAGTTCCCCAGGCGCACGCCTCGCTTGATATCGATGCCCGGAATAAAGTCGGTTGCGGTGTAATGGAACGCGTCCGTGCCGTTTTCGGTGTTGACGCTGAGCGCGCCGGCCGATCCTTTCCCGAATTCGGGCGAGGTCCGGCCCGACGTCAAGTCGACCGAGCGAATTCCTTCCACGGCGAGAAGCGTTTGAAAGTGGCCGGTAATCGGATTCGTCATATTGAAGCCGTTGAGCAGATAGTTCACCTGGTTTTCCGATGACCCGTTGACGTGGAGAGTGCCGGAAGTGTCGGAGACCACGCCCGGCATCAAGGCGAGGGCGCTGCGCAGGCTGTGGCTGTTGGCGAAAGGCATGTCATTCACCTCCGTGCCGGTGAGCCGCTGCTGGCTGTGCGCCTGCCCGACATCGACCGGCGATGTTTCCGCATTGACGTTCTCGGATTGAAAAACCTCGCGGACGGTGTTGATTACCAGCGTGATTTCCTGCGAGGATTCGACGTGCACGGGCCGATCCTTGAGCGCGTAGAAACCCTCGCGCGAAACGCTGATGAGAAAGTCGCCCGGCTTGGGCAAGGCGATGGAGAACTGACCGGTGGGATCGGTCTGCGTTTCCCCGGAAGCGACGCTAACGCGCGCGCCGCGAACCGGAGCGTCATTCTCGTCGACCACACGGCCGGAGAGCGTCACGTCGGCGTAGAGAGGGAAAAACAGGCTGGAGCAAATCGCCAGCCATCCAAATCGCGATTGTGCTTTATCGCGCACAAGACCTGTAGTTAGGATAGAGCCTGCACCATGCTGCCGTTCGAGGAACTTTGGCAGGCAAAACCGTTGCTCCACCTAGTGGAGTGCGTCACACAGATTAGACAGTATATACGTATTGAATTCCGTCGTGGCGCACGCCCTCGGCGTGCCGCGTCGACACTCGTGTCGACGCTGGCCTATTGTTTCTAGCGCCGGGGGACGGGAGTCGAGAGGGGTCTCGACGCGGCACGCACGAGTGCGCCACATAACTACCAGGATTTGCGACGCACTCCACTAACGGTTTGCGACCGGATGATTTGGTGGCAATTCAGCCCCATGCGTCAGCTTGGGGTTTTCGCTGGAAATCGTAATAGCCCCAAGCTGACGCGTGGGGCTGCGGATGAAAACAATCGAGTTGCCGGTGGGTGTTGCCGATGTCAACCTGGCTCCGGTGAGTTGCGCCACCGCGCCCAGCGTGGTCTGGGCGGCGTTGAGGCCGAGGCGGAAATCGTCATCGCTATAGTGCGCGTAGACATCGGTCGGCTGATGATGATTCGGATCCCATCCGTTGCCGATCTGCGCGCCGCGTTCCAGTTCCCGCAGGCTGAGCGCCGGCACGAAGTCCTGGAACGGGCCGGAATCGGTATTGGACATGTGCGGGCCGATGCTGGCCGGATAATCGGTGGCGTACTTTTCATTCGCGAACTGAAATTTGTGCGCCAGCAGCATGGCCGCGTCGGCGAATTTCGACGTGACCTGATATTCGATGTTGACGTCGGCCTCGGGTCTTTGCACCGGACTGATCGAGCCGTCCTTGCGCGGCATTCCGTGGTCGAACATCATCATGTCGTGCTGGATCATGCCGAGCCACTTCGGTTCCGGATATTTTCCGGAACCGGCCGGCGATTCGATGCCTTGCAGGTCCTTGCGCTGAGTCACGTAGGCGCGCGCGCCGTTGGTGCCTGTCTCTTCGTTGTTCCACAGCGCGAAACGAATCGACTGTTCCGTCTTCACGTCGGGGCTGCTGAAGATGCGGGCCAGTTCCATGACCAGCGCCGTGCCCGATCCGTCATCGTTGGCGGCCTCGCCATATCCGATGCCGTCCATGTGCCCGGCGACGATGTACATTTCTTCCGGATGCGTCGAGCCGATTTTGGTGCAATAGACTTCTTCGCGCGGGCCCGGGGTCGAAGGCTGGGCATTCAGGGCGCGCAGCTTTTCGTCGGGCTGCTTGAGCGGATCGTTGTTGACGCCTTCGGGCATTTTGATGCCGCGCCGGCGCGCGCCTCCGGGGCCGATGTTCGGGTCCTGAGCGCCGCGGCCGCGGCCACCGCCACCGCGCCCGGCGGGGGGTTCGTAGACGTAATGGATGCGCTCCGTATTGGAGCAGCCGTAGCTTTTGAGCTGTGCTTCAATCCAATCGATGGCGACGCGGTTGCGGTCCGTGCCCTGGCGGCGATCGCCGAACAGCGTCAGTCCCTTGATGGTCGCTTTGTAGCGATCCAGATCGAGGCGTCCGACCATGTTCGCGATCGGATCGGGCGGAGGCGCCGGCTTGGGAGCGGGCTCCTGAGCCGGAAGCAGCGCAGCGCAGAGGAAGAGCGGGAGAGCGGGGAGTCGCATGGCGTGTTCTGAACAGTGTAAACCCTCTCGCGTTATATTTGTAAGACTGCAGGGCAGATTAAGGAGAGTACCATGAAGACGACCAATCGACGCAATTTTCTGGGTAAAGGCGCGGCGGCCGCGGCGGTGACCGCGGTGGCGGCGGTTCCGGTGAAGGCGCAGGAAGCGCCCACCAAGAAAGTGATCTATCGCAACGGGAAGAAGCCGGAGAAGACTCCGCTGTTCAACGGCACGGTGACCTACGGCAACCTGGTGTTCATCTCGGGCGTCGGCTATCACAAGGAAGGCGATATTAAGGTCCACACCAAGGGCGTGCTCGATTCGATCAAGGCGCAGTTGGAGAGCGTCGGGTCGTCGATGAGCAAGGTCATGAAGTGCAACGTGTATCTGAACGACCTGAAAGACTACGTGGGCATGAATGAAGTGTTTCAGGGCTCCTTCGGCGATGAGCCTCCGGTGCGGACGACGATCGCGGCGGCGGGCGGCATTCCCGGGAATTCGCTGGTAGAGATCGACGTCATCGCCTGCATTTGAGCGCAGGCGAGGCCGTTAGCATGCCCCTCCATTACTGTCGGGGCTCGGTAGTGGAATCGTGGCGCGCCTGCGTTTCCGAGCCCCGACTGTAATGGAAGGGATAAAATCCCGCGCCGCGGGTCAACGATTTGTTAACATGCCATAATTGACTCTTACTGGAGGTGTTCATGTTCAACCGGCGCGATCTGGTTCGGCGAGGCAGTTTCATGGCGATGCTTGGGGCAGTGGGCGGAGGCGTGCGAAAACTCGCGGCCGCGCCGCTGGAACTGGGCGCGAACCTGTACCGGTCGATCGGCGTGCGGCCGATCATCAACGCTCGCGGGACCTTCACGATCATCACTGGATCGCAGACCCTTCCTGAAGTAAAGAAGGCGATGGATGAAGCGTCGCGCAATTTCGTCCAGATGGACGAACTGGCCGAAGGCGTGGGGCGGAGGCTGGCGGAAATCACGGGCGCCGAGTGGGGCATGGTCTCGAACGGCTGTTGCGCGGGCGTGACCAATTGCACATTGGCATCGATCGCCGGGTTCAATCCGGAACGGATGCAGAAGATTCCGGATCTGACAGGATTGAAGAACGAAGTGGTGATTCCGTCCTATTCGCGCAACGTGTACGACCACGCGGTGCGCATGACGGGCGTGAAGATCGTCGAAGTGAAGGATCCGTCGGAGTTGGCGGCGGCGTTCAACGAGCAGACGGCGATGGTTTACATCCTGGCCGGCAACGGCGACGAGGGGCCTCTGGGGACGAAGGCGATTTCCGATGTCGCGCGGAAGCATAACGTGCCGGTGGTGGTGGACGCGGCGGCGGAGATTCTTACTCTAAAGCCGAATGTGCACCTGGCGCGAGGCGCGTCGGTGGTGGTGTACAGCGGAGGCAAGTGCATCCGCGGTCCGCAGGCGGCGGGATTGTTACTTGGCGAGAAGGCTATGCTACAGGCGGCATGGGCGAATAGCGCCCCGCACCATGCGTTCGGACGGTCTCTGAAGGTGGGCAAGGAAGAGATCATGGGTATGCTGGCGGCGGTCGAGATGTGGGTGAAGCGCGATCACGAAGCAGAATGGAAGACCTGGGAAGGCTGGCTCGATCAGATCGCGACGCAGGTTAAGAAGGTGGACGGCGTGACGGCGACGCTGGCCCAGCCGCGCGAGGGATTATCGAACCGGACGCCGCAGCTGAATATCAAGTGGGACGGCGCGAAGCTGGGGATCACCGGAACCGAAGTCCACAAACTGCTGACCGATACGGAGCCGCGCATTATTCTGGCCAGCGGCCAGGGCGCGAGGCCCGCGAACATGGCGAGCACCGTGACCGTAGTGCCCTACATGATGATGCCGGGCGACGTGAAGGTAGTCGCCGACCGTTTGTATAACGTGCTTTCGAAGCCTCCCAAGTTCGAGAATCCGCCCGAGCCCCAGGCTCCGAGTGTTACCGTGTCAGGGCAGTGGGTGGCGACGCTGGAGTACGGCAGGGGCACGGCGGTTCATAACCTCGTATTTGAACAGAACGCGGAAAAACTAACCGGCACCCATCACGCGGAGTTCGACGAGGGAGATTTAAGCGGCACAGTTTCGGGGAACATCGTAAAATTCCAGAGCCGGTATCGCATCCAGGGGCAGGGACTCTCGTACGCGTTCACGGGGACAGTGGATGGCGACAAAATGTCGGGCACCGTCAACATGGGCGAGTACGGCGAGACGACGTGGACGGCGGAACGGCACAAGTATCAGACCGGCATGCGGCGCCGGGCGTAGAAGACGGCCGCCTGACAGGCCCCGGACTGCTTCACACACTTTGACGCTATGATGTGGGGCCGCCAATCCTGACGGCAAGCCGGCGTTCGGCCGGCGCTGGTGGAAGTATGGAGAGCCGCGGCTGCCGACATAATTGGCGGCCCCACCGGAAACAAAAAGGTTCACTGCGGTCAGCGGATTGAGGGTAGGCTCAACTCCGAGCGCGCTTCGCGGGCGATCAGCGTTACTTCAAACGTCGAGCCTTCGCCTGGAGTGCTGGTAACATCGATCGATCCGCCGTGAGCTTTCACGATGCTTTCGGCCAGCGAGAGACCTAGGCCATAGCCGCCATGGCTGCGGACCCGGTCGGCCTGATAGAAGCGTTTGAAGATGTGCGGCAGATCCGCTGCCGCGATGCCGGGGCCGAAGTCCTGGATCTTTACTGAGTGATCGGACAGGGTGACGATCACTTCTCCGCCATCGGACGAATACTTCACGGCGTTATCGAGCAGAACTAAAAACAGGCGGTGAAGGGCGGCCCGATTTCCGGAGATGACGGCCGGCTGGTCGGCCACGAGCGTGATGTGAATCCGGCGAAACTCGGCGAGACTTCTTATTTCCGCAAGCACGTCGCCCAGGACCTCGCGCAAGTCGATCGGTCCAAGGGGCATGTCGACGGCGCCCGCATCGCTGCGAGCGAGGATCAACAGGTCTTCTACCAGTGCGGTCATTCTCTCGGCTTCGGCGGCAATTTCCTGGAGCGAATCGCGATACGCCTCGGGAGCGCGGGCGCGGCGGAGAGCCAGTTCGGCGGTCGTGCGGATGACGGCGAGGGGCGTGCGAAATTCGTGCGACGCGTCGGCGACGAACTGCGAAAGAGTTTTGACCGCGCCTTCGAGACGCGCCAGCATCGTGTTCAGAACGTCGGTCAAATGCGCCAGTTCGTCGCCGGTGTCGGGGACGGGCAGGCGTTCGGAGAGGTTTTCGATGCTGATGTTCAATGCGGCGGCGGTGACGTCGGTTACGGGCTTCAACGCGCGGGCGCTGAGCCAGGCGCCGCCGAGGCAGGCGATCAGGATGACGATCGGGCTGAGGCCGAAAAGCAGGAGGCGCAGCAAGTCGAGCGTATGCTGGAGGCCGCCGATGGACTCACCTACTTCGAGTCCGAACGATTCATTCGCGATCGTGAATTTCCGTTGCAGCGTTCGGAAATTCGCAGCGGGCCGCTCCAGCGGATAGCGGAACACAAAGCTGCCGCGCAGGTCGATGTAGCTGAGGGGCGGAAGGGCCTGGCAGAATTCGTCGAGTTCATCGCGAAGTTGTTTATCCGATGTTTCGAGAGACTCGGCGCGGAAATACTTTTCGAACCGGCTGGCGCGACCGTCCAGGTCCTGATCAATCTCGTCAAGCAGACGGTGGCGGAGAGACAGCCAGATCAGGCCTCCAAAGAGGGCGAAGCCGGCGGTCAGAATGATGGCGTACCAGGCGGTCAGACGGAAGCGGATGGATCTCATGCCGGCTTCCGCATCATATAGCCGAAGCCTCGCACGGTGCGGATCAGCTTGGGTTCGCGCGTGTCCACCTTGCCGCGCAGCAGGCGCATGAAAACTTCGAGTGTGTTCTCGTTAATCCCGCTGCCGAAGCCCCAGACGGACTCTAAGATCGTGTCGCGGCTGATAGCGCGGCCGGGATTGCGCATCAGCAGTTCGAGCAGGCGGTATTCGCGAGGAGTGAGCGCGAGGACCTCCTCGCCCCGGGTGACGCGATGGCTGGCGGGGTCAAGACGGACGTCGTCGATTTGGAGGCATACAGGGCGCGCGATGGCTCCGCGGCGGCTGACGGCCCGCAGCCGGGCGAGCAGGATGTCGATGGAAAAAGGCTTGGTGAGATAGTCGTCGGCGCCGGAATCGAGGCCGGTGACGATGTCGGCGGCGGAATCGCGGGCGGTGAGCATCAGGATGGGCGTCTGATTGCGGCCCTCGCGGAGCTTGCGGGCGACGGCGGTGCCGGTCATGCCGGGCAGCATCACATCGAGCACGAGGACGTCGAACGGCGAATAGAACGCGATCTCAAAAGCTTCCCGTCCATCACGCGCGACCACCACTCCATGGCCTTCTTCCGTGAGCATTTTCGCCAGGACTTCGGCCATGCGCCGATCGTCTTCGGCGACCAGAATCTGCATCGTCACGATCTTAGCAAGGAAGTCCTTCAGCGGATCTTCAGGTTAGAATGATGCACTGGTGAACAATGGAGACCGCACTGCCGAAGTATGCCGCCGCGCTGACGGCGGCTTTTTGTTTTCTGCTTGTTCCTTCCCACGCGAGGGCGCAGGGCGGGCCGCCATATTACACGAACGATCCAGGAACGCCCGGCCCGAACAGCTGGGAAATTAATCTGGGATACATGCCGTTCCTCTACAGCGGCTTTTCGACGAGCCACATTCCGGACGTCGATATCAACTACGGCGTGGGCGAACGCATCCAACTGACCTATGAGAGTGCGTGGCTGCGCGTGAAGAATGGCCCGGACGCCGCAAAGGATGGCGTGGGGCAGGATCAGCTTGGCGTGAAATGGCGGTTCTACGACAGCGAAAAAATAGGGCTTGGAATTTCCGTTTTCCCGCAGGTTTCGATCAACAATCCCGATCATTCGGTGCAACGAGGCATCACTCCGCCGGGTGCCAGCCTGATCCTGCCGATAGAATTCACGAAAAAACTGGGACCGATCGATGTGAACTGGGAAGTGGGCTACAACGCGGTCCATCTGGGGCCGGACAACTGGATTACCGGTCTCGTTGTGGGACACGATGTGACGAAAAATCTCGAGGTGGATGCTGAATTCTATGGAATTCAAGGGCTCCATGGTGCGAGCAGCCAGCAGACCTTGGCCGTGGGAGCGCGCTATAAATTGAAGCCGCCGTTCATTCTGCTGCTGATGGCCGGACGGAGCGTGACGCCGGCATCAAACCAGCAGCCTTTTTTCGTCGGCTATTTCGGGATGCAGTTCCTGCTTCCGAAGAAGCCGTTCAAGGATTAGAGTCAATTCGCGTGGCTTCGACGGTTCTGTCGCCGATCGCAAGATTACCTGAGCCGACATTAAGGCGATAGAATAGCGGCGTGACAAGACGCCAACTGCTCAGCGGCATGGCCGCTTCCTTGACTGCTTCGAGAATGTTCGCCGCCTTCTACGGGCCGCTGGGGGTGCAGGTTTACACGGTTCGGTCCTTGATGCCAACCAAGGGCGAAGCCGCGCTGCGCGCGATTGCAGCCATCGGCTACAAAGAAGTCGAAATCAATTTCGACGACGCGAAGAAATACGCCGCGGTGTTGAAAGAGACCGGTTTGCGGGCCACCGGGTCGCACATTCAGGGCGACCCCAACAGGGCACAAAAGCTGGAGGAATTTATCGCGCAGGCGAAAGAGCTGGGGATTCCTGCCATCGGCGTCCCGCACGTGAGTGTGCCGCAAGACGCCGATCCGGCAAATTTTTGGGCTCGATTTATCGATGGGCTCAATCGCAACGGGGAGGATTGCAGGAAGGCCGGGCTCACATTTTATTATCATCACCACAATTTCGAATTCGACCCGAGGTTTCGCGCGATCGACATGATGCACGAGAAACTGACCAAGGACGTCAAGCTGGAGATCGATTGCTTCTGGGCCAGCGTTGCCGGAACGGATCCGGCGGCTTTAATCGAGAAGTGGAGCGGTCGCCTGTTCGCGCTTCATCTGAAGGACAAGGCGAAGGATACGCCGATCTCTTACCAGACGAACAAAGTGAAGCACGAGGAATTTCTCGAAGTCGGTGCGGGCTCCATCGACTGGAGCAAAGTGCTCAAAGCCGCGGCCCGCGCGGGCGTGCAACACTATTACGTCGAGCAGGACTTCACGCCCGGCGATCCGATCGAGAGCCTGAAAAAGAGCTACGCCTATTTGCGCAAAGTATCGTAAAGAGGCCGGGCGGGATGCGCGCTCGCACCTTCTTCGGCGACTGTGACCGCCAGTATGCGGATCTTGTCGTTATTCGGAAGTTGGAGCGTCTTCGCACCGGCGGGCGCGTCAATGGCATAGGCAAACAGATACGAGTAGCTATAGAGCGCGTTGGTGCCGTCGGCATTGTGATGATGGGACGCGTACCAGGCGACGTCGGCTCGCTTGATAAAGCCGGGCGTGATGCCCGTCAATTCGCCGAAGGGTTCGACGCGGGTGCGGGGGCGCTGATCGGCTGCCCCTGGAAACGCGGGCATTTCGCTGGTTTTCGATTTCCAGGTCCGGTTGTCCCACTGACCGATGTAGCCTCCCCAATCCTGGATATTTAGATCGAATGGATGATCGCCGATGCGGAAGGTCGCGGACTGATCGCCGTCGGTGGATGCGGCGAGAATATACACGCGGTTGAATTTTCCGGGCAGCGAAATCGACTGTCCTTTGGCGACGACGGCGTTCGCTTTATCGGAAGACGCCAGTTTGAATTGGACACCGTCGTAGTTGATGTTCGCGGGCAACATTTCCGCGGGCAGGCTGAAGGCGGCGGATGATTTCGCACCGTCCGTAGTCGCGACAGCCAGATCGTACTTCAACGCGACGGGCTGCGACTTCGGCGCGCTTAACTTCGCCGGGGCCGCGGCCAACTTGATGGCGAACGTGCGCGGCTGAAACGGGGCGAAATTGCTGATCAGCGCGCCATTGTCGATGGTCGCGCCGCCGACCGGCACTTCCTGCCCATCCACTTCATGCGCCACGGCGATCTTGCCAGGGAAAGAGAATCGCACGTCTTTCACTTCGTTGCCGTCTAACTCGACGGCGCGGAGAATCCACTCGTCTTCGATCTCAGCCTTCTTCAGCGCGAGAACGCGGACGCGAGGGTTGCTGACCGTGAGCAGCGAAAACGTCTTGCCGAGCGCGCCCGCATGTTTCGTCGCCTGAAAAGCGATCAGCGGTTGATTCAGGCGCTGCGCCTGCCAGTCGGCCGGTTGCTTGCCGGCGTGACCGGCGATGCCGTAGATGAATTCGTGATGACCCCAATCGTTGCTGGCCTGGTAGGTGTACTGGTTGCGGACGCCGGGCGAATAGATCAGGGTCAAGCGAAGCGTGTGATCGTCCGGTTTGTCGGAGCCGTTCTTGCAATCGGTGAGAATCGTGGTGCCGAACTGGCCGGATTTGTCGGTCAGGTCGATCCACTGATGGGAGGCGACCTCAAATTTCCGGTCGTCATTATTGCCTCGTTTGATCGTCCCGATGTCCCAGTTGTAAGTTGCTTCGGGGTTCGACGCGGCCAGAGGGAACGTCGCTTTGAGCGCGGTTTCGCCGATCTTCCAATCGATGGAGTTGCCGATCTCGACGCGATTCCCGCCGTCGCCCGCGGACAGGCGAATGGTCTGGACGAATTTGGAGCCTTCGGTTTCGCGGGCGATTTCAAAGGAGACTCGCGCTGCGCCATTTTCGACTATGCGAAACTTTGGCGGACCGTTCACAAATCCGCGCGACGCTTTCTTCTGATCGTCCCAATCCATGTTCCAAGCCGGCCATTGCACGGGCTTTTCGTATTGGAAGGCGAGCCGGATCGGCGCGGAGAGCAATTCCTTGTTCAGGGACTTGTCGAAGATGCTGGTAATGTCGCCGGTACCATCGGAGCTGATGGTATATCGCGCATTTCCCAAGGTGGTCTCCATTGCAGACACGTGATAAGTCATGGTCTCGCTGGCCATCGCCGACTCTGCGGGTTGCACGTCGTACACCGCGTATCCAGTGGAAGGAGTCTTCGCCACGAAAACGACCTTACCATTCGACAATTGCGACGGCACATCCGTTCCATCGGGACCGGTTACACGAACTGCCTTCGGCATGCCTCCGGGGAACGCGACCTCTGCTTCCACCACATCCTCGCGCGCAATCGAAAGAGGATTGTAGACCACCACCGGCACTCCCTTGGTCTGCGTGTTGAGCGCCGACGATACCGCTTCGCTCGAATCCGCGAGCACGCCGGCGAATTGATTCATCGCGATCACGTCGTCGTTCCAGGAGTATTCGTATGCTTTCGGCGTCGCGGTGCCGGCCATGATGTCGTGGAAATGGCCGCCCATCACCAGCGTCCAGGCGTCGTTCAAGCGTTGCAACGGATAGGCGCGAGCGCCGAGCCAGCTTGCGGCGACGGACGCTTTCTCCGCGGCGTCGGCGAGCAATTCGTTCTGGCGGTTCCAACGCTTATGAATCGTCTGCGAGGTGAGCGATCCGGCCGAGTGATTGATCAACTCCAGGTCGCCCTGATATTTGGGCAAGCGTTCCAGCGAGCAGCAGGCGATCATATCCTTGAACATCTGATCCGCGTTGGACCATTCGACCTTCAATGGTCCGTCGCCGTATTGCATCAGAGGACCGGAGGGAGGGGGCGGAGGAGTTGCTGCGCCGCCGCGTCCACCGCCGAAGCGAGGCTGCGGAGGAAAATCCATTTTCTTGGTGATGATGTCTTCCATCACGCGCACCGAATCGGGCTGAGGCGAGCCGCCGACGTCGCCGGTGCCTACATAGTGATAGTCGGCGAAGATTCCGGTCAGGTCGCCATTGATCTGCACGCGCTTGGTCCAATCCTCCATCGCGCCGCCACGGCCTCCACCACGACCGCCTCTTCCCGTGATTGCGCTGAAGTCGATCAATGGCGCCGGAGGAGGAGTCTTGCTCAGATCGTAGGTCACTGTCGAACCGTAACTGAGAGGATTCAGCGCCGCGATGACGCTCTTGCCGTCGGGGCCGATCCACAAACCGACGTTGAACGGAATTCCCAGAGGCGTTTTCTCCGGCGAATCGGGGCCGCCGACGTGGGGCGCGGGCTGCCAGTTGGCGGATAATTTTTGAGTGGAAAAACCCTTGATTCCGGCATGCGCCAGAATGCTGGGGAGCGACGCGGGGAAGCCGAAACAATCGGGCAGCATGTATTCGGCGCTGGATTTGCCGAACTCGCGCTGGAACCATTTGTTTCCGTACAGAATTTCGCGGAGGATCGCCTCGGCGCTGGGGGCGTTGACGTCGCCCTCCTCCATCGACGATCCGGCAGGATACCAGCGCCCGCTATCGACGTAGGTTTTCACCTTCTTGAAGTCCAGCGGATAATACTCCTTCATCATCCGGTAGCGGTTGGCGCCGGTGAAATTGAAAAGGTAGTGCGGATATTTTTCGAACAGGTCGAAATTATCGTGCATGGTGCGCGGCAGGTATTGGCCGATGGTGGTGACGTAATCCCAGTTCCATTCGGTATCGAGGTGGGCGTAGCCGACGACGTAGAGTGTGGGAGTTTTCTTCAGATCGGGCGTGTCCGCCGCTTTGAGAGAGAGAAGAAGGAGGGGCAACAGCAGGCGTCTCATGAGTCCATCTTAGAATCAATTGATGGACCACCACACGGTAGCGACGGTCAGTATCGCGGGCAGCGGCCTGGATGTGCTGGGAAGTCTCTATCTGGCGTACGACCTGTTGGGCGGGCAAGCGGGGCCTCTGCGGCTGCTGACGCGCGCGGTGACCTACTCCGTGGTGTTCGGAATCGGCTATGGATTGGGCCTGGGGTTTTTCTTCGGAGTGGCCTCGGGCTTGGCGGCGGGCGTGACCGTCGCAATCGAATTGACGCGAATGGCGCGCAGTCAGGATCATTACTCGCTGTTTTGGGAGAGCGTATTCAGCGCGATTCGGGGGCTGGCGTTTGGCGCGGGATTATATGGGCTGGTTGGATTTCGATTCGGAGCGGCCTTCGGAATCCTCACTGCGCTGGGACAGATTTTCGCGTATTCGCGGGGAATCCGGCCGAGCCTCGATTATGGGCCGCGGCGACGGCCCCGCTTGTCGAAGCGGCAATTCACGGCGGCCGTCGTGCGGACCGCCGGCGCCATCGCCGCGGCGCTGGTGTGCAGTGCGTTCGTGCAGCATCTGGAGCATCCATGGTTGTTCGCTTTGCGTGTCGGGTTGGTGATTGGCACTGTCACCGCCGTTGGAAATGCGATGGGTCCTTTCATCGAATACTTCTCGGAAAACATGCCGGCGCGCATCATGGGCGCTTTCGGCATCGGACTCATTTTCGTCGGCTTCTCGCTTCAGTCGCTGCAATACTGGCTGGTGGTATTGGACGTGCCGGTGAAGTAGGCCTTTCCGAAACGGTTCCGCTAAAGTGGATATTGTGCGCCAGCGCGCGCGCCGGAACCTCTTGAACCCCGCTCCCCCCATCCAGGAATCCAGCAAACGATTGTTGCCATGGCTGGTGGCCGTCGCGTTCTTCATGGAGTCGCTGGATACGACGATTTTGAATACGGCCGTTCCCGCCGTCGCGGAGGCGCTCAAGGTGGCGCCGTTGAGCATGAAATCGGTGCTGGCCAGTTACACGCTGAGCCTGGCGGTGTTTATTCCGATCAGCGGCTGGATGGCGGACCGCTTCGGCACCCGTCGCGTGTTCGCGTCGGCGATCGGGCTGTTTACGCTGGGGTCGCTGCTGTGCGGGCTATCGAGCAACATCCATGTTCTGGTCGCGTGCCGCATTCTGCAAGGGTGCGGCGGCGCGATGATGGTGCCGGTCGGCCGGTTGACGCTGGTACGGACGTTCGCGAAATCGGAGTTGATACGCGCCATGAGCTTCGTGGCGATTCCGGGCCTGGTGGGTCCGATGCTGGGTCCGATTGCCGGCGGATTGATCGTCGGGTATTTTCACTGGCGCGTGATTTTTTTCGTGAACGTCCCGGTCGGGCTGATGGGCCTGTACATGGTCTACCGGCATCTGCCCGATTACCGGGAGGAGAAAACGCACCCTCTGGATGTGGCGGGATTGCTGCTCTTCGGGTCCGGCATCGGACTGCTGTCTTACGTGCTGGAAGTTTTCGGCGAGTACACGCTCAGCAGCTTCGAGATTTTGGGAATGCTCGCGCTGTCGGTTGTGCTGCTGGCGAGCTATGGTTTTCGCGCGACCAGAACCCAGTTTCCCCTGCTGCGCCTGGCGCTGTTCCGCATCCGTACGTTTCGCGCGTCGGTGAGCGGGAGTTTTTTCACCCGGCTGGGAATCGGCGGAATCCCGTTCTTGTTCCCGCTGCTGTATCAGGTCGGGCTGGGGTTTTCGCCGGTTGAATCCGGCATGATGATGATGCCGCAGGCCATTGCGGCAATGAGCCTGAAACTGACCATGCCACGTATTCTGGCGCTGATCGGCTACCGGGGTGTGCTGATCTCGAACACGATCATCCTTGGCTTGTTGATCATCCTGTTCGCGACCATCGGCCCGGCGACGCCGGTTTGGCTGATCGTTTTGCAGGCGTTTTGCTTCGGATTTTTTACGTCACTGCAGTATACGAGCATGAACACCCTGGTCTATGCCGATATCGCCGAGGCGAACACCTCGAGCGCCAGCACCATCGCCAGCACCATGCAGCAGATGTCGATCAGCTTTGGCGTTGCATGCGCGTCACTGGCCACCGCGTTTTTCATTCCCGACCGCTACCATTCGAGTGCGCCGCAGATGATTCACGGCATCCACCAGGCGTTCCTTTGTCTGGGCGCATTGACCGTCCTTTCGACGCTGGTTTTTACCGAACTAAAAAGCGGCGACGGCGACAGCGTCAGCTTGCATAAGGAGCTTCCGCAGGGCGAATGATAAGATCGGATATTCGTTCGATGAAGATATTTTTGACGGTGCTCGCGCTCGGCAGTCTCGCCATGGCACAGCAGAACGACGCGGCCAAGCGAGGCCAGCAGCAATACGCGAAATCCTGCGCTTTTTGTCACGGGGCGGGCGCGGACGGCGGCGCGGAGGGACCCAGCCTGATCCGTTCGGCGCTGCTGCGGCACGATAATAACGGCGACCTGATCGGTCCGGTGATCCACGAAGGCCGTCCCGAAAAAGGCATGCCCGCGGTGCCGCTGACCCCAGTGCAGATTGCCGATACAGTCGCGTTTCTGCACGCGCAGCTTAAAAGGCTCGACCGCACCAGTCCCGGCAAGCCTTCGCGGGATCACTACACGCTCGATCTGCTGCTGACGGGAAACGCGGAAGCGGGCAAACAGTTTTTTCTGGGCGCGTGTGCGGCATGCCACTCGCCCACGGGGGATCTGGCCGGCATCGGAAAGAAGTTCGCGCCCGCCGATCTCCAGACGCGATTTCTCTATCCCGCGGGCAATCAGCCTTCGGCCACCGTGACGCTCGCGTCAGGCGCAAAAATAGACGGGACGCTCGTCCAAATGGACCCGTTTTTCGTGTCCCTAAAGGACAGTCAAGGTTGGACGCGTACCTGGCCGCTCGGCGCCGTGAAACTCGAGGTGAAGGACCCGCTCGCCGCCCACCGCGCGCTGCTCAAAACGATCACCAATTCCGATGTGCACAATTTGTTCGCTTACCTGGAGACGCTGTGAAGGCGGTGCTGGCATTTCTCGCCGCGGCCATGCTTCACGCTCAAGGACTCGATCCGGCCGAGTTGCTGAAACCTCCCACCGCTAACTGGCCCACGTTCAATGGCGATTACAGCGGACGCCGCTACAGCACTCTTTCGCAGATCAATAAGAATAACGCCGGGTCGTTGACGATGGCCTGGGCATTTCAATCGCGCGTGCCGAATCTGAAAGGGACGCCGCTCGAAGTCAACGGCGTGGTCTATTTTTCCGCGCCCGACCACGTCTGGGCCATCGATGCCCGCACCGGCCGCAGGCTCTGGCACTATGAGCGTCCTTCGGAGGGCGACCATATCGCCTCGCGCGGCGTCGCGATGTACAAAAACCGGCTCTACTTCGGCACGCCCGACGCGCATCTGATCTGCCTTGACGCGCGCACCGGAAAGGAACTCTGGAACGTCGTCATCGCCGACGTCGCGTTTGGCTACTACCTCAGCGTCGCGCCGCTGGTGATTAAGGATCGCATCGTGATCGGCACCTCGGGCGATTCGGCCGATGTCCCGCATTTTTTCGAGGCGTTGCAACCGGAGACGGGCGAGGTCTTGTGGCGCTGGAACAGCATTCCCGCGCCCGGCGAGCCCGGGTCCGAAACGTGGCCCAATCCAGAAGCGATGAAGCACGGCGGGGGGCCGATGTGGATCACCGGCACCTACGATCCCGACCTCAATCTGCTGTATTGGGGAACCGGCAATCCTCACCCGGTGCTGGCCGGAGGCGGCCGAACGGGCGACAATCTTTACACCTGCTCCATCGTCGCGGTGAATCCCGATACCGGCAGGCTGGTCTGGAGTTTCCAGCCATCGCCTCACGATACGCACGACTGGGACGCGGTGGAAACGCCGGTTTTGTTCGACGCCGAATTTGGAGGCAAGCCGCGCAAGTTGCTGGCCCAGGCCAGCCGCAATGGATACTTTTTTCTGCTCGACCGCGCGACGGGCGAGTCGCTGCTGACCAAAAAATTTGCCGATACGGACTGGGCCTCGGGCATCGACAAGAAAGGCCAGCCCATTCCGGATCCGGCCAAGGATCCTCAACCGGAGGGCGCGTTCGTGAAGAGTCCAGCCGACGGCTCGACGAACTGGATGGCGCCCAGTTACGACCCCGACACCAAACTTTTCTACGTCAACGCTGAGGAAGGTTCCAGCTTGTGGTATCTGATGCTCGACAGCGATAGAAAGCCGGAGGGCCACCAGGCGGGCGCTACCAATACTTTCTGGACCGAATCGCGATTGATCGCGCTCGACTATCGAACCGGCGCTGCAAAGTGGGTTCGCGAAAGCGGCGAGGGCCGGGGATTTCCGGGCATCCTGACTACGGCCGGAGGTGTCCTGTTCACGGGCGACGTTGCGGGCAGCGTCCTGGCGCTCGACGCGGCCGACGGCAAGGTGCTCTGGCATTCTTACGCGGGCGGCAATTTCAACAGTTCGCCGATCACGTATGAGCTCGACGGCCGCCAGTACGTTCTCACCTGCGTCGACGGTACGGTTTATGCCTGGAGCCTTGCGAATCTGCGAGTCCGTTAGCATGCCCCCTCCATTACTGTCCGGGCTCGGTAAGTGGAGCCGCGACGCGCCTGCGGAGTTCGAGCTTCTTTCCGGGCCCCGACAGTAATGGAGGGGGCATGCTAACGCTTACCGGCGACTAGATCAGACATTCGACGCCGCCGGTGTGGTACCAGTGCATCGCTTTCGGCTCAAATGGCTTCACCAGTTCCCGGATCCGCCTGGCCTGCGCTTCTCCCGGACTGTGGATCGCCACGAATCCCCGACCGGCTTGCGCGCTTTGAACGTCGTCGTCGGCAAAGACCTGTTCCGTGCCGAAGGCTCGGGAGAGCATGGACATGACGCCGGCCCAGACGCCTGAGTGGGCGCGAAATTCCTCGAAATACTTGAGGACTTCCGAGCTGGGAATTGCCAGCACCTCGTCCTCTCCCAGGCCACTCTGCCGTAGCGCGTGGGAGGCTGCTTGTGCGGAAGCGAACGTGGGGAGTACGGCAATGATGTAGTCGGTCGGGTAAAAAACTCCGAGCGTCGAATCGGACCCTTTGAAGAAGCTGGTTAGGATTGCCATGGCTGCTTACCGGACGATGGAGAGAGCCGCGCGGTGTTGAAAGCGATCCGATTTCTTCCACTGCCTGCCAGCAGCCAGGCCCAGAGCGAACATCAGGCCCAGGCCAATCAGGATGCTTGCCACCGTGAATACCGTCAGCGCCGGTACATATATGAGGAACGCACCCACCGTCCCCATGAACAGGACCGCGAGAAGAATACTCAGTGCAACTGCGAAGTTGAGTTTCATGCAATGTGAGCGTGCATGCCGACCGCCAACTCATTTCCAAAGGGATTACCGCCGATTGTGGCTCGAAAGGCTGCAAAGCTTGCACCGGTCGCGTAAAAGTTGCCCTAACATTTCTGCCGCGGCTGCTGATTGCTTGATTTACAAGGTTCTTCGCATTGGCCGCTGAAGTGCCTTAGAAGTCGCGATGAAGCTCATAGGCACATGTGGGAGGAAAGCATGACTCGGGACGGATACGGCCTTGCCTATCAAAAGGGGTTCGATCTAACCGTTCGATTCCTTTTGTCGCGCGGCGCTCAGAGGGAATATGCGATGGAAGTCGCGCAGGGCGCATGGGTCAGAGGATGGGAGAGGCTTCATCAACTGCGGGACGACGCGATGGTCATCACCTGGGTGAATACCATTGCTTTGAACGCATTCCGCCGGGTAATGCGGCGGGAGGCGCCGAGCCAGGAACTGCCGGAAATCGTCAGCCCGCACGGCATCGATATGGCCGCCATCGACGTTCATCGGATCCTCAATCATTGCCGTCCATCGGAGCGCATTTTGTTCGAGCAACAGATGTACGGCGCGACCACCGAAGAGATCGCCAGGAAACAGGGCGTGACCGAGACGGCCATCCGCATCCGGTTACTGAGGGCGCGGCGGGCGACCCGGTCGCGCCTCGAAAAAAGAGCGATAGAGCTCCAGAGCAGGGCCGCACAGGCCGCATAAACGATTTAATTGCACCAAATAAAGGGAGAGATACACATGAAAAGACTATTAGTGAGCGTATTATTGGTCGCTCCAGGCTTCGTCGCAACGGGTTATGCCGCCGACGACGCACACGACACCATCAAACGAATCCACGAATCCGCCGCCGTGTTGGGCGAGATCATGAATGCCGGCGACAAAGCGATCCCACAGGATCTGCTCGAAAAGGCGCAATGCGTGGGCATTATTCCGAACCTGAAGCGGGCCGGCTTTATCGTCGGCGCCAAGTATGGTAAGGGCGTGGTCACGTGCCGAACCGAAGGCGCTGGCTGGAGCGGACCGGCTACGGTTCGCATTGAAGGCGGAAGCATCGGATTCCAGATCGGCTTGGGCGAGACGGATCTGATTTTTATCGTCAACCATCGCTCCGGGATGAAGTCTTTGGAGAATGACAAATTCACCATCGGCGGCGATGCCAGCGCGATGGCCGGCCCCGTCGGACGGTCGGCAACCGCCGAAACCGATGCCATGATGCACGCCGAGATTCTCTCCTGGTCGCGTTCGCGCGGCGTGTTCGCGGGAGTATCGATCGAAGGAGCGACATTGCGGCCGGATAACGACGACAACACCAAGGTCTACGGACGTCCGGTGACGCAGCGCGAGATTCTGCGCGGCGAGGTGAAAGCACCCCAGACCGCGGAACCGCTGTACAACGAATTGAATCGTTGGGCACCCTATAAAAAGGGCGAATAATTTCACTGAATGGGTGAGGACCGTTGCCGGTTTCGACCGGCCGCGGTCCTCTTTTGTTTAGGCGTTAGCCCAAATCCCGCACTTACGTGACGGGATTTAACCCCTGGCGTGAGCCAGGGGATCAGCCTCCCTGCGGCATTCCATCCTCGGCGGCGAATTCGGTCACGCGGCTATGCAGCGTCCGCAGGCTGATGCCGAGAATCTGCGCGGCGCGTTTTTTGTTGTTGCCGGTATGCTTCAGGGTCAGCTGGATGTAGGCTTTCTCCACCTCGCTGAGCGGACGGCCTGCTTCGACGGAAATCGAATTGCCGCTGGCCATCGGCGCTTCCATCGCAGCGGGGATCGCCCCCGTCATCCCGAAGGTCCTCGGCATGTGCCCGGGCAGGAGGGTTCCTTCGCGGGCCGCGATAAGCGATCTCTCCAGTACGTTTCTGAGTTCCCGCACGTTGCCGGGCCAGGAATACTCGCACAACCGTTCCAGCGCCGCCGGGTGAATGTCGGTGACGCGGTAGTCGTGCTTGCGATTCAAGTCCCGGATGATCGCTTCGGTCAGGGGTGCAATATCGTCCTTGCGGTCGCGCAGAGGCGGGATGGCGATCTGGAAAACGTTGAGGCGGTAGAACAGGTCCTCGCGGAACAGTTTGCTCTGAATCAATTCGGGCAGCGATTTGTTGGTCGCGGCCAGGACGCGCACGTCTATCGCAACCTCGTTGGTGGAGCCCAGGCGGCGAATGGTCGATTCCTGGAGGGCCCGGAGCAGGCGGGGCTGCATGGCCATCGGCATGTCTCCGATTTCGTCCAGGAACAGCGTCCCGCGGTGCGCCTGCTCGAAGCAACCGGCCCGACGTCCCACCGCACCGGTAAACGCGCCTTTCTCATGGCCGAATAATTCGCTTTCAATGAGGCTCTCCGGCAGCGCCGCGCAATTCACCGCGACAAAGGGACGATCGACGCGCGGGCTCAGCTTGTGAATCGCGCTGGCCACCAGTTCTTTGCCGGTGCCGCTTTCGCCGGTGATCAGGACCGACGCGGAACTGGGCGCGATTTGTTGAATGAGCGAGAAGATCTCGCGCATTTGCTTAGAGACCCCCACCAGGTCCGCCAGGAAACCCTTCTGGCTCAACTGCCGGTGCAAGCGCTCGGTCTCCCTCACCAGCGATTTGTGCTGGATGGCCCGTTCGAGCAGCGTCCCCAGCACGGCCGCCCGCGCGGGCTTTTCCAGGAACCAGAAGGCGTGCAAATCGTGCACGATGGAAATTGCCTGGTCGATGCTGCCGGCGCCGGTGAGCACGATTGCCGGGGTCAGGTCGCCGCGCTCGAAAAGAGCGCGAAGCAGCTCAAACCCGTCCATCCGGGGCATCATTAAATCGGAAATAATGACGTCCACAGGCGCGTCGCCCAGTTTTTCGAGCGCCTCCTCACCATCGGCCGCGGTTACGCACAGATAGCCCAAATCGCCGATAATTGCCGCTAATTGTTGACGATCGTGCTGGTCGTCGTCAACGACAAGGACACGCGCTGACGCTGACGGAGGGGCCATATCAATAGTTTAGCGGTTATGGCGTGTCGATTGCTTCATTTCTTATCGAGGAACTATGAGCCAAACAAAATGTTTTTTCTACGGACTCGGTGTCGGTGTTGCGGGGGCGTTGCTGATGGCGCCTCGTTCAGGCGTAAAAACTCGCCGCCGGCTGGCGGAAACCGTTCGCGAAAGCCAGGACTCCATCGTGCGTGAAGGAACGGAGTTGCGAGACAGCGTGGTTGACGCGTTGAATCGGACGAAACGTGCCGCGAAGACGACGGCGGATGGAATCGGAATCGCGTTGGAGAAAGGGAAAGAACAGCTGGCTGGTTAGATCGTGACTGTCTTCAGCGTTTCTTCAATGATGCGGCCCAAGTCCATGAACGACGCCAGGTCGGTGGGCTTGCGGAAATAGAGATTCGCGCCCAGTTCCAGTGCCATTTGCCGGTCCTTCGGGGAATCGGACGACGTTAGGACGATGACCGGGGTGCGAGAAAATGAGTCACTTTTACGGATGTGGGACAAAAGTTGCGCACCGTCGATGCGGGGAAGGTTCAGATCCAGCAGAATCAGTTCCGGCGCTGAGTCCTTCTTCTCTTCGCCGCAGTGGGCGTCGAGCCAGGTCATTGCTTCCTCGCCGTTGTGCGCCACAACCAGTTCGTGCGAAAGGCCTCGTTTCGCGAGTGCCCTGCGGACCAGAAAAACATCGCCATCGTTATCTTCCGCCAGCAGAATCTTTGTTTTGTGTTCCGTCACGATGATTTGGCTGTTCCTAGACGGAAAACGTGAAGCAAGTCAATTGCCATCGGCCGCCGGAAGAATGAAGAGGAAGGTAACCCCGGAGGGGTCGCCCTCTTCAATCCAAATGCGGCCACCGTGCGCGGCAACGATTTTCCCGCAAATCGCCAGTCCCAATCCAGCGCCGGGAACGTCCGTGCCGTGCAGGCGCCGGAAGGGAATGAAGAGGCGATCCCTATACTTCGGGGCGATCCCGATGCCGTTATCCTTCACTGAAAACAACCACCCCCCGGGCATCCGGTGCGCCTCGATTTCCACCGCCGGCGGATCGGGGCCGCGAAACTTGAGCGCATTGCCGATCAGATGCTCGAATAACTCCGCCAGCCGGTCGCGATCTCCGGTGATTTCCGGCAGATCCCGGACCGAGACGGTCGCGCCCGTCTCGCGAATTTCACGGTCCAGATGGGCCAAGGCGAAGTGCACCGCGCCCAGAGAAGGGAACGAGTGCATCTTGTAACTGGCCGGTGTCAAGGCAGTCGCGTACCTGCCGATACCGGCAAGCAGCTCCTCTGTCTTAGCCATGCCCTGCAACAATTGCGCGGCCAGAGCCGTGCGTTCCTCGTCTTTGTCGTCCACCTGGAGGCCCGCCTGGAGCAGAAGTTCGGCCGCGATTCCCGTCCGGCGCTGGGCGGCGCGCAAATCATGCACGGCAGCGTGCAGGAAGCGTTGCATCTCGTCGAGAACTTCGTTTTCGGGACGCGATTTCGGAGCGGGCATACAATTGAGGCAAGCTCATGTTACCTGGAAGACTCGACCGGCCGCTACTTGTCCTCGTCGTCCTAATTTTATTCGCGATGGGTTTTTCCTCCTACTGGCAGTGGATCCAGATTCGGGACACGCTCGCCCAGGGCCTGCACGACCGGGAGCTGCTGACCTCTACCGACGATCTGATGTCGCAAATGAAGGATGCGGAAACCGGCCAGCGGGGATATCTTCTCACCGGTTCGGAAGAATATCTGGCACCGTACAACAAGGCGATCGCCGCGATCCCCGCGTTGCTCGACCGGGTGACGGATGCGGCCGGTGTCCAGCCACCGCTACCGGGCGAAGCGAAACTTCTGCGCCGTTACGTGGGGGACAAACTGACGGAGCTCGACGCAACGATTTCCGTGCGCCGCGAAAAAGGTCTGGACGCCGCGATGAAAGTGCTCGGAACCAACGCCGGAAAAATCACCATGGATTCCATTCGCACCCTGGGCGCGGACATGATCCAGCGTGAATCCGACCTGGTGAATCAACGGCGTGTGGCCGCCGAGACTTCCGCCTTTAGGAGTTTCTGGCTGACGGTGGCCGGCCTGACCGGTTTGCTGTTTGTGACCGTGGTCCTGCAACACGCCGTGGATCGCGGCATTCACGCGCGCGAACAACTCGCCGCGGATCTCGATAAGGCCAGGCAGAAGTTGGAAGTCACGCTGATGAGCATCGGCGACGCCGTGATCGCTTCCGACGAGCGAGGCCGTGTTACCCGGATGAATCCCGTTGCCGAGCAACTCACCGGGTGGCGTTTCGGCGAAGCCGAAGGGCAGCCGGTGGAGAAGATTTTTCACATCGTGAATGAGGAAACGCGGGCGCCCGTGGAAAACCCGGTGAGCCATGTCCTGCGGACCGGAACCATCGCCAGTCTTGTGAATCATACGATTCTAGTCGGCAAACAGGGGCGGGAGATTCCCATCGACGATAGCGGTGCGCCGATTCGCGACCATCGCCATCGAATGCTGGGGGTCGTGCTGGTGTTCCGCGATATCAGCAAAAGGCGCGCGCAGGAGATCCAGATCGACAAATGGCATCGCATTTTCAAGCAGGCCGGTTTCGGCGTCGCCATTCTGGTGAACGATGGAAAAACGATTCTCGAAGTAAACTCGGCGTTCGCCCGCATGCATGGCCACGAACCGGAGGGACTGTGCGACAAGCCTTTCGCCGAACTGTTGGACGTGGCATCGAGCTACGAAGAAGCCCGCCAGCGGAGCGAGGATCACGCCGTTTACGAGTCGCTCCACCAGCGCAAGGACGGAAGCTCGTTCCACACGCTCACCGACATGACGGTGTTCCGCGACGCCGCCGGCGCTCCGCTCTTCCGCGCGGCGTACTTCGCCGACATTTCCGACCGCAAGCGCGTGGAACTGAACCTGCGCCATTCCGAGGAGCGTTTTCGCGCCGCCGCCGAAGCCATGGGCGACGTGATCTGGACCACCAACGCACACGGAGAAATGACCGGCGAACAGCCCGGTTGGGCCGCCTTCAGCGGCCAGACGTTCGAGGAGTATCAGGGGTTCGGCGCCTCGACGACGGTCCATCCCGAGGACCAGGAGTTATATCGCGGTTGGGAACGGGCGATCGCCGATCCCAAAAAGTTCACCGCCGAGGTTCGGATGCTGCGGCACGACGGCCACTATCGCCTGATGTCGATTGCCGCGGTCCCGGTGTTCGACGAGGATGGCGCGATGCGGGAGTGGGTGGGCGCGCTTACCGATATCACTGAACTGCGGCGGGGCGAGGAAGAAGTTCGGGAGAGCGATGAACGTTTCCAGGGACTCGCCACGGCGTTCCCGCAGCTGGTGTGGTCGTCGAAGCCCGATGGGAACCTGGAGTACGCGAACTCGTTGTGGCGGGAGTACACGGCTTCCGGCGAATCGGCCGGCGAGCGCGCCTTCTGGGACGAACTGCTGCATCCGGAAGATGCCGGGCCCCATATGGAGCGCTGGCGCGAATCCATGGTGTCGGGAAAAATGTTCGAATCGCAAGCCCGTCTGCGGCGCGCGTCCGACGGGACCTATCGCTGGTTCATCTGTCGCGCGGTCGCCGTGCGTGGCCGGGACAACCGCATCGTGCGATGGCTGGGCGCGTGCACAGATATCAACGACCAGATGAATTACGCGGTCGATTTACGTTTCGCCAACGAAGCATTGCAACGCAGCAACGCCGATCTGGAGCAATTCGCCTACGCCGCCAGCCACGATCTGCAGGAACCTCTGCGCATGATTTCGCTGTACACGCAATTATTGCAGGAGGAATATGCCGGCGTGCTGGACGAAACGGCGCGTTCCTACGTCGATTTCGCGGTCAGCGGGGCGCAGCGGATGGAGCGTTTGTTGCAGGATCTGATGGCGTATTCGCGCGTCAGCGGCGGGCCCGCGGACCCAATCGAATCGTCTTCCGCCGCCGTCGCGCTGGACGCGGCGCTCGGCAATCTGGAGGCAACCGTGCGAAAGTCGGGCGCGCAGATCCACGTCGGAGAGCTGCCATCGGTCGCCGCGCCGTCGGTCCATATGGTGTTGCTATTTCAGAATCTTATCGGCAACGCGCTCAAGTATGCAGGCGGCCGCGTGCCGGAAGTTTGGATCGACGCCGAGCCGCTGGACAAGCTTTGGAAGTTTTCGGTGAAAGACAACGGCATCGGCATTGAGCCTCAATACGCCAAGCAGATCTTCGGTATTTTCAAACGCCTGCATGGAGCCGAATATGAAGGCACGGGCATTGGCCTCGCGGTTTGCCAGCGCATTGTCGAACGCACGGGCGGACGAATCTGGCTGGAATCGACACTCGGCGTCGGGTCGACATTCTTTTTCACGCTTCCCCGAACCGCATGAAACACAGGTAGTTCCGCCCGCCGCGAGGCAAAATCTGCAGAGAGAATCGGCAGCTTCTGCGCACTGCTTTAGTGCGCGGTGGTGAATCCACAGAAGATAGCGGTTGGCTGCCCGATTGCTCCTGTCCGTATGCGGGGAAACTGTCTTTAAGGAGAAGCCATGCTGGGATGGATGATTGTTTTCGCCCTTATTTCGGCTGTGGGAGCGCTGGCCTCGGTATCCGGGGCGCCCGCCGCATCGACGAAGCTTACCAGCTTGGTGTTTGCTTCGCTGTTCTTTCTCGGACTGCTGACCTATGCGATTCGCAGCCGGGCTCGCTGAGGCGGTCCTGGTCCGAAATCGCATGGCCTCGAAAACATCCCGCACCATTCTAGCCTTCTATTCGTCCGGCGACGGCGATCCGAAAAGCGCGTATGCCGACGCCAAGCGGGCCGGCGCGTCCGCCACGCTCATCGCCTCGGATTCAAAAAAAACGCGCCGTGAGGCGCGGCCTGAAAAATTCGGCGCACTGCGGCTGGAGGGCGAGACGCTGATTGTTGCGTCCTGTGCGACCCAGGACGCTGAGCCGGTCGCGAAGGCGCTGGAACGCTACGGCTCTCCGGCGATCTTCATCCTGGGCGACGCGGGCACTTTTCCCGATCTGCGCAACGGCTCGATTCTCGATCGTCTTCGCCGAAACGAAATCGCTCTGGACCAGATTCGTAGCAACCTGGCCGAAGCCGCCCGTATGGACCGCGCGCTCACCGCGTCGGCCGAGTGGCTGCTGGACAATTCCTATCTCGTCCGCACGCAAATTTCCGAAGTGCGGCGCCATTTGCCGCGAAATTTCCCAAAAACTTCCTCCGGGAACAGCTTCGAGCGGGTTCTGAATCTGGCTGCGAGCCTGGTTTCGGAAACAGACCACTCGGTCCACGAGAGCAACATCACCTCCCACTTGGAGGATTTTCAGCGCACTACGCCCTTAAGCACGGCGGAATTGTGGTTCTTCCCTCTGTTCCTTCGCATCGCGCTGATTGAGGACCTCGCGGTTCTCGCTTGCGCCGTCAGCCGCGCCCAACAATTGCGCGAAGCGGCTTATCTGTGGGCCAACCGCTTATCGACTAGCGTCCGCGCTTCGTCGGAGGAATTTGGCCGCGTTCTGGGATTGCTCGAAACCGAGCCGCTCGCGCTCCAGCCGTATTTCATCACCTCGCTTGCCGAGCAGTTGCAGGATGAAGACCGCGCGCTTGCGCCGACGCGGGCGTGGATTCAGGAACACATCGCCCTACCCATCACCGACCTGGTCCGCACGGAGCACACGCATGAAGCGGCGCAACTGGTTTCGGTCGCCAACGCCTTCGGCAGTCTACGCGCCCTTTCCCAGATCGATTTCACGAAGATTTTCGAAGCCGTCAGCCCGGTGGAAAAGGAACTGCTGGCCGACCCGGCGGGCGTGTATGGCCGAAGCGATTTCGCCACGCGCGATCAATGCCGCCGCGTGGTGGAGAGAATCTCGCATCACAGCGACATGACGGAGATCGCGGTCGCGCGCACCGCGGTGCGTCTTGCAGCCGAGGCGCAGGACCCGCGCATGCGGACGGTGATGCAGTTTCTTCTCTCCCCCGCCGTGACGCAACTGGAAGCGGAGACCAGGTCGCACGTCCCTCTCCGCATACGGCTGATCCGCGGCCTGCGCCGGAACGCGGCGTCCATTTATTTAGGCAGCTTTTTCCTGTTGACCGCCAGTTTTCTCACCCTTGCCCTGGTGCTGGCCCAGGAGGGCGGCGCGCGTCAGAAGGTCATGTTGACGTTGCTGGGCGCCCTCGCGCTGTTTCCGCTCAGCGAACTGGCGCAGCAGATTATCAACGCGCTGGTGATTTCGCTGCTTCCGCCGGATCCGCTTCCGAAGCTCGATTTTAAGACCGGCATTCCGCCGGAGAACGCGACGCTGGTGGTGGTGCCGATGATGCTGGCCGGCATTGAAGTCGTCAACAAGGAGATCGAAAAGCTCGAGGTCCGTTATCTGGCGAATCGCGAGCCAAATCTCTATTTCAGCCTGTTTTCCGACTTCCTGGACTCGCCCCACTCCTCGGCTTCCGGCGATCAGGCCCTGCTCGATGCTGCGCGGAACGGCATCCGCCGTTTGAACGAACGCTATCCCGGCGACCGCTTCCTGCTGTTCCATCGAAATCGCGTGTGGTCGGAAAGCGAGCAAAAGTGGATCGGCCGCGAGCGCAAGCGCGGCAAGCTGGAGGACCTGAACGCGTTTCTGATCGGCGCGCCCGCGCCTTCCATTCTGGCCGCGGGCAAGCTGCCATCCGTTCGCTACGTAATCACCCTCGATTCCGATACGCAGCTTCCGCCGGACACGGCGCGCCGCATGGTGGAGACGATCGCCCATCCTCTGAATCGCGTCGAGATCGATCCCGCCACGCACACTTGTCGCGGAGGATTCTCGATCGTTCAGCCGCGCGTCAGCATCGCGCTTCCCGGCGCCACCGCCACGCGTTTCACCCGCATTTTTGCCAGCACTTCCGGAACCGACCCCTATTGCCAGGCTGTCTCCGATGCGCAGCAGGATCTCTTCGGCGAAGGAATTTTTCACGGCAAGGCGATTTACGACCTGCGCGCGTTTCACGAAACTCTGGACAACAGGTTTCCCGCCGAGACCCTGCTCAGTCACGATCTGATTGAAGGCTCGTTCGCCGGCGTCGCTTTGGCCAGCGACATTGAGCTGTTCGAAAATCTTCCGCTCGATTACGTCAGTTTCTGCCGCCGCGAGCACCGCTGGATTCGCGGCGACTGGCAGATCGCTCCCTGGATCTTCTCGGATGTTCCGTCGGCCGCCGGCGGGAAAGTACCGAACTCTTTGGCCGGCATCAGCCGCTGGCGCATTTTCGATAACCTGCGGCGCAGCCTGGTGACGCCGGCTTCTTTGCTGCTGCTGCTGTTCGGCTGGTTCCTGTCTCCCTCGCCGGGCGTCTGGAGCCTCGTTCTCGGCCTGGCGATCGCGCTGCTGGCCCTGGCACCGCTACTGGATCACGCCGCGCGCCGGTTGCGCGGTTCGGTCGAAGGATGGCATGGAGCGGCCGACGAACTGGTGCGCTCGCTGGTCATGATCGCGTTCCTGCCGCACCAGGCCTGGGTATCGGTGGACGCCATCGTCCGCGTGATCTACCGCCGCCTGGTCAGCCGCCGTCATTTCCTCGAATGGCAGACCGCCGAATCGGCCGGCGTGGATCAACGCCACGTCAGCTCCACCATGCAGCAGATGCTGGGTATTTCCGGCTTCTCCGTTCTGATGATGATTGCGCTTCATGGGAAAAGCGCCCTCGCCCCGACCTTCGCGTTTCTAATCCTGTGGGCCGCTTCGCCCGCGCTCATGTGGTGGCTGAACCGTTCCGCGCCGCTGTTCCATCGCGAACGGCTGGATACCGGATTTCTGCGCCGCACCGCGCGCCGCACCTGGCGCTACTTCGACGACCTCGTCAACGACGAGTCGAACTGGCTCCCGCCTGATAATTCTCAATTCGCGCTGCGCGTCGAAGTAGCGCAGAGAACCTCGCCGACGAATATCGGCCTGTGGTTGACCTCCGCGCTGGCGGCCACCGATCTGGGATACATCACCGCCGACGATTTTCTCAATCGCTGCGCGCGAACCATGGACTCGCTGGCGCGCCTGGAGCGCTATGAGGGACACTTCCTCAACTGGTATGACACCCGCTCCCGGGAGCCGCTACTTCCCAAGTATGTGTCGACCGTCGATAGCGGCAATCTGCTGGCTTGTTTCTGGGTGCTGGCGCGCGGATGCGAGGATCTGCTGCATGCGCCGGTTCTTCCGCGCGCCTCCGCCCGGGGCATCGGCGATACGCTGGCCATCGTGCGCGAAGCCTGGGGCGAGGATCCGTCCATGCGGACGCCTCTGCGCGCCTTGCGCCGCCTGCTGCGCGGCAAGGGCGACGGCCATCCGATGATCGGCCAGCTGCGGCTGCTCCAGGCGCCTCTCCAACAGTTGAAGGACTCGCGGCGCTGGCAGGAAGAAGGGGACGAGCGCTCGTACTGGGTCACGCGCCTGGCCCGCGACGTCGGCTCCTGGACGGCGGTGGTCGATCGCTATCTCCGCTGGATGGAGATCCTGCTCTCGCCGCCCGATTCGTTTCTCGATTCACTGCATCCCGGCGCTTCCAAATTGCGGGGCCGTGTTTTGCGCGCCGCGCCCACGTTGCTTACGCTCGCCGAAGGCGCCTCCGGCCCGCTCGAAGCGATCCTGGCCTGGCGAGGCACGCCGGAGATCCGCCCCGATATCGCTCTCTGGCTCGACCAGCTGGCCACCGAATATGCCGAGGCCAAGGCCAATGCGGTCGCGACCGTTCAGCGCATGCGCTTGCTCGCGGAACTCGCCAACCGCTTCGCGGAGGAGACGAAAATGCGCCTCCTCTACGACGCCAACCGCCGCTTGTTCGGCGTCGGCTACGCGGTCGGCGGACCGCTGGAATTCAACAGCCATTACGATCTTCTGGCCAGCGAATGCCGCCTGGCAAGCCTGGTCGCTATCGCCAAGGGGGAAGTTCCGGTCGAACATTGGCATGCTCTGGCCAGGCCTCTCGCGTCCTCGCATGGAGGCCGTACACTGCTTTCCTGGTCCGGCACGATGTTCGAATATCTGATGCCCCTGCTGTTCACGCGCAGCTTTTCCAATTCGCTGCTCGACTATGCCTGCCGCGATGCGGTCGCCGAGCAGATCGAGTACGGCCATGTGAAAAGCGTCCCCTGGGGTATCTCTGAAGCCGCCTACAGCGCGCTCGACGCCAACCAGGTTTATCAATATAAAGCGTTCGGCGTGCCCAGCCTGGCCTTGAAACCCGGCCTGGAGGACGATCTGGTCGTCTCTCCGTATTCGACGATACTCGCGCTCACCGTCGATTCCAAAGCCGCGCTCGGCAACCTGCACCGCCTCGCCTCCTTCGACCTCGAAGGCCCCATGGGTTTTTACGAATCCATCGATTTCAGCCGCGAAAACAGCCGCAACGGCAAACCCGGCATCGTCATATATACATACATGGCGCACCATCAGGGCATGAGCCTGCTGGCACTGGACGCGACGCTGCATCACGACGTCATGCGCAACCGCTTTCATCGCGACGTGCGCATCCGCGCCGTGGAGTCGCTGCTGTTTGAGCGGATGCCGTCCACTCCCTTGTCCGACGAAGAGCCACAGGCCGCCGTCATTCGCCGGCGCATCGCCTCGGCCGAGGAACTGCCCGAACGCACCTGGCGCGAAGATACTCCGTTCCCCCGCGTCCATCTGCAAGGCAATGGGCGTTACTCGGTGATGATCACCGCTGCCGGTGGAGGCTACAGCCGGTGCAACGAAATCGACGTCAACCGTTGGCGCTCCGACGGCGCGCGAGACTCGTGGGGTAGCTTCATTTACATCCGCGACCTGCGATCCTCCGTCGCCTGGTCGGCCACCTATCAACCCGTCGGTGGCCACCTCGGCACCAGCTCCGCCGTGTTTTCCGCCGATCGCGCCGAGTTTCATCGCACCGTGCTGGGCGTCGAATCCATGATGGATATCGTGATTGCCGCCGAGGACTGCGTGGAAATCCGGCGCGTCACCATCACCAACCGCACTCTCAGAAAACGCCAGCTGGAACTGACTAGCTACGTGGAACTGTCGCTCGCGCCCCATCGCGCGGACGTGGCGCATCCCGCCTTCGCGAAAATGTTCGTAGAAACCGAGGCTCTGGGCGAGGACACGCTGATCGCGCATCGCCGGCCGCGTTCGCCCGAGGATCCTCCCATTTGGGCGGCCCATGTGCTGCTGGGCGCATCGAGCGGAATCCAGCATGAAACCGACCGCTCCCTCTTCCTGGGCCGCGGCAACACCGTCTCCTCGCCGGATTCTCTACGCCAGGACCTGAGCGGTTCCACCGGCGCGGTTCTGGATCCGATTTTCAGCCTGCGTTGCAGCATCGAGCTCGAGGCTCGCGACCGAGTGGAGATCTCTTTCATCACATTGACGGCCACGTCGCGCGCAAGCCTGGTCGCGCTGGTCGAAAAGTACAAACGCCCCGAATTCCTTCAGCGCGAGTTCCAGATGGCGTGGACGCGCGCGCAGCTCGAATTTCGCTATCTCGGCATCGGACCATCCGCCTCGCATCGCTTCCAGGAACTGCTCAGCCACGTCATCTATCCGAACCCGCGTCTGCGCCCGCCCTCGGACCGGCTCCTTCTCAACAAGCTCGGTCAGTCCGCGCTGTGGGGCTATGGCGTGTCCGGCGACCTGCCGATGGTTGTCGTCACCATCGCCGACGCCCGGGGCCTTCCCCTGCTCCGCGAACTGCTGCTCGCGCATCACTATTGGCGCCTGCGCGGCTTCCGCGCCGACCTGATCGTGCTCAATCAGGAGGCGCCCAGCTATGAGCGGTCCCTGCAAATCGAACTTCTGCGGCAGATCGAGGCTCATGCCACCGGCGACGGCATCGACAAACCGGGCGGAGTCTTCCTGCGCGATTGGAACGCCATTCCCGAGGATCATCGCAACCTCTTTCTCGCCTCGGCCAGCGTGGTTTTGAACGGCGGTCGCGGATCGCTGCGCCAGCAGCTGTCGTTCTCCAGCGACCCCGCCCCCTCCGCGCCGTTCGTGCCGTCGGGGAGCGTCGCGGAGCAAGTCTCGCGGCCCTTGCCCTTTCTCGAACTGCCCTATTTCAACGGCCTCGGCGGCTTCACTCCGGACGGCAAGGAATACGCGACTTATCTGAAGCCGGGCAGCAACACGCCGTCGGCGTGGGTCAACGTGATGGCGAACCCCCAGTTCGGCGCGATGGTCAGCGAGAGCGGGCTCGGCTGCACCTGGTCCGCCAATAGCCAGTCCAATCGTCTCACTCCCTGGCACAACGATCCGGTGACCGATCCGCAATCGGAAGCCATCTACATTCGCGACGACGAGACCGGGGCCATCTGGACTCCCACCCCTTTGCCGGTTCGCGAAAAAGACGCCTATCGCGCCCGCCACGGCCAGGGTTACACCACGTTCGAACACAACAGTCACGCTATCGGCCAGCATTTGACGGTCTTCGTTCCGCCGGCCGACCCCGTCAAAATTTGCCGGCTCCGTCTGCGTAACGATGGCGCGCGGGTGAAACGCCTCACGCTCACCTACTTCGCTGAATGGGTGCTCGGTCCAGCCCGCGAAGATCAGCAGATTCATATCCGCACCTCGCGCGATGTGGAATCCAGAGCCCTGCTCGCCACGCAGCACTGGACCGGAGCCTTCTCAAGCCGCATCGCCTTCGCCGCATCCAGCCCCAAGCCCGCCAGTTATTCCGCCGACCGAGTCCAGTTCTTGGGACGCAACGGCTCCAGCGCCAAGCCGCAAGCCCTCGGCCGCCTCCGCCTCGACAGCCGCACCGGCGCGGGGCTCGACCCGGCCGCCGCGCTCCAGCTCAGCGTGTCTCTTACTCCGGGACAGGAAACCGAAGTGACGTTCCTTCTCGGCGAAGCAATGGATGTCGACGCCATGCGTGCCCTGGTCGCCCGCTACAGCACCGCGGAGCAGGTCGATCAATCCTTATCCGAAACGCAGCGCGCCTGGGACGACCGGCTGGGCTCGCTGCAGGTCCGGACGCCTCTGCTTTCCGTCGATTTCCTGCTCAACCGCTGGCTCCCGTACCAGGCGCTGAGCTGCCGTTTCTGGGGCCGCACGGCGATGCAGCAATCGAGCGGCGCCTTCGGCTTCCGCGATCAATTGCAGGACTCGGTGTCCTTCCTCTATTTCGCGCCGCACCTCACGCGGGCCCACATTCTGGCCGCCGCCGCCCGCCAGTTCCAGGAAGGCGACGTGCAGCACTGGTGGCACGCCGAAACCGGCCTCGGCGTCCGCACCCGCTGTTCCGACGATATGGGATGGCTCCCCTACGTCGTCTCGCATTATGTCGAAGTCACCGGTGACGCGGCCATCCTCGACGAACAGATTCCTTTTCTCGACGCGCCTCCGCTGGCCCCGGGCGAACTGGAGAAGATGTTCATTCCCGGCATAACCTCCGAATCAGCGTCGCTTCTCGAACACTGCCGCCGCGCGCTCGACTCTTTATACAAGCCCGGCCCACACGCCCTGCCTCTGATGGGCACGGGCGATTGGAACGACGGCATGAATAACGTCGGCCCTGAAGGAAAAGGCGAGAGCGTCTGGCTGGCATGGTTCTTCTGCGCCACCGCTTCGCAGTTCGCGCGCGCGGTTGAACATCGCGATCCGCAGCTTGCGGCCTCGCTCCGCGATCGTTCACAGCAACTCGCCGCTGTTGTCGAAAGCACCTGCTGGGACGGCGAATGGTATCTGCGCGCCTTCTTCGACAACGGCTCGCCCCTCGGCTCGCATCTCGACCAGGAAGCCAAGATCGACTCCATCGCGCAATCCTGGGCCGTGCTCTCGGGCGTCGCCGATCCGGCGCGAGCTCTCCAGGCGATGCACTCCGCCGACCGCTTGCTGACCAAGGAAGCCGAGCGTCTGGTCCTGTTATTCACCCCCGCTTTCGACCATTCCGAACCGCATCCCGGCTACATCATGGGTTATCCTCCAGGCGTCCGCGAAAATGGAGGTCAGTACACGCACGGATCCTTATGGCTCGCCGCCGCCTGGGCCCGTCTGGGTGACGGTAACGCCGCGGTTCGCCTCCTCAAACTGATGAATCCCGTGGAATCGAGCCGCACTCCGGAGGCTACCGCCCACTTCAAAGGCGAACCCTACGTTTCTCCGGCCGACGTTTCTTACTCGCCGGGCAGGGAGGGGCATGCCGGATGGACCTGGTATACCGGTTCCGCCGCCTGGATGTATCGCATCTGGATCGAAGAGGTTTTAGGATTCCACTTGCGCGGCGACACGGTGACCATCTCGCCCGTCATCCCCGGCGATTGGGACGATTTCGAAATCAAGTACCGTTATCGATCCACGCTGTATGAGTTTTTGATCCGCCGCGAAGCAGGCACCGTCGAAACCGGCTCACCGATTCAACTCGTCGATGACGGTCAGCCGCACAAAATCGAACTGCATCTTCGGGAATCGGGAGAGTCTGACACGCGCCGCGTGGCCGACGGCAAAGAGAGCCTTACCGGCGCCCTCCCCTCCATGACTGTTGGGGTTCCATAAATGGAGGGAATATAGTAACGATCTGGCTGCAACGAGCCGTACTGAACCGCCATGCGTGAGCATGCGGGCAAATACGTGCCCTCCGTCCGCATGGCGGTTCGAAGGAATCGGCGACCGGGAAGAAAGCCCCGATCCGCAGACCGGGGCTTTTTCAAGCTGGAGCCAGCCACAGGAGTCGAACCTGCGACCCTCTCATTACGAATGAGATGCTCTACCAACTGAGCTAGGCTGGCGCATTTCCATATTAACAAATATCATACGAAGGTGATCAAGACATTCGCTGTTCTCGCTACCCTCGCCGTCGCCGCCTCGGCGGCCGAGCCCGGCTTTACCGACATCTTCGACGGACACAGCCTCTCCGGCTGGCGCTACGTTGGCCGCGATGCCGGCTACTTTGTCGAAAAAGGGCTGCTCGTCTCCTCTCCCGAAGCTCACGGCAACCTGTTTACAGAAGCCGAGTATTCCAATTTCGTCCTGCGCTTCGATTTCAAACTGACCGCGGGAGCCAACAACGGCATTGGCATCCGCGCCCCGTTCGAGGGGGACGCAGCGTATCTCGGGATGGAAATTCAGATCCTCGATCACGGCGCCGCGGTCTATAAAGGCAAGCTCAAGCCAGCCCAATATCACGGCTCGATCTACGACGTCTTCCCCGCCCAAACCGAATTTCTGAAACCGCTTGGCCAGTGGAATACGGAGGAAATTTCGGCTCAAGGCCCGCACATCGTGGTGACCCTGAACGGAACCGTGATCGTCGACGCGGACCTCTCCACTGTCACCGATCCCGAGGTCTTGAAGAAGCATCCCGGTCTGCGGCGGGCCTCCGGCCACATCGGGCTGCTCTCGCACGAATCGCGAGTGGAGTTCCGCAACCTGCGGATCAAGAAGCTCTAGGCCATTTTTCAGAATCCCCGCCCTGACGGGACGGGGTTATAACCCCTGGCGTCAGCCAGCGGACTGGCGTGCGGCGAGCTTCCCGGCGAACTCCCGTATGATGCCCTGGGCTTTCGACGGAAACCGGTGCTTCCCGGGCAACATGTGGAACTCGACGTTCGCCGCATGCGCCCGCAGACGGTCCGGGAACCCGCGCGCGACTGCCTCCGGAAAAAATTCGTCTTCCGATCTCGCGATGTGCAGAATCGGCGCCTCGACCTGGTTGTATTTATCTTCTTCCCAGTCCTTCGGCACGCCACCGCACATGGCGATCACTCCGCCGGCCGACTCCCCGGGGTGCGTCCCGATAAAGCGATAATTCAGCCCCACCGGCTGCGAAAATCCCATCAGCACCGTTCTCCTTACCGGAACGCCGAACCGCGCCCGCAAATCGGCCGAAACCGCCCGCACAATCCGGTGATGCAGTTCAATGTTTTGCGCGGCGTGCTTCGTCGTTCCCCAGTTGTAGCTCACGTCGCTTCCCGGCATGGGGGTGCCCAGCGGGCCCGAACTCAAGTAGAACTGATTCGGCCCGCGAAGGCTGGCGATAATCGCGTCCTCCCCACCGAGCGCCATCTCCGACAGCCGCAGCATCGCCTCCGGATTGGACCCATAGCCGTGCAGCGTCAGCACCAGCAAAGTGCGCTCACACACCTTGTCCGGCACAAAGAGGAGATATTCTGCTTCAAAGGGAACCGCGGTGGAGTGGCGCACGTTTTTCTATCATAATCCGCCGTTCCCTGCCGATAGATAGAATGTGAAGCAAGTGGCCTCTGCCGACAAATCCGATTTTGTATTCGATCGCGCCGTGGCTCTCTCGCGCGTCGGCGGAGACGTCGAACTGCTTAAGGAAATCGCCGTGTTGTTTCTCGACGATTACCCTAAGTCGTTGAGCGAACTGCACGAAGCCGTGGAATGCGGCGACGCCCGCCGGCTGGAGCGCACCGCCCACGGACTGAAGGGTTCGGTTTCCAACTTCGGCGCGCGCCCGGCCGTCGACGCCGCCCTGCAACTTGAAACCATGGGCCGCGCGCAGAAACTGGTCGAAGTCGAACAGGTTCTCCATACCTTGGAACTGGCGCTCGCCGCCCTCCGTCCCGAACTCGAATCGCTGTAGTTCCGAAACAGAACGTACCGGGTCGGCTCCAACAAGCATGAGCCTTTTTCACGGGCGCGCCAGTCCTCTACTCCTTGGCGCCCTCGCCGCGATGTTTGCCGGGTCCTCCAACGGTCAACCTTCCGCGCTTCTGCCTGTCGATTTACCCGCCGTCACCAACCCCTCGCCCCAGCCTCAAAGCGACAAACGCGTCCTGTGGATCATCCCAAACTATCGGACCGTCCCCATGCCCGCCGTTTACCAGCCGCTGACCTCGCGGCAAAAGTTCAACCTGGCCGCCGCTGACTCCTTTGACCGGGGAACTTTCGCGCTGGCCGCGGCCTTCGCCGGGGAAGGACAGTTGATGAAGTCAAACCCATCATTTGGAAACGGGATTCCGGCCTATGCCCGCTATTTCGCGACCTCATATGCCGATCTGGCCATCGGCGATTTCATGACCGAGGGAATTTACCCCTCACTGCTGCACCAGGACCCTCGATATTTCCGGCGCGGCACCGGCAGCGGATTCGCGCGCCTCGGTAATGCCGTCGGGCAAATTTTCTGGACCCACACCGATTCCGGTGGAACCCAATTCAATTATTCGGAAATCGGCGGCAACGCGACCGCCGTGGCCATTTCCAACGCCTACTATCCGGACAGCCGGAATGTATCCAGCGCCGTCCAGAAGTTCGGCACCCAGATCGGCATCGACATGGCCTCGAACGTACTAAAGGAATTCTGGCCCGACATCCACAAAAAATTCTCCCACGACGGCTCCCAATCCTGGACCGTGAAGCAGCCGTGACCTACAATCGCCGCATGATCGCGAACCCGTCGTAACCTTTCGAGCCGACCGTTTGAATCACCGTCGCGCTCACTCTTCGCTCCGCCGCCACTGCTTCGTTAAACCGCCGGATCCCCTGCACGTTCACGTCGCTCGATTCTTCATCGATCACCGCGCCCTTCCGTACTACGTTGTCGGCGATAATCAGGCTCCCCGCGCGCGACAATTTTACGGCCCAGGAAAGGTACTCAAGATAGCTGGTCTTGTCGGCGTCAATAAAAATGAGGTCGAACGGACCATCCAGTCCCGGCAGAGTCTCGATCGCCCTTCCGAACCTCACCTCGACCGCATCGCTCAATCCAGCCCGAGCGATATTCCGGCGCGCGACCTCGGCATGCTTCGGATCGGCCTCGAGGGTAATTAACCGCCCGCCATCGGCCAGCCCCCGGGCCAGCCAGATGGTCGAATACCCACCCAGCGTTCCGATCTCCAGAATCTTTCGCGCTCCCAGGCTTTGGGCCAGTAGCATCAACAATTTCCCCTGCATTGGGGAAACCGAAATCGCCGGCATCCCGGCTTCGGCGGTAGCGCGCAAAGCCTCGTCCAGCGCTTCGTCGGAAGCCACGATTAAATCCGAGATATAGCGGTCTACCGCCGTCCAAAGTTCCTGACTCATCGTCTGCCCTCAGCAAAAAGCTAACACAAAGGCTCGGACCCGTAGCGGCACTTGCAGACGGTATTCTGCGATGGAATGATCAGGTTATTGTTCGTCGTTGCCTCATCGCTCGCGCTCGCACGCAAAGGCGCAGAGCCGCAAAGAAACAATGAGGCCCTTGGCGAGCTTTGCGCCTTTGCGTGAAACGGTTAGGGCCCATCTGATAAGCTTGTAGTTTGTCAGGCTCCGGGCTTCGTGCAACGGGCGGCTGCAAACCCCGCCAGGTCCGGAAGGAAGCAACGGTAGCGGTTTAACTCGTGTGCCGCGGATCACCCGGGGTCTGGCATCATCCCCTCTCATGTACCAGGTCATCGCCCGCAAGTACCGGCCGCAGACGTTTGCGGAACTGATCGGCCAGGAGCACGTCAAAACCACGCTCGAAAACGCCATCGCCCAGCGCCGCATCGCCCATGGCTACATTTTCTCCGGCCAGCGAGGAACGGGAAAGACCACCGTCGCCCGCATCATGGCCCGTTGCCTGAACTGCATTCAGGGCCCGACGGCCACGCCCTGCGGCGTCTGCGCGAGTTGTCTCGAAACCGCCTCGGGAGGCGCGCCCGACGTGATTGAAATCGACGCGGCATCGAATCGCGGCATCAACGAAATGCGCGAGCTGCGCGAAAACGTCCGCTACCGCCCCGCGCGCGACCGCTATAAGGTCTTCATCGTCGACGAAGCGCACCAGATTACCAGCGAAGCGTTCAACGCCCTCTTAAAGACCTTGGAAGAGCCGCCGGAGTGGGTCGTCTTCATCCTCTGCACTACGGAATCGCACAAAATCCCGGCGACCATCGTTTCCCGCTGCCAGCAGTTCAGCTTCCGCTCCGTCGATTTCGGACAGCTTGTCGAGCGCATGCAATGGATCGCCCAGCAGGAAGGCATCACCGCCGATGCGGAGACCTTCAGCGTCCTCGCGCAAGCCGGCGAAGGCAGCGTTCGCGATTCTCTCTCCGCTCTCGACCAGGCCATCGCCTGCTGCGGCACGGAACTGAAAGCCGTCGAAGTTCGCGGACTGCTGGGCATGTTCTCGCTCGATTCGCTCGGCGCCGTCGCCACCGCGCTGGCCGCCGCCGATTCGAAAGCAATGCTCGACGTGGTGGCCGATCTCGAAGCCAACGGCCGCAGCCTGCAACACTTTTCACGCGAACTGGCCCGCTATTTCCGTAATCTTCTCGTCGTAAAAATTTCCCGCGGCGTTACGAAACTCGTCGCCGCCTCGCCTCCCGAACAGGAAGCGCTGGGCAAAGTCGCGGCGCAATTTTCGGAAGAGGATCTGACCCGCTATCTGCGTCTCAGCCTCGATTTATTCCGCGATCTGCAAAGCTCCCTCCAACCGCGCCTGCATCTGGAACTCGGATTATTGCGTCTGGTTCACGCCGGAAAATTGCAGTCGATTGAAGAGGCTATCGCCGGCATCGGCAGCGCTCCAGCCCCATCTGCCAGGCCAGCGCCCACCGTGCCGCCCGTTTCGCGGTCGCCAGCCTCCGCCGCCCCCGGTACGCCACCCGGGCCCGTACCGAGCCCCGACAGTCATGGAGGGGATAGCAGATCGAAGCTCCACGCCGCGCTACTCGAAGCCAAGCAAACCTACGTCGCCGACGCCTTGGAGCACTCCGAACTCACCGAGTCCGCGCAGGAATGGATCTTCACTACACCGAAGCTCTACGCGATGAATTTGAAGCACGGGGACTTCGCCGCGCTCGTACAGAAAGTGGCGGGCCGCCCTGTGAAGGTGACCATCAAAATCGGCGAAACCCAGCGCGAAGCCGCTCCCGCCGCCGCGCCCGCTACGCAGACCGACGAAGTCGCTACGCGAGCCCTCGAACATCCCGAGGTAAAGCGCTTCCAGGAGCTTTTTCCGGACAGCCAGGTAAGAACCGTGCGAAATTTAAAGGACGCATAAAGAGGCCCCTATGAAAATGCCAGGAAACATGCAGGCCATGATGCAGCAGGCCCAGAAGATGCAGCAGAAGATGCAGGAGGAGATCGCGTTGATCCGCGTCGAAGCCTCGGCCGGCGGAGGCATGGTCACCGTGAAAATGGACGGCCATAAAAACGTCCTCGGCGTGAAGATCGACCCCGAAGTCGCGGGCGACGTTGAAATGTTGCAAGACCTGGTGATGGCGGCCTGCAACGAAGCCACGAAAAAAGTGGAAGAGCAGAGCCAGAAGATCATGGGTGGCATGCTGGGCGGAATGGGACTGCCTCCCGGGCTTTTATAAATGGATTTCGCCGCGCCTCTGCAACGCTTGATCGAAGAGTTCCGACGTCTTCCCGGCATCGGCCAGAAATCCGCACAAAGAATCGCGTTTCACGTCCTCCGCAATTCGCGTGACGATGCCGCGCGCCTGGCGCAGGCCATGCTCGACGTGAAAGACAATCTGGGCATCTGCGCCGAGTGCAACAACATCAGCGACGGCGAAATTTGTTCCTATTGCCGCGACCCTCACCGCGACCGCACGAAGGTCTGCGTGGTGGAAGAGCCTCACAACGTCCTGCCGATAGAAACCACGCGGACGTTTGAAGGCGTTTACCACGTGCTCCACGGCGCGATTTCCCCCCTCCGCGGCCTTGGCCCGGAGCAGCTAAAAATCAAGGGCCTTCTCGACCGCATCGCCAAGGGTGACGTCGAGGAGATTATTCTCGCCACAAATCCAACGGTGGAGGGCGAAGCCACGGCCGTGTACCTGTCGCGCTTGCTCAAACCTCTCGGCCTGCGAGTGACGCGCATCGCCATGGGCATCCCCGTCGGCAGCGATCTCGAATTTTCCGACGAAGTGACGATCTCGAAATCCCTGGAGAATCGCCGCGAGATGTAGCACTATAATGACAGTGTATCCATGAGCGCATTAACAAAGGCCGATCTCGACGCCGCCCTCGCCGGGTTCCGGGATGACATTGTCTCCGCGTTGTCGGATCTTGCGAAAAAAGTCGTCAAGCTTGAGCAGAAGGTGGACAAGCTTGAGCAGAAGGTGGACAAGCTTGAGCAGAAAGTGGACAAGCTTGATCTGAAGGTGGACAAGCTTGATCTGAAGGTGGACGCGAACAAAGACGAATTGATGGAGTTCGCGCGACAAATTGAGACGAATTTGCTCACCGAGTTTCACCGCTACGGCAAAGGGCAGCAAGTCCGGCTGCATTCTGTCGAGACGAGCGATGCCAGAATCATCGAGCGGCTCGCCATCATCGAAGAGCGGTTGCTCCATCTCGAATCACGCCGTCCTCCGACCTTTTAAGAATGGGTCGCATTTTCGGGCTCTTTCTCCTCATTTCGCTCGCCTCAGCCCAAACCAACCCCGCCTCCATCGCCGCCCGCCACTATCGCGAAACTCACGAACGCGCGATTATCGACGAGTACATTCAACTCCTCTCCATCCCCAACATCGCCACCGACCAGGTGAATATCCGCCGCAACGCTGACCTCATCGTCGCGATGTTGAAGAAGCGCGGCGTTGCCGCACAACTGGTGGAGGCTCCCGACGTAAATCCTGTTGTGTTCGGGGAAATCCGCACTCCGGGCGCGACGCGGACGATCGTGTTTTACGCTCATTACGACGGCCAGCCGCTCGATCCGAAGGAGTGGGCGACACCTCCGTTTCAACCCGTGCTGCGGGATCAATCGCTCGATAAGGACGGCCGCGTGATCCCACTACCGACGAAATTCGACCCGGAATCAAGAATCTACGCCCGGTCGGCCGGTGACGACAAGGCGCCGGTCATCGCGATCCTCGCGGCGCTCGATTCGGGCGCCAAGCCTAAATCGAATATAAAATTCGTCTTCGAAGGCGAGGAAGAGGCGGGCTCGCCCAACCTGGGGCAAATTCTGGAAGCGCACAAAGCCCTGTTTTCAGGCGATGTCTGGCTGATTTGCGACGGCCCGGTGCATCAGACGCGACGCCAGTTGATCGCCTTCGGCGCTCGCGGAATCACGCAAGTGGATGTAACCGTTTACGGCCCGCGGCGCGAATTGCACAGCGGCCATTACGGAAACTGGGCGCCGAATCCGGCGATGATGCTGGTCAAGGCGCTGAGCTCGCTCAAAGACGATTCCGGGAAAGTCTTGATCAACCATTATTACGACGGGATCGAGCCGTTGAGCGCCACCGAAAAACGAGCCATCGACGAGGCTCCGGACTTCGATGAGGAGCTGAAGAAAGAGCTGTGGCTCGGATCGACCGAGGGCGCGCCGAAGAGGTTGATCGAGCTCCTTCAACTGCCGTCGTTGAATATTCGCGGGATGGCGAGCTCGCGCGTGGGCGCGCAGGCCTCGAACGTGATTCCGTCCACGGCAACGGCGACTATCGATATGCGTCTCGTAAAGGGCATGGATCATGCGAAAACGGTGGAGCGATTCATCGAGCATTTTCGCAAGCAGGGATTTTTTGTGGTCGATAGCGACCCCAGCGCTGAAGTTCGCATGTCGCATGAGAAGGTTGCGAAGATCGTGTCCAAGGGCTTCGGCTACAACGCGGTTCGCACGTCGATGGATCTGCCGATATCCCAAGAGGTGATCCGCGCCGTGGAAAGCGCGCGCGGACCCTCAGTCAAGGTTCCGACCATGGGCGGCAGCGTGCCGCTCGAGATGATCGAACACGCGGTGGGCACGCACACCATCACCGTGCCGATCGCCAATCACGACGACAATCAGCACACGTTCAATGAGAACATGCGCATTCAGAATTTGTGGGACGGAATCGAACTGATGGCCGCGCTGCTGACCATGTAGCTGTTACTGTTTGATAATCGTCCCGTCCCTTTTTCGGATTTCTCCCCATCCGCCGTTCAGTGTTTTCCGGTCGCCATTCTCGCCAGTTCCAAACGGATACTTCGCCGCCGCCTTCTCGTCGATCTCGATGCCCCAGCCGGGAGCCTCGTTCACGTACCAGTAACCGTCCTTCATCACCGGACAGCCCTGAAATACTTCCTGCGTGCGTTCGCTGAAGGGCGAATATTCCTGCACGCCGAAATTCGGCGCCGTCACATCGAGCGTGACCTGAGCCGCATGGCCGACCGGCGATACATCCCCCGGTCCATGCCACGCGCTGCGCACGCCGAACTGTTCGGCGAATGCGATAATTTTCCGCGCCGGGGACAACCCTCCGCACTGCGACACGTGAATGCGGATAAAGTCGATCAGCCGCTCGCTAATCAGCGGCCGCCATTCGTGCACGCTGTTAAAAAGCTCGCCCATCGCCAGTTGCGTCGCGCACTGCTGCCGGATCAAGCGGAAATAGGTGATGTCCTCGGGCGACAATGCGTCTTCCATGAAAAATAATTTGAATTTTTCCGCGTCCTTGCAGAACTGCACCGCCTGAATCGGCGAGACGCGCTCATGCACGTCGTGCATCAGTTCGATATCGTCGCCCAAAGCCTTGCGGCACTCTTCGAACAATTTCAACGCACGTCTTATATAAGGTCCGCTCTCGAAAATCGGACCCGTTACCAGAGCCTTCACCGACGCATCGCCGCGTCGCGATCCATAGCCGGCCATCCCCGGCACGCCCACCTGCACGCGCACGAAGCGGAATCCCTGGTCGATATATTTTTTCGCGCTCTCGATGGTCTGCGCGAAATCGGCGCCGTCGGAATGGCCGTAGCAATCGGCCGCCTCGCGCACTTTCCCGCCCAGCAATTGATACACCGGCAGATTCGCCTGCCGGCCTTTGATGTCCCACAACGCCTGGTCCACGCCGCTGATCGCGTTGTTCAACACCGGCCCGTTGCGCCAGTACGAACTGTTGTAGCAGACGTTCCAGATGTCCTCAATCCGGTCGGCCGGCTTGCCGATGATCAACGGTTTTAAATACTTCTCTACCGCCGGAACCACCAGGTCCGCGCGTTGCGTGAACGTGCCGCAGCCATAGCCGTACAGGCCGTCCTGATCCGTAGTGATTTTCACCACCACCAGCCGCAACCCGGCCGGCGCAGTGGCGATCACGCTCACATCTTTAATCTTGGGTGAAGGCAGCCCGCGCACGGCTTTGGCGACTTTTTCCTGCGCCGCTATCTGCCGTTGGCCGAAAGTGAGGGCTCCCGCGGAGAGCTTAAAAACGTCGCGTCGATTCATCATGGTTCGTACGCTCCTTAATAATGAAGCCCCAGGCTAACGCCAGGGGTCATAACCCCGTTCCGTCAGGGCGGGGGTTCGAAAAATCATTCCCTTGACAAATTCCTAAAGTTGCACTGCTGTTACGATTATGTATAATACACCGCAAGGGACCCATGTAGGCAAATGATGAAACGCTTAACTTCCCGGCGAAATTTCTGGAAGGGCGCGGCCGGCGTGAGCGCCGCAACCATCTGGAGCGGAAATGCTCTGGACGCCATGATGCAGCACACCAATACTGCATCGAAACCCTCCGAACTAAAAATTACCGACCTCCGTGTGGCGACTGTCACACGCGCGCCGATGACCTGCCCCGTCATCCGCATCGATACCAATCAGGGCGTCTACGGACTGGGCGAGGTCCGCGATGGCGCGTCGAAAAATTACGCGCTGATGCTGAAGAGCCGCATTTTGGGCGAGAATCCTTGCAACGTCGACAGAATTTTCCGGAAGATAAAACAGTTCGGTTTCGATTCGCGCCAGGGCGGAGGCGTCTGCGCCATCGAAATGGCATTGTGGGATCTGGCCGGCAAGGCCTATAACGTCCCCGTCTATCAAATGCTCGGCGGCAAGTTCCGCGACAAAATCCGCTGCTATGCCGACACGACTGAATCGGACGATCCCAACATCTACGGCGAGCGTCTCAAGAAACGCAAAGAGCAAGGATTCACCTGGCTCAAAATGGACTTAGGGATAGATCTGATCAGCAAGGTTCCCGGCGCTCTGACCTGGCCCGCGGGCGAGGACCTCAGCGGCGGCTCCCGCAAGGAGCACATGTTCGCGGGCGTCGAAATCACCCACAAGGGCGCTGAACTGATGGCCAACTTCATGGCCATAGTGCGCGAAAACGTGGGCTGGGAAGTTCCTCTTTCGGTCGACCATTTGGGCCACATTGGCGTCCATTCCTGCATCCGCCTGGCAAATGCGCTGGAAAAATACAACCCTGCCTGGCTCGAAGACATGATCCCCTGGCAGCGCACCGATCTGCTGAAGGAAATCAAGGATCACATCTCCGTTCCTCTGCTCACGGGCGAGGATATTTACCTGAAGGAACACTTCATCGAACTGGCCAGGAATCACGCCGTGGATATCCTGCATCCGGATCTGGCGACTTCGGGAGGCATTCTCGAAACCAAGAAGATCGGCGATGCGATTCAGGAATACGGAGTCCCCATGGCGATGCACTTCGCCGGCACGCCCGTCTCCTGCATGGCCAATGTGCACTGCGCCGCGGCGACGGATAATTTCCTGGTGCTCGAAAACCACTCCGTGGACGTTCCCTGGTGGAACGATCTGGTGGATGGCATCGAAAAGCCGATCGTCAATAAAGGATTTATCACCGTGCCCGACAAGCCGGGCTTGGGCATCACTCTCAACGATGAGGTAATGAAGCAACATCTGCTCGAGCCGGGGTATTTCGAGCCGACACCGCAGTGGGATAAAGAGAGCGGGCGAGTCAACGATCGCTTATTCTCTTAAGTAGTCTCGTAGTTCATTGACAGCAGGGGTAGGGGGTACCATGGAGTTCTCTCGTAATTTTCTAAAGGCCGCTCAGTGGGCGTGCCTGATTCTTTGTTTCGCCGCGCTTGCATTTTCTCAATCCGAGCGCGGAACCATCACCGGCGCGGTACGCGATGCTTCTGGAGCATCCGTTCCGGGAGCCGCCGTCATCATCACCAACCAGGACACCAACGTAGCCATTCACGCCGCCAGCAACCAGGATGGCGAATTCACCGTTCCCAACCTCTCGCCCGGCGTCTATATAGTTCGTGTGGAAAAGTCCGGCTTCCGGCCGTCCGAAGAACGAGGCCTGACGCTCAACGCCGCGCAAACCGTGCGCGCCGATGCGTCGCTCCAGATCGGAACGTCCACACAGGCGGTCGAGGTCCAGGCCTCCGCCGTCTCCTTGCAGACGGAAGACGCGAAATCGTCCACGACTCTCCAAAACAAGCTGGTCAACGACCTGCCTCTGGTGGTCAGCGGCACGGTCCGCACGCCGTTCGATCTCGCCGCGCTCACGCCAGACGCGAAAAACCTCGGCGGCGATAACGGCTTCGCGGTCGGCGGTGGACAGGTCGCGGCCTACGGCACCACGCTCGACGGCGTGTCCGCCAATACCTCGCGCGCCCTCTCGAAAAGCTGGGTCGCCTCCAATTCTCCTTCCGTCGAAGCCATCGACCAGTTCACCGTCGATTCCAGCGGCTACAAGGCGGAGTACGGACACGGCGCAGGCGTCATGACCTTCGTCTCTAAATCCGGAACCAACGGCTATCACGGCTCGGCTTACGAATTCATCCGTAATAACGACTTCGACGCGAATAACTTCTTTAACAACGCGTCGCACATCGCCAACTCGATTTACAAGCAGAACGATTTCGGGTTCACAGCCGGTGGCCCGGTCTGGATCCCCAAGGTTTATCACGGCAAGGACAAGACGTTCTTCTTCTTCTCCTACGAAGGCTTCCGCAACCGCACCGGCGCCAACGGCACGGCCTTCACCGTCCCCACCCCGGAAATGTACAACGGCGATTTCAGTAAATGGGTCACCGCGGCAGGCGTGATGATTCCCATCTACAATCCTCTTTCGCAGGTGACCAATGCCGACGGATCGGTCACGCGTACGCCGTTCCCGAACAATCAGGTTCCGAAAACGCTGTTTAGCCCCGCCTTTCAGAAAGCCCTCGGTGTATTCCAGTCCGGAGCCGCGTCCATCATGCCCAACAATGGCGCAACCCCCGGCACCGCCGCTTATATTTCCAATAACTTTCTGGAGACGCAGGGCACGCAGATCTACCCGGTGAATAAATACAGCATCAAGGGCGATCACGTGTTCAATGAAAAGCATCGCATCTCCGGCTACTACGGCAACGACCGCGAGCATCAGACCTACGGTCCGGACGGTCCGCCGACGCTGCCTGGGCTCTATTCCAATTACAACGATCTGATCCAGTATTCCGACGTCCTCCGCTTCTCCTGGACCTGGACGCTCAGCCCGACGAAGATCAATTACTTCTACGCCGGCGGCAATAACTGGCGTCAGGATCACAAGCCTCCTCAGGAATACATCGGCAACTGGCAGGGCAAGTTCTGCCTCCCCGACGTGCCGAACTGCAATGAGAACCTGGTGAACATGTTCTCCGGCGGCACCAGCGACAACTACAGCACCTGGGGCGGCCAGGCGGACAACGGCTCGGAAAACACCGTCTATTCCTACAACGACGATTTCACCTGGATCCACGGCAAGCACACCCTCAAGTTCGGCGGCATGTATCAGATCAATCACTACAATGGATTCGGACGCCAGTGCGAAGCCGGTTGCGTCGGCTTCAGCTATGAGGAAACCGGCTTGGCTGGCGCCACCAACCCTAATTCCGGGGGCAACGCCTTCGCCTCGGCCCTGCTCGGACTCGCCGATTCAGGACAAATCGATACCGTCCGCTTCATCGGCCAACAGTTCTATTATTTCGCCGGCTATTTCCAGGACGATTGGAAAGTCACTCCCAAACTCAACATCAACATCGGCCTGCGCTGGGACGCCAACTTGCCTCCCACCGGCCTCGCCGACCGCTGGACCGACTTCTCGCCCACCACGATGAACCCTGTCGGCGTCCCCGGCGCGGTGCTGTTCGCGGGCAACTGCCAAGGATGCGTCGGCACCCGCACTCTCGCCGATTTCTGGAATAAAGGATACGGCGCGCACGTCGGACTCGCCTATTCGTGGGATGCGAAAACCGTCATCCGGGCGTCCTATGCGCGTTCCTATGGCTCCCTCGTTTCGGTGAGCGGCTCCACGCACAACAGCGGTTACACGCTCACGCAAACCGACAGCAACACCTCCAACGGCATCATCCCCACCTTTACGGTGGATCAGGGATTCCCGCCGTACACCGTGCCGCCGTTCATTAATCCGGCTGTCTCCAACGGCACCAACGTCGCCTGGTTCCAAGGGAATGAAACCACCAAGCTCCCGGCCTACGACAACATCTACTTCTCCCTTGAGCGCCAGTTCAGCGGTTCCATGGTGCTCGAAGCCGCCTACAACGGCGTCATGGGCGAGCATCTGCAAGCCGAGCTGCTCGATTACAACCAGATCAACCCCAAGTATCTGACCGCCTTCGGTACGGTCGCGCAAAGCACGACCGTGCTGAACAGTCTGGTCGGCTCCGCTACCGCCAACGCCGCCGGCGTCTTCGCGCCCTTCCCCACGTTCAACGCGCTCTGGGGATCGCGCGCTACCGTCGCCCAGGCACTGCGGCCCTTCCCGCAGTACAACGTAATCGATACCTACGCCGGGCAGGGCGACCATAGCGGCCACTCCACTTATCACTCCGGCCAGCTCAAGTTCCAGAAGCGCCTCTCGCACGGCCTGACTCTGCAAACGTCCTACGTGTTTTCGAAGATCCTCACCGACTCCGATACCGCTTGGGGCGTCGCCTACGCGGCCGATCTGTTCAACCGCGGTCTGGAAAAATCCATCGGCCAGTTCGACGTCACGCACGACTTCAAATTCGCCGCCGTCTACGACCTTCCCTTCGGCCGTGGTCAGCAGTATATGACGCACGGGCCCGCCGCCTGGGTCCTCGGCAACTGGCGCGTCTCGAGCATCAATCTCTATTCGAGCGGGACGCCGGTCAACATTACCAGTTCCTATACGCTGCCGATTTACGCTGCAGGCGACTCGGGTTCGACGCGCCTCCCGCCCTACATCACTTCCTACACCGGCTGGCAGCCCAGCTACAGCGGCTCCTTCGATCCCGGCAAGGACAACTTCTTCGTCCCCTACGGCACCGGACCGTTCCCGCTGCAAGGCTCCGGCACGGCGAACAACTTGATCGGAAACGACACCCGCTTCAACCCGAAGCTCCGGCTGTTCCCGAACCTCAACGAGAATATGTCGCTGACAAAGAGCTTCCCGATCCGCGAAAAGATGCGGGTCGAATTCCGCGCCGAGGCTTTCAACGTGTTTAACCGCGTCCGCTTTGGCACCGGCAGCACGCAATTGCAGAACGCTCAGTTCGGCGTTCTAGTGGGTTCGGGCAGCCAGATCAATACTCCCCGCAACCTGCAACTGGCGCTGAAGTTCTACTTCTGAGTCCCCGCCTTTACGGGACGGGGTTATAACCCCGTCCCGTACGCCAGTGGTTTCGTCGGTAACGACGGTCGCTCCACCCAATCGCGGTACAATCCAGCAATGTGGGCCATTTGTCTCCTGATCGTGCTGAGCAACTGGCCGCAGTTTCGCGGGCCTAACGGGTCGGGCGTGGCCGAGGCCGATGCCGCGCCGCCGGTGAAGTTTGGCGCGGCCAAATGGAAAACCGCTTTGCCTGTCGGGCATTCGTCGCCGGTGGTTTGGGGCGACCACATATTTCTCACCACGTTCGATAAGAAACTGGAATTGGTTTGTCTGTCGGCTAAGGACGGCTCGATTTTGTGGCGTCATGCCGCGCCCGTCACGCGGTTTGAAGAAACGCACGTGGTCAGCAACCCGGCTACGGCATCGCCGGCGGTGGATCGCGAGCGGGTCTATGCGTATTTCTCGTCCTATGGACTCATGGCGTTTTCTCACCAGGGAGAAGCGGCGTGGACTGCGCCGTTGGCGATGCCGAAAACGCATCATGGCAGCGGGGCGTCGCCGGTGCTCATTGGCGATCTGCTGATTGTCAACCACGACGCGATGTCGGGCGGGTATTTGCTGGCGGTGAATCGCAACACAGGAAAAGAAGTCTGGAAGCGGATGTATCCGGCAACGGGGCGCGTGGAGAGTTATTCGACTCCTATCGTCTGGCGCGATCAGTTGATCCTGCACCGGGCGGGGGTTGTCGAAGCTTACTCGGTGAAGGACGGATCGCGGGTCTGGTCGTTGCCGGAAAATACCTCAGGGGCGAGCACTCCTGTCGCATCGGACGATATCGTTTACGTCAGCTCCTGGAACAACCTGGGCGAGGACGATCAACGGCCGGCACTGCCGGATTTTGCGGCGCTGTTGAAGAAGTATGACCAGGACGGCGATGGATCGATCAGCCAGGCGGAGTTTCCCGACGATTTGAAATTCACCGCCCGGCCGGGGTTGGACACGATTCCCCATTCGCAGAATTTCGTTGCCTTCCGGACGGTGGACCGGAACAAGAACGGGCAAATTGACGAAGCGGAGTGGGAGGCGTTCCGGAACCGGGTGGGCACGATGGCTACGGATCACGGCCTGCTGGCGATCCAGGCGGGAAAAGTAATCTGGCGGGAAAATAATTCGATTCCCGAGGTGCCGTCGCCGCTGCTTTATAAAGGGCGGTTGTTTTTGGTTCGGAATGGCGGGGTGGTTTCCTGTCTCGACGCGGCGACGGGGAAGATTATTTACCGGGCGCGGATGGGGGCGCCAGGCGCGTATTTTTCGTCACCTGTGGCGGCGGCGGGAAGAGTCTATTTTGCTTCGTCGGAGGGAGTGGTCACGGTGATCGCCGCGGATTCGGATGAGTTGAAGGTGCTGGCCAGGAATGAGATTGGGGAGGAAATGATCGCGACGCCGGCTTTTGCGGGGAATGCGATTTATGTGCGGTCGGCAGGAAATTTGTTTGCTTTTCAGAACTGAAGAAAAAAAATCCCCTTCTTGACGTGGAAACCGCTCCCTGCGGTCGCGGCTCAATAGAATCCGTTGATTCCACAGAATCGGATACAGAGCCGCGACTAAAAGGAGCGGTTAGTCGGCAAATTTCACCCAGACTCTTACTGTCTCGGTTCCGCACAGGATCTTACCGAGCCCCGACAGTCATGGAGGGGATAAAGTTACGGTTAGAACCGGTACCCGAACCCTACGCTCGGTTCAGCGCGATGGGTGATCCGGTCGAGCCCGTTGAAGACATCATACGTCGGCGAGTTGTACACCAGCCCGCGGTATTCGGCTCGCATGAAAACGTGCGGGCCGAGGTTATAATCCGCTCCGGCGCCGTAGACGAACGCGGCGCGGGCTTGCGTGGTGGCTCCGGCGAAGTCCTTCGGATCGAAAACCAGGCCGCCGGCGCCCGCTAACACGAACGGCGTGAAATGTTTCAGAGGCATCCGGAAGACATAGGCCGCCGAGACTTCGTTGTTGCGCGTGTCGACCCCTTGCGGGCCGTAGCTCTGGGTATTGGTCGAGAAGGCGTAGTTCACCTCGACTCCGTTGTTCTTGTTGAAGAAGTAACGGTAGTTGGCGAGGACGCCTCCGCTGTCCGAGGCGGTCTGCTCGACGCCTTTGTCCCAGGTGCTCTTGACGAAGCTGCCGATGGCTTGGACCGAGACTTCCTGCTTTGAATATTCTTCTTGCGCAAACGCCCGCATTGCCGCCAGCAGAATCGCGATCATTGTTGTGGAACGCATGTTTTTTGAAAACTCCCTTCGCCAACGAAGAGTGCATTTTTCGGTCCAGCCGGAAGGCGCTGAAAAATAAGCGCCGGCAGTGCCCAAAGAGGCCGAAATGCTGGCGAAATGCCGACACCTGGGCAGACGCGAAATTGTCCGCATCCAAAAGGGCGCGGTTGCGTCTAATTGGTCTATATGGGCTTGGTGGCGGAGCATCCTGGTGTTCTCGCAAGATCGATCAGCGCCCGTTATCGCGCTTTGATCCGCATCGCGCAGGCGATTCGAGGGCATCGCGATCCCAAAGAGTTATTCGAACTGCTGACGTGCGAGCTGCGCGGCGTGCTGCCGTTCGATGGCATTGTCCAATTCGACGAGGCCGCGCGGAAAGTTCACTTTCACCACTGCGTGGTTCATCCGCATCCGCATCCGGATTCGGTGCAGCTGGCTCCGGAAGATACCATTCCGTGGTGGGTTCATCAGAATCAGCAGCCGCTGGTGATTCGCGATACCCAGAGCGAGAAGCTCTTCCCGCAAATGATGACGATGTTCCGGACGTTCGGGATCCGGTCGGCCTGCGCGGTTCCGCTGACCACCAAGCACCGCAGGCTGGGGAGTCTCTGCATCGCCAGCGAATCGGTGGACGCGTATTCTGACGAAGACGTGTTGTTCTTTTCGCTCGTCGCGGATCAGATCGCGCTGGCCACCGACGACGCGCTGAATTTCGAAGCGTCGGAGCGCGCGGGCGAGCGGCTGAAACTGCTGCTGGATTTGTCGAACCGGGTGATGTCGAACCTGGATCTGCGCGATTTGCTGAAGGAAATCTCGGCCAGCATCCGGCAGGTGATGCAGTGCGACGGCGTGGCGGTGGTTCTGGCGGAGCCGGGCGAGAGGACGTTCCGGTTGTACGCGCTCGATTTCCCGCAGAGCAAGTTGCCGGTGCGCGAGATGGCTTCGGTTCCCATGGAGGCGGCGTCCAGCGTGGCCACCGTTTTTGAGACGGGACGGCCCTTGAACCTTCGCTATCCAGACCTTCTGGACGACCGAATCGCGAAGGAGGAGGGGATTCGGTCCGCCTGTCACCTGCCCTTGGCTGGCAGGAACAGGATGCTGGGGATCCTGAGCCTGGCTCGTATGGAAGACGTCGCGTTTTCGAGCGACGATGTGGAATTCCTTGGGCAAGTGGCGAGCCAGGTGGCTCTGGCGATGGAGAACGCGCTGGCGTACGGGCAGATCGCCGAACTGAAAGACAGGCTGGCCCAGGAGAACGTCTATCTCGAAAATGAGATTCGCAGCGAGCTGAAATTTGAGGAAATTATCGGGCAGAGCGCGGCGCTGCGTAGCGTGCTGAGCCAGATTGAGACGGTCGCGCCGACGGATTCGACGGTCCTTATATATGGGGACACCGGGACGGGCAAGGAACTGGTGGCCAGGGCGCTGCACAACTTGAGCTCGCACGGCGCGAATGCGTTCGTCAAGTTGAACTGCGCGGCGATTCCCACCGGGTTGCTGGAAAGCGAACTTTTCGGGCACGAGCGCGGGGCGTTTACCGGAGCGATTTCGCAGAGAATCGGGCGTTTTGAGCTGGCGCACAACGGGACGGTGTTTCTGGACGAGATCGGCGAGATTCCGCTCGAGTTGCAGCCGAAGCTTTTGCGGGTTTTGCAGGAGCGTGAATTTGAGAGGCTGGGCGGGACGAAGACGATTCGCAGCGACGCGCGCCTCATTGCCGCGACGAATCGGGATCTGGCGACGATGGTGGAAGAGCAGAAGTTCCGGCAGGACCTTTTTTACAGGCTGAACGTGTTTCCAATCCGAGTGCCGCCTTTGCGCGAGAGGACCGAAGATATTCCGTTGCTGGTCCGCCATTTCGTGCAGCAGTTCAGCCGCAAGATGAACAAGCACATCGATTCGATTCCTTCAGACACCATGAGTGCGCTGGTGCGGTACGACTGGCCGGGCAACATCCGCGAATTGCAGAACGTGATTGAGCGGGCGGTGATCCTATCACAAGGGCCGTCCTTGAAGGTATCGCTGAGCGATTTGAAATCGCGGGTAGAGCCCATGGTTCGGACGCTCGGGTTGCCGGCGGCGAACGGCAACGGGAATATGCAGAGCGTTCTGGATGAGACGGAACGGGCGCAGATTATCCGGGCGCTGGATCAATCGAACGGCGTGGTCTCGGGCCCGGAGGGCGCGGCGGCGAGGCTGGGGATGAAGAGGTCGACTCTGCAGTTCCGCATGCAAAAGCTGGGCATTCGCGTTTCGCGGACGTCTTCGCGGTAACCCTGCCATCGACAATATCCGATTTCAGCCCCATGCGTCAGCTTGGGGTTTGTACTGCCGTCGAGATAGCCCCAAGCCGACGAGTTTGTGTGAAAACGTTCAGTAACGGTCGTAGAACATTTTCTGTCTCCTTTCTTCTTTGTGTCTTAGCGCCTTTAAGCGAATGTCTTCGTGTTTCCCCAGCGTACCCTCCAATCAGAAGGAGTCCTCACCAGGCTTCTTCGACAGTTTTTTTGCTGGCCAGCAAAATGTCGCATTACGGTGGAACTGATCCTCTGGAGCCCGTGAGACGGCTTGCGGCGTCAACTATACGTATGGTGCCGACGGAGGGAATTTGGGATCGATCCTAT
>Ga0182030_10000487_pt1 | contig 74530 bp, 57 predicted proteins | sample 812S3MmetaG_FD_121299 | JGI IMG/M metagenome (GOLD analysis project Ga0182030, IMG submission 121299) | Permafrost microbial communities from Stordalen Mire, Sweden - 812S3M metaG (Illumina Assembly) | ecosystem: Environmental > Terrestrial > Soil > Wetlands > Permafrost | place: Sweden...
GTGACGATTCTCGGTTACGTCCAGCGCGGCGGCACACCGTCGCCGATGGATCGCCTGCTCGCCACGCGATTGGGCGGCGCGTGCGCAGATCTCGTCAACGAAGGCGTTTTTGGCGTGATGGTGGCCGCGCGCGGCGACCGGACGGAACCAGTGCCATTGGAGAAAGTCGCCGGCAAACGTCGCATCGTGCCGCCTGATCATTCATGGATTGAAACCGCTAGGCACGTCGGGACTTGTCTGGGGGATTGAGTTCTTGTTGCAAGAGATAAAATACAAAATTAAGTCGAAATGTGAAACTAATTTGGCTACAGAATCTCCCGTTTGATTTTATCGGACGGCAATGTCATCCCCATGAACTTTGGCGCTGAGAAAGTAGACCTGTCGAAAATTCATTTCACGCCTGAACTATTGCGTTGTATTCCAGCGGAAACTGCGCGCAAGTATCAAGTGCTGCCACTTTTTGATTATCCCGGTCGTCTAACAATCGCATTAGCCCAAGCCGACGACTTGAACGTCATTGATGGTCTGATTGCAATTCTAAAGGGAAAAGAGCTTGAGATTCGTATCGCTCAAATAGAGCAGCTAGACAGATTTCTGCAACAGTTATATGGAGATGAAAATGGTGCCGACTAATGCCAGGTGGGCTTTGCAATTTTTTCAATAAACCTTGCGCAGATTCGAGGGCAGGATGTTCAGTTCGTCGCGGTATTTGGCCACTGTGCGGCGGGCGATGTTGATGCCCTTGTCGCCCAGCATCTTCACGACTTCCTGGTCGGAAAGCGGCTTGTTCGGATTCTCGGCCTTGAATAGTTCCACGACCATGTCCTTAACGCTGGTGTTGGAAACGCCGGCACCGCTGGCGGTCTGCAGGCCGGCGGTGAAGAAAAATTTCATCTCAAAGATGCCCTGCGGCGTCTCCATATATTTGCCGGAGACCGCGCGGCTGACGGTGGTCTCGTGAACGCCGACGACCTCGGCCACCTGCGCCATCGTCATTGGTCTTAAGTGTGCGACGCCCTTTTCCATGAAGTCGCGCTGGCGCTTGACGATCTCCTTCCCGATGTTGGAGATGGTCTGCTGCCGCTGGTGCAGGCTCTTGATGAGAAATTTCCCGGCGCGGATTTTTTCGCGGATGTAATTCTTCACCTCGGCATTGTTTTCGCCCTGTGCCATCAGATCTTTATAGACGTTGCTGATGCGAAGATGCGGTACGTTGTCGTTGTTGGTCGCGACAGTGAAACCATCACCCACTTTGGTCACGAAGACTTCCGGCGCAACATATTGCTCTGTGTCCGGCAAAAAGGCCCGACCGGGCCGCGGTTCCAAACGGGCGATTTTGGCGAGCGATTCCTGGACTTCTTCCACATCGCAACCGGTGCCGCGCGCGATTTCGGGAATGCGGCGTTTGCCGAGCGCCTCCATGTAGTCGCGGACGATGCGATATTCGAGCGTTTCCTCATTGCCCGCGCGTTCGAGCTGAAGCATGAGGCACTGGCGCAAGTCGGTGGCACCAACGCCGGGCGGATCGAAAGTTTGAATGACCTTGAGCACCTCGGTGATTTTTTCCACCGGCAAATTGTTGGCCGCAGCCAGCTCGTCCACCGTCGCCTTGAGGTAGCCGTAATCGTCAATGTTGCCGATGATCAGTTCGGCGACGGCGCGCTGGTCGTCGTTCAAATCCGATTCGCGCGCCTGATCCATCAACACCTGCGCGAAGGATGTTCCCGCCGTGAGCGAGTCGAACATGAACTGCCGCTTCTCGTCGTCCTCGGAGGAGGACCGGATCGGGGAGCTGGTCGAAGAAAAATTGTCGCGCCATTCCTGGTCCAGCTGCACAAGCTTTTCAAATTCCTCCTGAAATTCATCCGCCGGCGCGGCTTCGGCCTTTTCGAAATCAGTCTCCGTCGGCGATTCATCGGCGCGTTCGGCGGGATCCAGCTTGGCGGTGGCGTCGCTGGTTTCGCCGACGTCCGTGACCGGTTTGTCCGGCAGTTCGACATCCGTGCCTTCGATTTCCTCAAGGACAGGGTTTTGCTGGAGCTCCTGCTCGACGAGCGCCTTGAGTTCCAGCATCGGCGCCTGCAGCAACGCCAGCGATTGCTGGAGCTGTGGTGCGAGCACCATGGACTGCGTCAAGCGCGTTGAGAGTTGCATCCCCTGAACCATTTGCCCGGTAAAATAACCCAGCTCTGAACAAAGACAAGCAAAATTGGCACGAGTCTCGCTGTAAGTGGAAAAGTTAAAGGAAAAACTGGATTTTTGATCGCGGCAAATCCATCTTAAAAACATGAAATTGATACTTTCTACCCACAACATCACACTGACCAAAGCCATTGAGTCCCACGTCGTCAAGTGCATCACCAAGCTCGACCACTTCGATCCCAAGGCGATTGACGCGCGCGTCACGCTCGAGCACGACCACACGCGGGCGCCGGAAAAACAATTCAGTTGTTCCATCCGGCTCGCCGTGCATGGCCCCGACCTTTTTGCCAAGGACGTGGAGAGCGACCTTTACGCCGCGATTGATCTGGTGACCAAAAAAATCGCGCAGCAGATCTGCAAACAGCACGGCCTTTACAAGACGCACAAACACAAGGACGCCGCCAAGCTCAAAAACGTCCGCCGCGCCGCCGGCGTCTAAAAGTTGACAAGTGAAGTGTGGCAAGTGACATGATAAAACCACCAAAGATACCGTGCTTTTCTTGTCACCTGTCACTTTGAAATGATCCTCCGCGCCCGCACGGTTTTGCCGATCTCGCAGCCGCCGATTGAAAACGGCGCGGTGGTCATTTCAGGAAATCGCATCCGCGCCGTCGGCGCGTGGCGGGATCTGGCCTCGTCCGACGAAACGGTTTTGGATCTCGGCGAAGTCATTTTGCTGCCCGGTCTCATCAACGCGCATTGCCATCTCGATTACACCGACATGGCCGGTGACCTGCCACCGCCGAAAACATTCACCGACTGGATTTCGCTCATCACCGCCGCCAAGACCGCGTGGAGCTATTCCGAATACGCCCGCTCCTGGCTTCGTGGCGCGCACCAGCTTTTGAAGACCGGCACCACCACCGTTGCCGACATCGAAGCGATGCCCGATCTGCTGCCGGATGTCTGGGACGCCACGCCGCTGCGTGTTTTTTCATTTCTCGAAATGACCGGCATCCGCGCGCGACGCAACCCGAAGGAAATTTTGCACGAGGCAGTGAAAAAAATCGGCTCGCTCGCCCATGCCCGGAACCGGCTTTCGCTTTCGCCCCATGCGCCCTACTCCACCTTGCCGGAACTTTTGCGACTCACCGCCAAGCTTGCGCGCAAACGCAAATGGCGCGTCACCACCCATGTCGCCGAGTCCGACCAGGAATTTGAAATGTTCATGCACGCCAGCGGCAAAATGCACGGCTGGCTCAAGCGCAACGAACGGGACAATTCCGATTGCGGCCACGGCTCGCCCGTCGCCCACCTCGCGCGCCAGCGGTTGCTCGGCGAAAATGTCCTCGCCGTCCACGTCAACTGCCTCGCGCGCGGCGACGCCACGTTGCTCGGCAAAAACAAAACCCACGTCGTCCACTGCCCGCGCAGCCATGATTATTTCCGCCATCCGCCGTTTTTGCGCGAACGCCTCGTCAACGCCGGCGTCAATGTCTGCCTCGGCACCGACAGCCTCGCCACCACGCGCAAAACCGGCAAACAGAAACCCGAATTGAACCTATTCGAGGAAATGCGCTCGCTCGCCGCCGCTGATAAGGCAATTTCACCGGCGGAAATTCTCCGCATGGCCACGGTCAACGGCGCGCGCGCCCTCGGTCTGGCCGGTCAAGTCGGCGAACTTTCCAAAAATGCGGCGGCGGATTTAATTGCCCTTCCTTTCGATGGAAAAACGGCTGATGTGTATGAATCCGTTCTTGCCCACACCGGCAACGTGATCGCCAGCTTGATTGACGGACGCTGGGCGATTCCGCCGATCGAATAACAGACGGCTCACACATTCTTTCCATCCGTGTCCATCTGTGTTTATCTGTGGTTGAGTGAATCCGTTTGACGACGAATTGAACCGCCGCCTCGCAGCCTTGAAAGAACAGGGCTTGCGCCGCGAATTGCGCCGGGTGGATTCGCCGCAAGGCTCACGCATCGAAATCGGCGGCAAATCGTTCCTCAATTTTTCCTCCAATGATTATCTTGGCCTCGCCAATCATCCGGCGCTGAAAGAGGCCGCGATCAAGGCCGTTGAAAAATTCGGCGCGGGCGCGGGCGCTTCCAGGCTTATTTGTGGTTCGCTCGCGCCATTTCACGAACTGGAAGAATCGCTCGCGGCTTTCAAGGGTGCGGAAGCCGCGCTGACCTTTTCCACCGGCTACGCCGCCGCGCTCGGCACCATCACCGCACTCGTCGGCAAGGACGACATCGTCATCGTGGACAAACTGGTTCACGCCTCCATCGTGGACGCCGCGCGCTTAAGCGGCGCAAAACTCCGCATCTTCACTCACAACGATTTGAACGACCTCGAAGACATCTTGAAGTGGGCCGCCAAATCGCAAATTGCAAATCGCAAATTGCAAATTCTCATTGTCACCGAATCCATTTTCTCGATGGACGGCGACGCCGCTCCGCTCCGCGAAATGGTCGCGCTCAAGGAGAAATACGGCGCGTGGCTCATGGTGGACGAAGCGCACGCCACCGGGCTTTGCGGAAAAAACGGGCGCGGCCTTGCGGACGAACTGGGGGTCAGCGGCCGGATTGAAATCCAGATGGGCACGCTCGGCAAGGCGCTCGGCGCGAGCGGCGGCTACCTCTGCGGTTCGCGGGCGCTAATAGATTTGCTGGTGAACCGCGCGCGCAGTTTTATTTTCAGCACGGCGCCCGTTCCCGCCGCCGCCGCCGCCGCCACGGCCGGAATTCAACAGGCCAAATCGGCTGAAGGCAATGTTCGCCGCAAATCCCTTTGGCAGCTCGTTGAACGGCTGAATTCAAAACTAAAAACTAAAAACTCAAAATTCCGCAGCGCCATCATCCCGTTCATCATTGGCGATGAGGCCAAAACCGTGGAACTGACTTCGGCGCTGCGCGGGCAAAACATTTTCATCCCCGCGATTCGTTTCCCAACTGTGGCACGCGGCGCGGCGCGGTTGCGCGTGACCCTGACCGCCGCGCACACGCAGGAAGATGTCGAGGCGCTCGCCCAGACGCTTGGCAATTTGAAATTTTCCACCTTAAATTTGAAATCGCCATGAACCGGCTCGCCCAACTCGACCGCCAGTTTGTCTGGCATCCGTTCACGCAGATGCGCGACTGGCTCAAGCGCGAGCCAATCGTCATCACGTCCGGCAAAGGCGCAATGCTGCGGGATGTTCGTGGACGCGAATATCTCGACGCGAATTCTTCCATTTGGACAAACCTGCACGGCCACAACCATCCGAAAATCAACGCGGCCATTGGTCGCCAGTTAAAAAAAATCGCGCACAGCTCGGCACTGGGTTTTGCCAACGAACCGGCTTCCCTACTCGCTCAAAAATTAGTCGAGGCGGCTGATGGAATTTACGATTTACGATTTACGATTTACGATACAAAGCACAAACCGACGCGTAAATCGCAGATCGTAAATCGCAAATTGGAAAAGGTTTTCTTTTCCGACGATGGCTCGACGGCGATGGAAGTCGCGCTCAAACTCGCCTACGAATTCACGCGGCGCACGCGCGGCAATACGGTGGGGCAAGCGTCCTCGCTAGCTGCTCAACCAAAATTTCTCTCACTTGACGGCGCGTATCACGGCGACACGATTGGCGCGGTCTCGGCCGGCCATATTGATCTGTTTCACAAGGCTTATTCCGGCCTTTTGTTTAAGACGGACAAAGTCATGTCGCCGTATTGCTACCGCTGCCCGTTCAATCGCGCCAAGCCGGAACGCGCCGATGCACGCGAATACCGCAAATGCCATTGGGAATGTGTCGGTCTCGTGGAAAAGAAATTTTCCATGCAACAGAAACGCGGCAATCCCTACGCGGCATTCGTGTTCGAGCCGCTGATGCAGGGTTCGGCGGGCATGATTCCGCAGCCGGACGGCTGGCTGCGTCAAGTCACGGACATTGCGCGCAGTCACGGCGCACTGCTCATCGCGGACGAAGTGATGACCGGCTTTGGCAGAACTGGTTTTGTAGCAGCCGACGTGAGGATGCTCATTTCAAAAGAGAATAAGAAGTTAGAGCCTCCTTACGTCGACTGCTACGGAAATAATTTGTTCGCCTGCCAGCAGAAAAATGTGCAGCCGGATTTTCTTTGTCTCGCGAAAGGGTTAACCGGCGGCTATCTGCCGATGGCCGCGACGCTGACGACGCAGAATGTTTTCGACGCGTTTCTTGGCGAATACGCCGAGTTTAAAACATTTTTTCACGGGCACAGCTTCACCGGCAACCAGCTCGGCGCGAGCGCGGCGCTGGCGAGTCTGGAAATTTTGCAGAGCAAACAATCCATCGTCGCGCGGCAGAAATTGGAGCAGGCATTGCGCGAGAAATTAAAGTCGCTCTGGCCGCTGCCAAACGTCGGCGACATCCGGCAGGTTGGATTGGTGGCGGGAATTGAACTCGTCAAGGACTGGCGGACGCGCGAACCATTCGCCTTGCGCGAGCGCGCCGGCATCCGCGTGTGCGAGGCGATGGCAAAACACGGCGTGCTGACGCGGCCGATTGGCAACGTGATTGTGCTGATGCCGCCGTATTGCACGACGCCAGAGCAAACGGCGAAGATGATTTCAGCCTTGCGCGACTCAATTCAAAGTGTCCTGAGTTGACCTCAATGGAAAATCTGCCGCCTTTGCTGACTGCGTTCACAGGCAGATTCCGGCCGCAAAAACCGCTCGACAAATTATTTCCGCCGGTTCAGAGTCAAATTTGTGAAAACTGATAGACTCCATAAGCAGGGGCCGATTGTTTGTTAGGCATCATCCAAGTTATGGAGCCTTTATCGCAATCAGAGAAGCGAGCTATCAGGGCCGCATTTGGCAAGAGTGGGAGCACACCACTTGGCTTTGTTGGACGTATGATGTGTGTGATTTGGTGTGTGATTAGTGCGTTTATCGCAAGCACCATTTCAGATTGCCTTCTTCTGGTTAGCCGCTACGGTTTTTCTCGTGTCTTCAGAGAGCATATCCACTTCGTCCATGATCCGAGCGCGCACAAGTTTGATGACGCTATTTTATCGAACGGAGATCATCTTGGTTATTACGAGAGAGATGGCATGGCAGTCGTAGTGTGGGTGCTTTTGTTTTTTTTCTACTTCATTGGTTACGCGGTGATCAAGTATTGCGCTGACAGAATGCAGCGTGCAAAAATTGAGAGGATGATCAATGACGCCTAACAAGCAGACAGACTGCAAAATCTCTTCGCCACCTTCGCGTCTTCGCGCGATTATTTTGTGACCAAGCCGAGCGGCAGAATGGTTTTGCCGTAAAGCTCGTTCAGGATTTGCGCCAGTCCGGTGTAGATCGCCGAGAAGCCGCAGACCAGCCCTTCGTAGCCGGTGAAATGTTTGAAGTCGGGGCTGGCGGCGGTGAAGTCGCCGATGGCCAGCAGCGCAAACAAAATCGTCAGCGTGCCGAAGACGACTTGTAGCGCGCGGTTCAGCCGGAACGTGCCGAGAAACATGACGGCGGTAAACAGTCCCCAGATGGAAAGATAGACGGCCAGCGCCGTTTCATTGGTGGCAGCCACCGTGAGAATGATTTTCGGCAGAAGCACCAGCGCCACCAGCGAGATCCAGAAAAATCCGTAGGAGATGAACGCGGTCGTCGCAAAGGTGTTGCCCTTTTTCCATTCCATGATGCCGGCGATGACCTGGGCGGTGCCGCCGTAGCAAAGGCCCATCGCGAGGATCATGCTGTTCAATTCGTAAAAGCCGGCGTTGTGAAAATTCAACAGCACGGTGGTCATACCGAAGCCGAGCAGTCCGAGCGGGGCCGGATTGCCGGTGGTGTCTTTGATTTGGGCGGCGGATTCGTTCATAAAATGATTTGGGCTGGAGATTGTGGTCCAGATTCGGGCGGGATATTTACCCAGCATCAACCCACAGGTCAAGCTTGCGGCGCAGAAAATCAGGGCTTGGTTTCCGCCAAAACCAAGAGCCGATCAAACTGAGCTTTTGTCACGGGCGACACGGACAGCCGCGACTGCTTGGCCAGCACCATTTCCTTGAGGATTTTGTCGGCCTTGATTTGCGCGAGCGTGACGGGCTTGGCCAGGGCTTTTTCCGCCGCGAGATCAACGCACGACCAGTCGCCTTCTTCCGCCGTCGGGTCGGGATAAAATTCCTTCGCCACGCGACCGAGGCCGATGACGGATTTTCCTTCGCCGCTGTGGTAGAAGAAAACGCGGTCGCCGGATTTCATGGCGCGGAGATTGAGACGCGCCGCGAAATTCCGCACACCGGTCCACGCGGTGCGATCGTCCTTCAGGAATTGCGCCCACGAATACGTTTCGGGTTCGGATTTCACCAGCCAGTAATTCATGCAGGAGTTAAACAACAAAGGAACCAAGCAACCAAGAATAATTTTTCAGAAGCATATTGAAACTTTGTTACTTGGTTCCTTTGTTGTTAATTTCCGGGCATGTATTTGGCCGCAAATCTGGAAACGATTCGTCAGCGCATCAAAGCCGCGTGCGAGCGCGCTGGCCGGGACGTGGATTCCGTGACGCTGCTGGCCGTGAGCAAAACGCATCCGCCGGAAACCATCCAGGCCGCCGCCGGTCTCGGCCTGCTGGGGTTCGGCGAAAACAAGGTGCAAGAGGCGAAGGCGAAAATTCCGCTGTGCCCCGGCAGGCTGCGCTGGCATTTCATCGGCCATCTGCAATCGAACAAATGCCGCGACGCCGTGCAGTTGTTCGAGATGATTCAGAGCGTGGACAGTTTGGCGATCGCTCAGGAAATCAACAAGCGCGCCGCCGAAGCCGCCAAGATGATGCCGGTGCTGCTCGAAGTGAATCTCGCGGGCGAAGCGAGCAAGTTCGGTTACACGCCGGAGCGATTGCTCGCCGAGTTGAAGGAAATCAATTCGTTGCCGCGAATTGAAATCCACGGCCTGATGACGGTGCCGCCGTGGTCTCCGGACGCGGAAAATTCGCGCCCGCATTTCCGGCGGCTGCGCGAGTTGAAACAGGAATGCGAACAGATTCTCGGCGCGCCGCTACCGCAGTTGAGCATGGGCATGAGCGGTGATTTTGAAGTGGCGATTGAAGAAGGCGCAACCATCGTGCGCATCGGCACGGCATTGTTCGGCCCGCGCGTGAAGGCGAAACCACGCGCCGATGAAAATTAAACCACCCGAAAATTTTTACTGGTCACGCACTTCATCGCCGGCTTGCGCGTCACCGCTGACCAGGTCGGCCACGATCATGCCGTCGGCGTTTGACGGGCCGACAACATTAACTTCGGCGACTTTCAATCCGGCGCGATAGAGAAAAAGATGCTGATCCAGCTTCGGCATCCGGCCAGTGGAAAAATTCAACACGACAAACCGGCCGGTGTCATTATAGGAAATCACCTTGCCCGCCAGTGAATTATCCGGCGTGACAATGGTGGGCGCGGGCTTGGCCGCCACGACGGCAGGATGCGCGGGTTGGTGGTGGACGCAGCCGGACAACAGCATTCCGACGGAGACGAGCATTAGTGACGCGAACCATTTCATGCCCACAGTTAAACGCGCGGCGGCGCGCAGGTCAATTCACGATTCAGTGAGGATGGTGTCGCTGTGTTCGTAGGCGGGCGCGCAACAGCAGAGCAGGCGCAGCGTTTCGTCGCCGGTGTTCCAGAGCTTGTGCTTCTGTCCGGGCGGAATCGCAATGGCGTCCCCTGCCCTGACTTCGCGCGTCTCGCCAGCGATGCGGATTTTTCCCATGCCGTGCGTGATGAAATAAATTTCCTCGGCGCGCGGATGAAAATGTTCCTGCGTCGCGCCGCCGACCGGCAGCCGCGCCTCGGCAAGACTCTGATTGCGGATGGCTGAGTTGCGATGCGCCAGCAGTTCGCGGATTTCCGAGCCGTCCTTCGTCGTGAAGGCCGGAACATCATTGAGATTTTTGATGTCCATAAAAATTGCGCCGGTCAAAAACTCTCCGGTAGTTTCAGGATTTTTGCCCAGTCCGCCTGGCCGATGGCGACGCCCGTGGCAATCAAAATCATTGCCGCGCAAAACGTGGACGTGATGGGTTCGCCCAGCGTGAAATACGCCCACGTCGTGGTCGTCACAGGAATAAAATTGTTGAAGAGCATTACCTGGCTCGTGCGCCAGTGGCGTAGCGCGGAGTTCCACAACGCATACGGAATGACGCCGCCAAAGATGACGCAAAACGCCTGCACACCGACATGCCGCGCGTCCAGCACCGCGCCGTGCCGGGTCAACTCCACCAATCCCACCGGCAGCAGCCAGACGCCGGACATCCACATAGAATGTGCCGCCACGCTGACGCCGTTGATGTGCTTCGCGAGAAAGCGGCTTTGGTGATTGTAATTCGCCCACAATATACTTGATGCCAGCGCGCATAATTCGCCGGCCAGACTTGTGTCGGCCGTTTTCAACGCCGGCCAAAATAAAACCAGCACGCCGAACACCGCCAGCAATGCCGCGACATAACGCCGCGCGCTCGACCAATTCCAGCGCGGCCGTTCTTCCCAGATCAGCGCCCAGATCGGCGATGCGCCGAGATACAGCGCCACATGCGATGCCGCCGTCAGATGCAACGCCCAGCAGAAGGCGACGATATACGCCGCCAGACTGAAGCCGCCGCGCCACCAGAGTTGGAGCAGCAGCGTGCGGTTGAGCGGCTGATAAAGTCCAAGCCATCTGGTGAACCGCAGCACGGCAAACAGGATGATTCCGGCCAGCAGGAAGCGGACACAGCCCGTCCAAACTGGCGGCCATGAACCGACGAGCCATTTGGTGCCGACGTTGTTGCCGCCCCAAAGAACGACCACCAGCAGCAGGCTGGCGGCGATGGATGCGTTATTTTTGTTTTCCGACACACGGCGAAGTTAAGGCAATGTGCGGATCGCTTGCCAATGAAATTTGTGGAATATGCTGAAACCGGCGTTGCGGCTTCACGGCAGCATGACCGCCCGATAATATTTGGTTCCGCCGACCGGGTTTTGATCAATCCAAAGATAGGGACTGGAATTGAGCAGCAGCGTGGCCGTGGTCGTCCAGTTGTTTAAGTCTGGCGAGGATTGGATCTGATAGGTTCGTCCGATAACGCCGTTGATCTGCAAGCCTGGATAAGTATTCAACAGCAAACTGGCCGGCGGCACAACTTGTGGCTGCGGGTTGAAGGTAATGTTCCGAATCCGGTTGTTACCTGCATCGGCAACGAAAACCATGCCTTGCGAAAAGCAGCCGCCCGATGCGTTGTTAAAGCGCGCCAGATTGCCGGGGCCGTTGGCGTAACTTGGAGAAGAGTATTGGTTAAATATTCCCGCCAAGGTCACCACGTTGGTCTGTGCATCCATTTTGCGGACACAACTGCCGCAAACAAAATAGAGATTACCGGCATTGTCTGGAAACATTGACATTACTCCGCTAAAGGTGGCGTTGGTTCCCACACCATCTGCAGGCGAACTATAATAATAAGCGTTTCCGGCAATGGTTGTCACATTCTGGAGCTGGTCAATTCTGCGAACCGTGCTGTTTCCAGAATCCCAAACGTAAAGGTTGTCGGCTTGGTCACAGGCCAGCGCCGTGGGATTGTTAAATGCCGAGAAAAGCGTTCCCTGACCGTCATAGTTTCCTGCTATCCCGGAACCGGCCATGGCCTGCACAATTCCACTGTTCGGGTTGTAACGGTAAATCCGGTTTCCCCCGGAATAGTAAAGATTGTTGGCGGAATCGAAACAAAGACCGCTGCTCGAAGTGAGATTAATCAAGCCTCCGTTCACAATGGAAACATAACCATTGGTGTTGATTGTCAGGAGATACGGATTGCCGCCGTATCCATTGACGAGAACCATCCAAAGGGTGTTGGCATGGTTTATCGCCATTGTCCCAACCGTGCCCCACGCGAGCGACACATTCGTCCCGTAACCGTCAAACAAAGTCCCGCCACCAGCCAGAGTTGAAACGGTGGCGTCCGGCGTGATTTTGCGAATCCGCTGATTGCCGTTGTCCCAGACGTATAGATTGCTGGCCGTGTCGGAAACAATTTGGTTCGGACTGGAAAACGCCGTGAACTGCCCCTGCCCGTCCACATAGCCCGGAATGCCATAACCGGCGAACGTCTGGACGACCTCATTGTTTGTGTCGTAAATTTGCGCCCGGGACTGCCACGCGAACATTGAGACAATAACAATGACCGCAGCGATAATTTTGATTTTCATAACAGTTCTGAATGGAACGACCTAGGTTTGAATTGGTCAGATTATTGACTTGTTACGCTTCCTGCTCCCGAAAAGCAAACGTAAAATCGCTGGCTGCCTTTTAACTGGAAGTCGTTTGATTGGCTAAAACTCAAACAGGAAAATGAAGTTTGCAAAAGCTGTTCCTTTCTCCGGTGGAAAGCTAGAATGAGTCGAGCGTGAACAAAAAATCATCAGCCAATGGCGTTGACCAACTCTGCCCAAACTGCGGGCTGTGCTGCGACAGCACACTGTTCGCGGACGTGGAGTTGCGCGCGGGCGACGACGCGAAGCGATTGGCAAAACTTGGATTGACGATTGAATACAAGACCCGGACGAAACTGGCGTTCGCCCAATCGTGCGCCTGTTTTGACGGCAAGCTCTGCGGCATTTACACCGACCGGCCGAAGCGTTGCCGGACGTTTGAATGCGGCTTGTTGAAGCGCGTGCAAGTCGGCGAACTCGGCGCGGACGCGGCGTTGAAGACGATCACCAAAACCAAACTTCAGGCGGAAACCGTGCGCGCCCTGCTCCGTCAGCTTGGTCAAAATGACGAGCATCTGGCCATGACCAAACGCTACACGGCGGCCATGAGCGCGCCGATTGATCTGTCCAACGCGGAGGAAGATTCCGACCGCCGCGGTGAATTGATGTTGGCCGTGGACAAATTGATGCGGCAGCTTCAGCGGGATTTCCTGAAATAGAAACCAGCGTGGCGGCTCCTCGGCAGAGAGCCGCATAATTTATTCTCCGAACAAACGCGGCGGTCTGCCGACCGCCACTACGCTTCGACCGGCTGAACCAGTTCCTTTTTTTCCTCCGCCGGCTGGCGGGCCGTCTGCTCGCTGCGGAGTTCTTCCAGCGGACGAAAGCGGTCGGCGCGAAAGCCGCGTTCCAACGCCGACTTGGAATCCGCCTTCGGATTGACAAGGCCGATGAGCAGCACCGATACGTCGCCTTCCAGTGTCAGGTTGATGCCCAGCCGGATGTCGCGCACAACGTAGGTCGTGTCTTTCACCGGCAAAGCCGTGTATAGCTTGCTGATGTCCGGCGGGAACTTGTCATCCACGCAAACCACTTTGTCACCAACTCCGTAATTGAGCATGGCATTATTTCACCAGTGTCCGGCAGAATTTATCCAGCCGGTCCAGCCCCTTCTCGATGTTCGCCATGCTCGTGGCATAGCTCAGGCGGATGTAGTCGTCCGCGCCGAACGCGATGCCGGGCACGGCGGCGACTTTCTCCTGCTCCAGCAGTTTCGCGCAAAACTCGGCGGATTTGAGGCCGGTCTTGGAAATGTTCGGGAACAAATAAAATGCGCCCTTGGCATTCACGCAGGTGATGCCGGGAATGGTGTTCAGCTTGGCGTGCGCGTAGCGGCGGCGCTTGTCGTATTCCGCGAGCCAGACGGGCAGATGATCCTGCGGGCCGGTGAGCGCGGCCACGCCGCCTTTTTGCGCGAACGAGGTCGGGTTGCTCGTGCTGTGGCTTTGCACGGCGTCAATCGCCTTGGCAATCGGTTCCGGCGCGGCGAGAAATCCGAGCCGCCAGCCGGTCATGGAATAGGCTTTCGCCAAACCGTGGACGATGATGGTGTGGTCGTAGTGCACCTGTGAAAAGCTGGCAACGCTCTTGACCTTCGCCCCGTCATAAAGCAGATGCTCGTAAATCTCGTCGCTCATGATGAGGACGTTTTTCTCCACGCAGATGTCGCCGAGCGCCTTCACTTCTTCGGGCGAATAAACGCTGCCGGTGGGATTGCTCGGCGAATTGAGGACGAACAGCCGTGTGTTCGGCGTAATGGCCGTGCGGAGTTGTTCCGGCGTGACTTTGAATTCCGTCTTGTCGGTCGTCTGCAAAATCACCGGCTTGGCACCCGCAAGTTTGACCATTTCGGGATAGCTTAACCAATACGGCGCGGGAATGATGACTTCGTCGCCGGGTTCGCACGTGGCGAGGATGACGTTGTAGCAGGAATGTTTACCACCGCAGGAGACGATGATCTGTGACGGCTTGTAGGTCAGCCCGTTTTCGCGCAGAAATTTGTCGGCGATGGCCTGGCGCAATTCGGGGATGCCGCTGCTGGGCGTGTATTTGGTGAACCCGGCAGCGAGCGCCTTGGCGGCGGCGTCCTTGATGTGCTGCGGCGTGTCGAAATCCGGTTCGCCGGCACCGAAGCCGACGACGTCCTCGCCGGCGGCTTTCATGGCCTTGGCCTTGGCGTCAATGGCAAGTGTAAGTGATGGCGAAAGCGACGCGGCGCGCTGGGAGATTTTGTAATTCATGTTATTATGCGGACAGGATTTTACAGCCAAATGTTTGGCGTGCAAGAACGGAAATCCAGCGAGCGGTCGCACCTGCACGTTTGTCCAGAAAAGCGACGCGCGTGAGATAAATTTGTCCCAAATCAGAACAGGCCGACTTTGTCGATCTTTGCTGGTTTCAACTAATTGCCTGCAAGCTGATGGCGCGGATGTTGCTATGACAGCATTGAAATGAAGCTCATTTTGATCTGCCTCACGTCAATGCTGCTTGGGCTGGCCCACGCCGAAGTCCCGAAACTCTTTACGCAAAAACCGTTCACCTCCGCCAATATCGCCGAAGCCGTCAACCGTTACGTCGCCATCGGCGAAGAATCGGCGGTCAAGGAATTGCAACAGCTCGCGGCGCAGGACATTTCCGCCAATGATAATTTTTTAAGCAAAGGTTTCAATGTCAAGGAACGCGCCGGCTGGGTGTGCCGGATTCTCTATGAACCCAAGGGACATTCCCCGCTGCGCGCGCCGAGATTTGGCGAACTGGCGTTGCCGGAAAAATCCATGCCGGCGGAAAAATGGCCGCTCTATCCGCTGGCCCTGTCCGGCTCGACCTATGTCGTCTTGAAGCAGGGTTACACCGCCGACGGCACGCCGGAGGAGCTGGCGCATTATCTTAAGTATTGCAAAAACAACGGCGTCTTCCGCAAAACGCCCGTGGAAGTGCCGACCAAAGAACAGGCGGAAACGGATATTGCGGCATTTCGGCAATCGGCCCCATGGCAGGCCATCCAGTGGCAGACCAACGACGGTTTCAGTTATCCGATGGGAGAACAAATGGCGTGGGCCTTCATCAATGGACAGGCCAAAAACATCACCGCCGAACCGCTCGCCAGCCAAAAAGCAAAACCAGATTCCGCCACGCTTTCGCTGCGGTGAACTTCCGCCGGCGCTAATTGTCGGCGGGCTGCTTCATCGCATTTTGAATGCGCTGATAATCGGGCATTTCTGCAGGCGGAATCGGCTGAAACCAGTCGTAAAAGATTTTCGGTGCCTGCCATTTCCAGTGTTCGACGTGGCCGTCGACAAACGAAAGATTTGCGCCTTGATTGTGCCGGTTGGCTGGCATGTCCCACCAAATATTTTGTTCCCAAATTGAACCTACCGGCGGATTTCCAAACTCAGCATCCATGATGGTATCTTCGTTCTCATCGATGAAGACAAAAAGTTCGCTGGGAATGGGATGGCGAATTTGAGTGAATTTTTTCCAAGACGGAAGGTTCGTCATAAATGAATTCCCATAATATTCCGGGTATCCATTAATTGACTGGCTCAAGTTATAACTGCGCCAGCGCAACTGGGGCAGCAGGTTGCCCGCCGCGTCCTCCAGCCGCGAGGTGTCAGCCGGACAGTGATAGATTCCCAGGGACGAGTTGTATTGGAATAATAGGCCATTGATGATGTTGGAAGGATCAATCTCCGAGTCCGCATTAACGTCCGGAAGCCACGACAAACCCTTAACATCCGAACCGGGACTATTGATCATCGCAACGGAATCATTGGGCACAAAACAATCGTTGTTGTCCGTTAAATAAAGATGCAGGCAAAGGTCGAGTTGCTTCAGGTTATTCAGACATGCGATGCGTTTCGCCATGGACTTGGACTTGGAAATCGCCGGCAACAGCAAGGCCGCCAGAATGCTGATGATCGCGATGACGACCAGCAATTCAATCAGCGTGAACGCGACGCACAATCCTTGCGACGGCCTTTTCCAAATCATTTTTTTAATCTCGAAGCGCATCTTGAAACCCAGCGTAAAATACGCCTGCGTTTATGAACCGCCAGTGGAATTTTGTCCAGGTTCCGGTTACGGAGCCACCGGGATGGAGCCGAGGATCAACAGCAACTGGTCGGCGAGCTGTTTGACATTGTCCGGCGTCGGCGCGTCGGGATTGTCGTGCGCCTGCTCGACCGCCACGTCGTAAGCTTTCTGGTAGGCGTGGAAAGCGGTGTTCACCTGCCTTTGAAATTCAGGTGAAATGGCGGCGAACGATACCTCGTTCTGATAGCGCGTCATCGCGGCATCAATGTCGTTGCGGGTTTGCTTGAGCCGGTAATAATTGGTCGTGGCGCAGCCGCTGATGACAAAGAGCGCGGCCAGTGTCAGAAGAATTCCGCAAAACTTTTTGGCTTTCATTTTCATGCCGGCGTTTTAGCAGATTGAAGATTCCACCTCACGCCTATTTTTCACGAACTCGCGCTCGTGTAACGGCTCACGGAAATCCGCCAGAACCATTCGGAGATCAACGCCCAGACCACGCCGAGGCCGAGCAGCGCCAGCAAGGCACCCGGCGAAGTCACCTTGTCCGCCAGCACGCGCACCGGCACATTGCTCACCAGCAGCACCGGCAACGCGAAGGTGAACACCGCCTTAAACGCGCCGCGAAACGCCTCGTCCGGCATCCGCGCGATGTTGAACAGGTTGTAGTAGCCATAGACGATGCCCTGCGCCCGCACCGTCCAGAAGCTGATGGCCGCCAGCATGAACATCAGCGAATAATGGATCAAGATGCCCACGAAACACAGCGCGCTGAAGCCGGCGAGCTGCGCCAGCGTCGGATGCAGGTGCAACCGCCCCGCCGCGTAAAGCATCACGGCAACGGCGAAAAGCGCATTGACGAACGCGCCCAAATCCACCTGCCGCAGCGAGACGATGAAGCGCGTGTTGACCGGCAGCAGCAGCAGGAAATCCATTTTGCCCGTGCGGACCAGCTCGGACAGGTTCGTGCAGTTCACAAGGAAAAAAGCCTGATACACCTGCTGGATGAAATTGCTCGCGCCGACCAGCAGCACCATCTGCCATTGCGTCCAGGTGCCGACGGAATTCGTCTGCGAGAAGACGACGCTGACGAAGCACAACTGCAAGCCGAACCAAAGCAGTTCCACGACGATCCACAAAATGAAATTGCCCTTGAACGACATCTCGCGCGCGACGGAATTTTTCCACAGCGCGGCGTAAATGGTAATATAGCGTTTGAGATTCATAACCACTGCATCCGGTCATTGTGATGAGAGAATAATTTGATAAAAGCGTTGCTGGCTGGCTCCGGTATTTGGATCAATCACAATCAACGGCACACCGATTCCACCCAAAGTCACGAATGAAAACCACGGCGTTAGATTCGTCGAGTATTCCACTGCGTAATTCACGCCGGTTGCGGTGTTGAAAAGGCATATTCCCTATCGTAGCACAACAGATACAGTTGCAACCATAAATCTTGAAAGTGGATTCTGAGTTTCCTGCCATCAGCTTGGATGCCATCTTGGGCACGGCTTGCGGTTGAATGTGCTTGCAGGAATCTCCGGCTGGAAATCCCGGCGCGCCTTCCTAACCAGCCACGTCCCTGAATCGGCGAGCTATATTCAAAGCAGACGGTTTTAATGCTTTTCTGTTTTCAGTGCTGTCAGTTCAAGCAAAGACCGGGTTTCAATTTTTGGCGGCGCCGGAACTGAAAACATATTTTCCCGAAGCAATGTTGAACACCGCACAATCATTTTCCATCCTCAAAAAACTCACGCCCGGAGATTGCGTGGCGCGAATGCCATTCGCCAATGCTTCGTCAGCGGTTTTTGCCGGAAAATAAACCGTTGCGGTTGTGTTCGCCGGAATGGAAACGGCCAATGAAAATGCCTTCGCGTCACGCTGCCACGCGGTGGAAATCGGGCCGTGAACGGAATCGTAATGTGCTTTCACCCACGTCAGATCGCCGACGACGGCGGGGTGAATCACAATCTTTTTGAAGCCCGGACCGTCGGGATCGGATTGGATGCCGGCGAGGTCGTGGAAAAACCATTCGTTGATCTGGCCGAGCATAAAATGATTTTGCGAACCGAAGCTCCCGACGCCGGCGTCCCATTTTTCCGTCAGACTCGTCGCGCCCATTTTCAGTTGATAACCGTAGCCGGGTTTGTCCGACTGGTTGTTCATTTTGAAAATTACATCGGAGTGTCCGTTTTCGGCGAGCGCGCGGAGCAGATAGCGATAGCCCACGTCGCCCGTCGTCAATCCTTTCGCGCGCACGTCGGCAACGATGTTATCCATGACAGCCGCACGATTTGTTTCGTCCACAAGGTTCATCACGACGGCGAGGGAATTGGCGCATTGCGAGCCGGTGGCGTATTGGTGTGTTTCGGGGTGGTAAAAGGTTTTGTTGAATGCGACGCGGATTTCTTCCGCGAGTTCGTCAAAATGTTTTTCCTCGTCTGGCTTGCCGAGCAATCCGGCCGTGCGGGCGAGTATCCAGTTGAAGTGCTGGTAAAACGCCGTGGCCGTCAGCGCGGGCGGCGTGAGCTGCGATCCCCACGGCGGGTTCGGGCCGAGGTCATACCAGTCGCCAAGGCCGGTGGTCACGATGTGATTTTTGGCCGTGCTGCCGAGGAATGCGACGTAGCGTTTCATGTCGTCGTCGTAACGCCGGAGCAACGCGAGGTCGCCGTCGAATTGATACTGCTGCCACGCGACCATGATAAATGCGCCGCCCCATTCGGGCGAATTGCGCATCGCATTTCCCGTATCGAGAGGACCGGCGATGAAATACTCCGGCGCGATGTTCGGCACAAAACCGTTTTCCAACTGGCTGTCGGCCATGTCATTCATCGTCTTTCGGAACAGCGGCGACATGTCAAAGTTGTAGCGCAGGGACGGGCCGTTGAGGTGCGTCTGCTCCAGCCAGCCGAGCTTTTCGCGGTGCGGGCAATCCGTCATCACGCTCTGCATGTTGCTGCGCTGCGCCCAGCGGACGAGTCGGTAAATGCGGTTGAACAGCGGATTGGACGTTTCAAATTCACCGACGGGTTCTGATGAGGAATGAACAACGACACCTTCAAGTTTTTTGATTTCCGGCAACGCGCCGCCGTTGGCCGCGAACAATTCCACCTGCAAATAGCGGCAGCCTTGGTAGAAAAACTTCGGAAAATAATTTTCCGCGCCATCACCCGCGAGCGTGTATTGCCACCACGCGGGCCGGACACCATCCTGCGTGCAACTGCTGCGATCCACCGTGCCGTCGGGCTTGAGCAACTCGGACGGGATGATGCGCACGAACGAGCCGCGCGCACCGCTCACCGAAAGGCGCGGCATCACTGAGCAATTCTGGACGAGGTCGAAAACGATCGTGTTTGGATTTAATTGTTTTGCCGAGACGGGCGGCAAATTTTCAATTGCGCGAATCGGCGGCGCGGCGCAGGACAAGCCCTTCAGGGTTCCACCCGGCCCGGCAGTTTCGAGCGCGGCAGCCCATTTTGAATCCGGCTTGAACCCGGGTTGGTCCCAACCGGCTGGCACAAAGCGTGCGTCAAAATCTTCGCCGGCGAAAATGTTGTTAAAAGTGATCGGCCCAGGCGTGACCTGCCAGGATTGGTCGGTGACGATGGTTTCCACGGAACCGTCGGCGTATTCGAGCCGGACTTGGGCCATCGCCTTCAAGGGGCCGAACGAATTGAGAAATTTCACATAGCGATTATAATCCGGCTGGATGTTATACATGCCGTTGCCAAGAATCAGGCCGAGTGCGTTGCCACCTTTTGAGAGCAACGGCGTAATGTCGAACGTGTCGTAAAGAACGGTCTTGCGATAATCCGTCCAACCGGGCGCAAGGATGGCGTCGCCTACTTTTTTGCCGTTGACCGAAAGTTCATATTGGCCGAGGCCGGTGACGTGGATAACGGCCCGCTTGAGTTCCGATTTCACCGTAAACTCACGCCGTGCGAGCAGCGAGGAATAATTTGGATCACCAGGATTATCAGCGTTGGGGTGAGCCTTGGCAAAGTCCTGCCGCTGGCTGAAGTCGGTGCGGAATGGCGAAAACGACAGGCCATATTTCTCGGCTCCCGCCGCGGAAATCCACTGTCCTTTCCAATCGGAGGAATCGAGTATGCCCATCGTCCACATCGCGGGCAAACTCCATTTGGAAACTTTGCCATTCTCATCCCAAACCCGCACCTGCCAGAAAACCTGCTGCGAGGATTTCAACGGCACACCCGCGTAGGGGATTTGGATCGTATCGTCCGAAATTACCTTGCCGCTGTTCCATAAATCGCCCTTGTCCGACTTCAACAAGTCTTCGCTCGAAGCTGCAAGAATCTGATAGGCTGTCTGCCGCGCGCCGCGCTCGTTGGATTGTAGCGTCCAGTTTAACTCCGGCTGCGCTCTGTCAACCCCCAGCGGATTAAAGCGATGTTCGCAATGCAAACTTTCAACAGTCATGGCCGCGCCGGAATAAACGAAAAACAAAACGGCAGCTAGGGAGAGAATGGTCAGGCGATTCATGGCAAAAATTCAAATGTATCAGTTCGGTGCCAATAAACTCTGCTGGATTCATTTGGCACTGCAAAAAAAATATCGAACCAAGGATTGACTCCGTCCACGTTACAAAAAGGACGTTTCACCAAGGCCCCTTGTTGTATTTGAGAGGATAAAGAAACCAAGTGTTAGCGCCTAGGGTGGCGGCGGGGGCGATAATACTAAAATCCTTTGCAAATTTTATCCATTCGACATGGTTGTCTTCAAAAAGGAAGTTTCCCCCCAGGGGAATGCTGCCTTGGCCGGCATGAGCTGAAGTCGGCACTGTGCCTATACCGGATACGGTCTTGGTCCAGCCGCCATCCGTGATTTCTATGTCGTCCGCCATGACTGGTGCATTGTGATAGGATGTGCCAAATTTCTTCCGGGCGAACCATTGGCCCAAATTATAGGCGTTGTAGTTGGGATCCAGGGGATTCAAGGTGCGGTAGGGCAAAGTGCTGTATCCGATCAAATTTGGTGCATTGTTCGCTGCTTCATAAGTCCGATGCCAGCCATCCACCGGACAATACAGAACATCGTTCTTTGAGCGGGCACCTGTCGTCGAGCTGCCCGGAACGGACTTATACAAATAGGATTGGAAAAAGAAGTTGGTGAACGTCGGCGACATCCAGGAAACAGAAACCGGGTAACTCGCAACTTTGTAATTATCCGGGAAACTATCATTAAAATCGCCTGCATACATCGTATACGCCACCGCCCATTGGTGAAGGTTGCTGGTGCATTGCGCCCGGTATGCGGACTGTTTGGCCTTTGTAAGCGCCGGCAACAACATCGCCGCCAGAATCGCTATGATCGCAATAACCACCAGCAGTTCAATCAAGGTAAAGCCCCTGCGAGGCGGATGTTTTGACGACGATTTTATTAACATAAAACTTATATAGGTGTTTTGTGTAGTGGAGGCGTGCGCTATGCAAACTGCGTCTTGCACAGCGCCGCCCGCCCTATTCGATCAAGGCGTAGCCAACCGGAAGAATGTCGCCGCGTTTGTCAGCGGCGAATTCGTGTAGCTGTAACTTCCGTCCGGCGCAAACACGTTCGTCCAGACCGGAATCCAGCTTGCGAGAGACAGGGCCACATTCGTTGTGGACAGGATGCGGTATTGGGCATTGGCGATCCCTCCCGTTCCAGTAAGGATCAAATTAGCGCCGGCCAGCACTGGATGATTAATGGATGGCACTGAGCTCACTACGACGTATCCGGTCTGCATGTTCGTGCTCGAACCTCCTGCCCCCCTTACTATCAAACTTACAGTGTAGGCACCCACCGTCACATACGCGTGAGATATGTTGGCATTGGAGCTGTTGGTGATGGTGGTGCCATCACCCAAGTTCCAGACCCAATTGGTTATGTTTCCACTGGAGGCGTCGGTGAAAACGACCGGTTGTGTCACATACGCATTGTTTGGCGTTCCAGTAAAGGCGGCGTTCGGTGACAGCGGTGTGGCGCCGGGCCCGCTCAACTGGATGCCGTTCAAGTTACCTTGGCCAGTGACGTTGCCGACGAAGCTGATTTGTAACAGGCCGCTCGCCGTGACGGTCGGCGTTAGATGGACGTAATTGGTTCCAAGCATGAGAACATTGTTTGTAGCATTCGGTCCGGCGGTGCCGAACGAACCATTGGCTGAAAACCGGGTTACCGTTCCTTGGGCGGCGCTCGCCGCACATGAATATAGATACAAGTCATAAGTTCCCGCAGAAATTGAGTGCAGTGTGACCGTGGCCGTATTCGAGTTGAGAACGACCAAACTCGCCTCCATCAAATATTCTGCCGGCGAACCCGATGCGTCGAACGGTGTATTGACGCCGTTGTTGAAAATCTGGTTGCCAGTATAATCGAGCGTGATGGCTGTTCCATAATTATTGACATCTGACAGCAACTGGCCGGAGCCAAAAATGGCATTCGTGTCGTTGCCAGTGGGAAGCGGATTGCTCACCGGATTCCAAAAGTCGCTGCCGCCGCCAATTATCGCGTTACCGACCTGTGTCGCAGCCACGCCACCTCCGTAACTTGAACCGGTGAACTGAACATCTACTGCCAAAGGATTAGGCACTGGTTGAACATTGAGCGCAAGCGGCGTGCTACTGAGGCTGCCAGCTGTATTGTTTGCAAACAACGAATAACTGCCAGAATTCGTTGTTTGCAGGTTTGCCAGGGTCAAGGTCGAATTTGTGGCACTAGGGATAACCACGAAACCGCTGCCGTAGTCCACTTTCCATTGCAGCGCGGGCGGCGGGTTTCCGCCAAACGCCGCCGCTAGGTTGACGGTGCGGCCAACATAATCGTTGGCTGGCGAATCGCAGGTCGTGTCCGAGGTCAGAAAGATGGAGGGGGTCGCGGAGGGTCCATTTAGTTGAAAGCCGTTCAACATACCCTGGCCCGCATCTACGGTTCCGTAATAACTGATATTCAGCACGCCGCTGGAAGAGACCGTTGGTGTTAAATGCAGGTAGTTCGCACCGGAAGTAAGGGTGTAGTTACCGTTGTTAGGCCCGCAGACGGCCGTCTGACCATTCACAGTAAAGACGGCTATACGCTGTTGCGCGTCGCTACGGGCAGACGCATAAAGATAAATATCGTAAATGCCCGGAGTCAAGTTATGCAATGTGACGGTGTTGGTATCCGCGGCGGTGGTGGTCACAGACCCCATTATGCCGCTCATCAAGTTTGCGTAGGGTGAAGCCAAAGCCGAGAATGGGTTGGCCGTGGTGGTATAAATGTAATCGCCGACGTAATCCATGGTTACAGCGGTGCCAATACTGTTGACGTCAAACAACGCCAGATTAGTCCCAAGCGCGGTGCCGGCCGTGGTGGTGCTGTAAGTTGGATTACTGATCAGATTCCACACATCACTATCATTGCCGATTACAGCTGAACCGGTTTGCACCGGGCCGGCGGGGCTGCCGAAAGCGGTGCCGCTGAACTGAACATTCAGTGAAACATTCACGGTTGCGGCGAGGACTGTCAATGTCACTGGCGTGCTGTTGCTGGCGCCGGCGGCATTAGAAGCATACAGAGCATAGTTTCCCGAATTGGTCGTCTGCAAATTGGTGAGAATCAAAGTTGAATTGGTCGCACCTGGGACATTCACAAAGCCGCTTCCCTTGTCCACCTTCCATTGATTGGTAATGGTCGGCGTGCCGACAAAAGCCGCCGACAAAGTGGCACTGCCGCCGGTATAGACGCTGGCAGGTGTGATGGTCGTGTCCGTTCCCAAGCTAAGCGTGGCGACCGTCACCCCTTTCTTAACGATTTGGAATCCAGCGATGCCACCACCGTTGGCAATGTTCAGGGTCAACGTATCCGAGCTGCCAGTGAGGTTGGTGAAAATGACGTAGTCGGCTGAAGGATTGGCCCCGGTGGTATCTGTTGTTTGGGTAAATATGGCGTTGCCTGCGGCTCCCGTGGAGGTGAATTGGGATGATCCCATGGTTGAGAAGTCATAAGTGATGCCTGCATTTGCGGAACTGATGGTTCCAACGCGACTGGCGGAGTCGGAGTCGAGATAGACAATCAAGTCATAAGAAGAGTAAGATATGCCGCTGATGGTGAAAATCTCCGGACCGATGCCGGAACTGGTGTTGGCGTATCCACCAAGGAGGGTTCGGTTGTAGGTGCCGTTGCCATCTGGCGTTCCAAAGCTAGCAATTCCCCATGCGCCATAAGTGCCGCCAATGGTAAAGCTGACACCCGAAGCGGCTCCTGAATTGTCAACCAACGACATGCCATTGATGGAATTGTTCCAATTGGTGGCGGCGACGACGCCCGCAACACCGGTTGCCGGAATGGTGTTGCCGTTATTTTCATTCCAACTGATAATATTTTGCGCCTGAACTCCGGCGGTGGCTGCGGCGACGAGCATCAGCATGAATAGCTTTTTCATAGTTTTTTTAGGTTTGAATTGATTGGAATGCCGTTGATTTTTTCAAGTCGTTTGTTAGGTCAGTGGATATAAGGGCCAATTTAGCTTGCTATGCGTTTCGGTAAACCCCCCAAAACCAGTGAAATGATTTACCCAAATTTGGTGTAGCTGAACCGCACTGTTCGATTTATGAATTTCAGGGATAAACCAGGCGGAAAAACGCGCTGTCGTTTGTCATCGGCAGCAGCAGCGTGTTGACAAAATCAGCGTTCAGCACGCTGACCCAATTGGTGCCCAAACCGTTCGTTTGTATTTGCAACCGCCAGCCGGTGTGATCCGCTGGCCAGGAGAATTGGAGTTGGTTGCCGAATGGAATGTTCGCAATCTGCAAACCGAGTTCCACGGGTGCCAAAGACGGCGCAGGCGCAATTCGCACGTTGTCAAGAAACACCGTATTATCGCCGCCCAGCAGATCCGTGCCGATAAATGAAAGCGTGTGCGTTGCGGCGGTCGCGGTGAAGTTGGTAGTGTAATCTAGATAGTTGGTCGCGGTCGCCGACGGACGGATGCTTTCAATCAGCAAATTGTCCAAATTCAGATTCCACGTTTGTCCACCATGCTGAAACTGGCCGGCACGTTGCGCGGCGGAAAAGGTCACGGCGTATTTTGCGCCGGGCACAAAACCGGAAATGGCCTGGGAGATGGTGGAAGTGCTTTGGAGAAACGCCACCTGGTCTCCCTCTGGCGCGTTCGGGTTGCTGCTATTGAACAGCGAACCATTGGCCGTGATGCCCGAGCCATTGTAACCCGATTGTGCAGTGAAGGTCCACGAGCCGCCTGAAGGATTGTATTGGTAGGTGCTGACGTTCGGCACCTCGAAACCGGCATTGAATACAAATTGAGGCGTGGCGCTGACTTCAAAGGAATTGCCGCCTTCTGCCGAGGAACTTATCGCCGAAACGACATAATAATACGTTCCGCCATTCGTCACCGCACCATCCAGATAGTTTGTGCTCGTGACGCCGCCGGCGATGATGGCATAAGGTCCGCCAGACACCGCGCTGCGTTTGACGTTGTAACTGTTCGCGCCAGCAACGCTGTTCCATGTCAGGTTGACTTGACGGTTGCCGGGAACAGCCGATAGACCGTTGGGTGTCGGAAAAATGTTCCAATTAAACAGGTAACTGCCCGAGCCAATTGTCCAAAGCAATGTGGTCTGCGAATTGGTCGTCAAAATTCCTGCGAATGTGACGTTCGGCGAACCGGCGGCGGTCGCACCGTTGGTCCAAATCAGGGTGCCGCTTTCATACACAGCCGCGTTTGTGCTGGTCACCGGCAGATAAACAGACGCTGTCGAACCGGGAGGAATGGTCGTAGTCATCGAAACCTGATTGGCATTTACCGACCATTGGTTGATGATCAGCCCGTTCGCCGAATTGTAAGTGGCCGTGGCGGAAGTCAGGCCGCTGCCGATGCCGGGGTTGATGATGATTTTTTTGAACCCCGGACCGCTTGGGTCGGGTTGAATGCCGGCGAGGCCGTGATAAAACCATTCCATGACCTCGCCGCACATGAAATGATCCTGCGAACTGAAACCGGTGTTGGCGTCGTCCCATCTTTCCGTAAGACTCGTGCAGTCGTGCGCGATCTGGTAACCGTAACCCGGCGAGTTTGTTTGATTGAGCATTGCGCATATCACGTCGGCGCGCCCAGCTTGCTCAAGCGCGCGGAACACGAAACCGATGCCGATTTCGCCCGAGGTCAAAGCATTGTTGCGCGACTGGATGTCATTGACCAGTGCGGCGGTGACGCTGGGGATATTGGTGGAATTCACCAAGCCCAGCGCCAGCGGCATTCCGTTGGCCGTCTGGCTGGACGTGTCGTAGGTGCCGCTGGCGGAATTGAAATAGTTTGCGTTGAAGCCGGCGCGAATGTTTGCCGCGAGTTGATTGTAGGTCGCGGCGTCGGCAGAATAGCCGAGCACCTGCGCCATCTGAGCCAGCGCAACCGCGTCGGAATAATAAATCGCCGTGCCGGGAAGTGTCTTTGACGTGAGCGAGACGCCTGAAAAAACGCCGGCTCCGAGCTGCCCCATGTCATACCAATCTCCCAGATCGGTTGTGACAATGTAATTGCCGTTCACCGTGCTGGTCAAAAAATTCAGGTAGGCCTTCATCGCCGGATAAAAGCGCTGCAACAATCCAACATCACCGGAAAATTGATATTGCTGCCACGCGCCCAGAATGAACGTGCTGCCCCACTCCGGCGAATTGTGATAGGCATCGGTCAGGCTGTCGCTGGTCTGGAAATACTCCGGCGCGATATTCGGCACAAAGCCGTTGTTGGTCCACTGGCTGTCGAAAATGTCATTTTCGATTTTGGTGAACAGCGGCGCGAGGTCGAAATTGAAGCGCAGCGACGGCCCGTTCAAATGGCCTTGTTCAAGCCACCCCAGCCGCTCACGATGCGGACAGTCGGTCAGCAAACTCACCATGTTGTTCATCTGTGCCCAACGAACGAGATTATAAATCTGGTTGAACAGCGGATTGGAGCAACTGAAGCTGCCGATGGCCGTGGAAGTCGAATGCACCGCGACGCCTTGCAGCGATTGAATCGTTGGCTTCGTGCTGCCTCCCGGCGCGGAAAATAATTGCACTTGCAGATACCGGCATCCGTGAATGAAAAATTGCGGCGACCAGGTTTCAGTTCCGCTTCCCTTCAAAGTGTATTGCCAATAAGACGGCAGCGGCGGAGTGCTGTCCTGTGTGCAAGTGGTGCGATCCACCAATCCATCGCTTCCGAGAAGTTCGGACGGGATGATTTGAACGTAAGATCCCGCAGGCCCGCTGACTTGCAATTGCGGCATTAGCGTCGCGTTCTGGCCCAAATCATAGATCAGCGTGCTCGATCCCGAAACTGGCACAATTTGAAATCCTGCAATGCCACCACCACTGGGAATGCTCAGGGTTAGCGTGTCGGAACTGCCGGTGACTCCGTAAAATATCGCGTAATCCGCCGTCGGATTCGCGCCGGTGGTGTCGGTGGTTTGGGTTAAGACGGCATTGGCTCCACTGATTGCAGATGGGCCCGCGGTAGAGAAATCGTAGGTTATGCCTGAATTTCCATCGGTGATCGTGCCGGCCCGGCTGGCCGTATCCGAGGAAAAATAAACAATCAGGTTATATGACGAATAGGATATTCCGCTGATGTGGAAAACTTCCGGACCGATGCCGGAACTGGTGTTGACATAGCCGTCCAACAGGTTCCTGTTGTATGTGCCATCGGCATCCTGGCCGGGTGAAGCCGCGATGCCCCAGGCTCCCCAAGAGCCGGTGATGGCAAAACTGACGCCCGAGGCGGCTCCCGTATTATCAATCAGCGAAATTCCATTGATGGAATTGTTCCAATTAGTCGCCGCCACCACACCGGCGACGCCCGAAGGAGCCGGCACACTGCCGCCATTATTTTCGTTCCAACTGATGATGCTTTGAGCGTTAGTGCTAGCGGCAATAGCATTCGTTGCAATTGGCATGAACACATCGAATTTTCCAATCGGTGGCGCGGCGCAGGACAAGCCTTTCAACGTCCCGCCCGGCCCGTTGGTCAGCACTGCCGCCGTCCATTCAGCGTTGGTGTAACCCGGCTGGTTCCAGCCCGTCGGTTCCAGCCGCGCGTCATAGTCTTCGCCGGCATATACATTTTCAAACGAGATGGCACCCGGCCCGCTCATCCAGTTCGCGTCGCTGCCGATGATCTGGCTAGTTCCATTGGAGTAATCCAACTGGATTCGCACAATCGCGCGCAATGGCCCGAACGATTGCTGAAATTTTACATAACGTCCGTAGCCCGCCGTGACATTGTAAAAGCTATTACCAAGAATCAGGCCGATGGCATTGTTCGTTCCCGCCTGCAATTGCGCCGTGATGTCGCGCGTGTCGTAAAGCACCGTTTCGTTGGTTCCCACCTGCCAGGCCGTCGGCCCCCAATAAGACCAACCCGGCGACAGCAAATCCGCTCCAATTTTCGTTCCGTTGACCGACAACTCGTATTCTCCAAGCCCGCTGACATGGACAATGGCGCGCTGCAATCCCGATTGAACGACTAACTCGCGCCGCAGGCGTCGCCCGTAATCACAACCGACAAAACCCGCGCCGTCCGTCAAGCCGGCTTTGCCCCAGCCATTTAGTTCGATGGTATCGAGCGCCGAGACTGACGCGTTCAATGCGACATTGGTTCCGCCGCTGATAACTTCAAGCTGGCTCAAGGCAAAAGTGTAATCGCTACCCACCGCGTAATAATAAAGTTTCGTCGCCGTCACGCGGACATAGCGCGCGGAAATATTGGCAACGGAAAATGACTGCGGATAATAACCAGGATTGACCAAATCCGTTGTTTGATTGGCCACCAAGTTTGACGAAGCAAACGTCGGGTCATTGGAAATCTCGATGTGAAAGCGAAGCGGAAATCCATAGCCGGGCAACCCTTGGTGCCACTTTGGATGCAGCTTGATCGCGTTGAGCGAGTAGGCCTGCCCCAAATCCACCTGCACCCATTTGGTGACGTTCTGGGTGGTGCTGGTCTGCGCGTGGTAACCGATGGACTTGCGCTGGCTTCCCATGATCCATTGCGCCTGCCAGTCGACGGGATTGAGGACGCCCATTGTCCAGGACGCGTTCGTGCTCCACGACGACGCGATGCTGTTTATGTCCCAGACGCGGACTTTCCAAAACACTTGTTGTGACGTTTGCAACGGTGCGCCGCCATATCGAATTTGATTCAACTGATTCGTCGCCACCACGCCGCTGTCCCATAAGTCGCCGGTGTTCGCATCCAGCAAAGCCTGGCTGGATGCGACTAAAATTTGATATGCCGCCTGCATGTCGCCGCGCTGCGATGATTGCAGAGTCCAGCCGAGGCGTGGTTGGGCGACATCAACGCCAAGGGGATTGGCACGGTCCTCGCAAGCTAGATTGGTCACGGTGATGGCCTGGCTTTCTGAAATCCCCAAAACGAACAGGGCAAGCAACAATGGCAAAAGACAATTCAAACGGTTCATGCGTATTTCCACAAACTAACATGCGCATTTCGGAACACCCATACCCATGATTAAGATATGAACCACACCAAAATTGGGGGAGCTATTGGTTGTGATCACAAGAACAAAAACAGTTTTACCCACCAACTATTGAACAATCGCGCGACCTTAATTACACCCTGATTTTGGGGTAGTGATTATCCTGTTTTTGGGGGTATTCGCGCTAGAATTTTCTGGCAGACTGAAATCCGTCCCGATTTAGAAGAATTGCCAGCAAATGAAATACAAAATCGGAGGCAAAACTGAAACATCAGCCATCAAAAAAACTATGAGAAAAACAACCTTAATAATGTTTGCCGCTGCTGCAGCCACCGTCCATGCGCAGAACATCATCAGTTGGCAATATGCTAATGGTGACATTATCCCATCGAACGGCACTTCTTTTGCCGGTGTTGCGAATGCCGCATTTTGGAATAATTCCCAGGAAGCGGGCGTAGCCAACTTGCTGGCCAACGATGACAGTTTGTCCGGCGTCACTTTGGGATTTACTGACCAATACGGAGCATGGGGTATCGGTAACGTGGTCTCGCCCGACACGGACGGCTTGTATAACAAAGCAATCCTAAATGGATACGGTAACACGGCCACCTCTGACACCGTGAGCCTCAGTCATATTTCCTTCTCGCTATACAACGTCATTGTTTATTTGAGCTCCGACACTGACGGCCGCACTGGAACCGTCTCCGATGGCACGACCACGTTTAGTTTCACGACGATGGCTGTAGCCGCTGTTGATCGGTATAACGACAGCAACGCAATTCTCACCCAGACCACGGATACGGGCTCGGGTAATCCCAGTGCCGATTATGCCGTGTTTTCAGGTCTTACTGGCAATTCCCAGACGCTGACTATGAACATTGGCGGAGGCGGTATTGCAGGAATCCAAATAGTCGATGCGGTGCCGGAACCGGGCACAATGGCGCTGGCCGCCTTGGGCGGTATGAGCCTGTTGTTCTGGCGGCGGCGTCAATGAAAGCGCTTTGACCAACCCGCTGCTTTTTTATAAAGCGCCGGCTGCAACTTTGTTGCGGCCGGCCGCTTTTTGACTTTATGGCTGATAAGCATTTGGTCTTCAGTTCAACTGGATGGGCAAGACCTGTGGCGTTTGTGGCCTTGGCGGTTCAGTTGGGTGTGTCTCTGCCACGGTTGTCAAAGATAAGATAGAGTCTATTGATTCTGATTAACCAGCGACAAAACGAGCAAGGCTATGAATTCTGACCAAATCGCGGATCTGGCCACCGCCGAAACCGCCGCTCCATCTTTCAAGGACAACCTATCTAGGCAGATCTCCCGGGAGCGCTGTGACAAAATCTTCTATGTTGCACTCAAGCTCAAGAACCCGGCCAAGCGCAAGAGATTTCTCGAACGTGCTTGCGCAAGGGACGCCCAGTTGCGGAGCGCCGTTGAGGAGCATCTGGCCATCTATGCCGAGGCCGACAGATTCTTCAGGGAGCCAAACTTCGACTCTGGGACTTGATGGAAATAGGATCCATCTGGAATTTTGCTTTAGTGATGCCCAAATCAGGCTGCGGCGTTCTCACACTTTGCCATGCGTGGATAGATAACGGATCACCGCTTCGGTGCGGGAATGGACATGCATCTTTTCATAGACCTTTTTCAAATAGCTGTAAATCGTCTCAACACTCAGATTCAATTGGTCGGCAATCATCTTGTTCGAATACCCCTTGGACAAAAGAACCAGAATTTCCTCCTCGCGCGCCGATAATCCCACAGTCTTCTCCTTGGCTTCGGCTTTGCGATGAAATGATTCCACGACCCGGCGGGCGATTTCGCTGCTCATCGGCGAGCCGCCGCTCAAGACATCCAGCAGCGCGCTCCGTAAATCGGCGGGCTTGGTGCGCTTGAGCAAATAGCCGGCAGCCCCGGCTTGCAGCGCGAGAAAAATCAGCTCCTTGTCGTCCATCGCGGTAAGGATGATGATCTGCGTTTCTGGCAGCAGTTCCTTGAGCTGCGCGGTGCATTCGATGCCGGACATGCGCGGCAGAAAAATATCCATCAGCACCACGCTCGGACGATATTTTGGAATTTCGCGGAGCGCCTCCTCGCCGGAAACACAGGCGCACACACATTCAAAGTCGGGAAATGAATTGATCAGCTTACTCCAGTTTTCGCGGACTTCCGGCTGATCCTCCACTATTGCAATTTTGATTTTGAGGACGGCGACTTTGGCGGTTATCGCACTCTTTTGCGGCTTCATGTTATAATAATTTATTTGTCGGCGGTTTCAGGATTGGGTGGCCAGGCGGTTTTATCTTCACCTTCCAGCCGCATGCGCCATCGGCGCGTCAGCCATCCAAGACGCGAAGGCTGGCGTGTCAGCGGAATGCTGAATTCCACACGACAGCCTTTGCCCGGTTCGCTCACCACGGCACATCGGCCACCCACTTCGTTCATGCGTTGAATCATGTTTCTGATGCCGTTGCGTTTGCCGCTGGATTGCGCAGGATCAAATCCTTTGCCGTCATCCTCCACGATGACATTGAGCCGGGAGTCCTGCCGCTGAATTTTCAGCAGTAATTTGGTCGCGCCGGAATGTTTGGCGGCGTTGTTGATCGCCTCTTTCACGGCCAAAAGCAGGCTGCGCCGCAACGGCAGGTCAAATTCCAGCGGCGGCATGTCCGGTTCAACTTCCAACCAGCACTGAATGGCGGTCGGCTGCAAAAAGGTTTGGGCATATTCGCAAACGTAAGTCACAAAGTCACTCACTGTGTCGTGGCGCGGATTGACGGCCCAAAGCACTTCATCCATCGCCCCCAACGCCTCACGCAGCCCATCGCTAATGCGCGAAAATTGATGGCGTGCCACGGCCTGCGCCGGCAGTTCATTTTGGGCCACTTCGCTTTCAAGAACCAGCCGGGTCAGCCGGGTGCCAAAATCGTCGTGAATATCGCGCGCAATCCGGGCGCGTTCCAGATTGAGCAGGCGTTGTTCCTGCTTATGAAAAGCAACTTGAAATAAAAGAACGATGCAGACCAAAAAAAACAATCCAGACACAGAAGCCAGCAACAGATGAAACCAGCCGGTCTGCCAGAATGGAATCACCAGCGGCTGGAAGCGCGGCACGCTCATGTAGTCGTCCGGCCAGTGCTCTCTTGCCAAATAAGGAGCGCGATCCGAATCTGGCAGCACCGTGGCTGCCGGCCATTCGGCGCGCGCATGATTTAGCTTTTCCCAATTCTTTTGATTTTCAGGCACTACCCGCCAAGTTTCATCCGACTGTATATCTATATTTTTTCCGTCATCCAACTCGATTGACAAATTCATGATGAGGCCCGCCAGAAAAAGATCATTGAAACAGTTGACTGCCAGCACATGATGTCCCGAAGTTAATAGAAGTGTTAAATCGTATTCTGTCAGGCCGCGCCAGTTCGCGCCCTGGCCTAATTCGCGCCCATCGAGAAAAAATTGGTAACCATCATCCACGGTGATTTTCATCCGGGCCAAACTCACTTTTGCGCCCGATGGAATGTCGAATTCCTTCCACAAACGGCACGTTTGCCGGTCAAAAGTCTTATTTGTCCAAATCCACGAACCAAGACCGTTGGTGGCATCAGCCGGCACCTTGGACAGATGATACGCTGAAAATCCATCCCGGTTTTCCGGCGCGGGCGCGTCAGCGGCGCGGACGGAATCCATCAGGACAAAAACAAGAGACGAACCCAAGGCAACTTCTAACCCCGATTGCAGAAAATGATTCCACCGTTGTCGCCCGCACAAAATTGATGAAACCAGTCTGCGACTAATCTTCAAATTAGAGGTCATGTTGAAAACGATTTGCCTCTTCATATCTGTTTGCAAAAACAAAGCAAATAAAAATAATGGCAAGCCAATTTGAAAGCCTAAAAGTGGCGCAGGCTTTCAGCCTGCGCATTTCTTTGAAAAAGTTCACGGGTGGGCAGGTAAGACGTCGGCTCCATCGGGGCAATGGACTTGCGCTGGCCCGGCAGCAAGCGTCCCGCCACATAGCGGGTAGCGGCGACCCAAAACCTCTACCAGCGGGATCAGAAATTGCGAAAGTTGTTGCTGACTTTGTTGCCAGAGCCGTTCATTCCATTGCATGGATTTCAAGGACGAGAACGACAACGAGGAGGATGCGGTCATCGCAGAATTTTCAGACTTACTCTAAAATCAGCAGCGGTAAATTAAGCGGCAGGGTTTGCAACAGATTAACGGTCGCAGTTGACCGCGGAATGCGGGCAAAAGATTTTGCAACCGCGTGAATTCATGCACTTTTCCACCTCCGGGCGGGATTGAATGCCGGAAGCAATGGCGTGCAAGCGGCACCAGCGTTGCGCGGCCTTGAACCACGCCTCCGCCGCCAGTTCGCATAAATGCACGAACAGTTGCCGATCCATCGCCCGGGTTTCCGCCACAAACTCGATGGTCATGCGACGATATTCCTGCCGCCAATGATGTTGTTCCGTCCCCGGCGTGCCGCCTGGATTGGCGACCCAGATTTTTTGCCCGCCGGCCAGAGTGAGCCGGGCTTCTGAAAAACCGAGCCGCGCCAGCATGAAATGATAATCCGACCACATTTCATCCAGGGAATCCCGCCGCTCGGCTTCCAGTTCCAGCCAGCGGCTCAACGTCAGTGCATATTCCGTGATCTTGCGCATTTGCAGCGAATTCCCCAGCACCCGGCCCACCGAAAACCATTCCCGGCCAAAACCAAAGGAACCCAGAAAAAGCAGCAGCACCAGACCGGCAAAGCCCAACAGGATCGGCAGCGCCCGGCCCTCCAGCCAGAAGGCGAACAGCGCCAGCAGCAGAAAAACCAGGGACACGCCATAAAGGGTCAATACCGCGCGGGTGCCAGAAAAGCCGCCGCTGATCAGGCGATGGTGGAGATGCTTGCGATCCGGACGGAAGAGCGGCAACCCCTTGAGCCCGCGCCGCAGGATGGCTAGGCTGACATCAATCACCGGCAGCGCCAGCGCGAACAACGGCGCGATCAGGGCGGCGACGATGGTGCCTTTGTGCGAATTAGCCAGCGACAGTCCGGCAATCAGGAAACCGAGAAAATAAGCGCCGCCATCGCCCAGGTAAATTTTGGCCGGCGGAAAATTAAAATACAAAAAGCCCAGCAACGAGCCGGCCATGCCAAGAGCGCACAGGGACAGATAAGGCATCTGTGAATTGAAACCGACGTAGGCCAGCAATCCCATCAGCATCAGCGCCACGCCACCCGCCAGGCCGTCAATCCCGTCAATCAGGTTGATCAAGTTGGTCAACGCCACCAGCCAGAAGACCACCAGAACCGGCCCGAAAACACCGAGCGGATGGATGACGCCTGTCAACGGATTCTTAAAGTTATCAAAATGAATTCCCGCCCAGCAGGCACAGCCGGCAATAATGATTTGCCCGGCCAGCTTCCGTTTTGCGCCCAGCGGCTTGAGGTCGTCCCAGAAACCCAGGCAAAACATCGCCAGCGCGGCGATGAAAATAGTCCGGTAAACCGCCGCATCCGCCGCCGCCAGCGGGGAAAAAATATTGATGATCCAATAAGTGACGACAAAGGAACCCACCAAGGCCAGTCCGCCCAAACGCGAAGCGGGAGCCCCCTCCCCATGATGAAAATCCCCCAAGTCTCTCCGGCCAAGCGACGGGAGATACTTCTGGATGATGGAAATCAAAACCAACGAAACCAAGATCCCAATCACTCCCACCAAAATCATCAAACTGATTGTCATAATGCCATTTTTACCAACCCCAATGCCACACCCGCCTCTCAACCAACCCCGAACAAGTCTGTCGAACCAACTCGGAAACACTAACTGATTGAGATTGGCTCTTCAACATGTCTTACCGCATAACCTCGGCACGCCCTTGCTGCCGCCAGCGCCACCCGCTCCCGACTGCCAGCAGTCCGCCAAAAATCGCCAGCGCCACGTTCACCGGCTCCGGCACCGCCGTGATGCTGATGGAAAATCCCGTCAGCGTCGAGGTGTCCCCGGCGCTTAAGTCCGCAAAAAAGATCGTCCAATTCCCGTTTGGATCCGTGCCATTAAAAGTGTTCAAATTATTATACGCCGTGAAGGTGGTGCCCGAAAGCACCGCTCCCGCCGACCCGCTGGCCGTCTGAATGGAATTCGCCGTGCCCTCGACCAAAGTGATGTTGAAACCCGAACCGCTCGCCGCCGTCCCGTTAATCTGATTGAGTAGCACTGCGATCTGGCTCCCGTGCGACAGATAGGCGTAAATATCGCCGTTGTAGCCGCCGCTCAAATTCAGCGTCACACTGATGTCGCTAATGCTCAAACCGGTCGCTCCAAAATTAACCGCGTAAGCGACACCCGCCAGAGTGTTGTCCGGGATGACCTGACTCAAACTTGAACCGCCACCTGTGTAGAGCGGCCCGCTGCCGCCGTTGGAAAAATTATACAGCGCCGCCGTCGCCGGCCGGACGTCACCAAGCACGATCCCCACGGTCACCGCCGCCAAAACGCTTTTTATTTTTTCCATAAACTGGATTGGGGTTGCCGGGGTTTCGATTCAATAAGCGGGATAAACCGTGCGATAGAAGAGGCTCCCGTTGCCCACCGGATCCAGCACTTGCATCGCCCCGGTGGACGTTGCCGTGAGGTTCCCCCATTTTGTCCAGCCGGATCCGTTGGCCACTGAATTGGTTTCCACCGTGTAGGTGGCGCCGGGAATGCCCGCAAAATTCACATAGAAATAGTTCACGCTGGCACTATTCGTCGTCCCCGACGAAAGATAATTGGGCGATTGTCCCGTGCCATTCCCGACCGTCACGTTCACCAGCATCGTCTGCCAACCGTGGCCGTCTTGGAAGGTGACCGTGAAACTGTCGCTGCCGCCGTAACCAGAATTAGGCGTGTAAGTCAAAACCCCGCTGGTCACACTGGCAGCGCCGTGGCTGGGCGTGGTGGCCGACACCAGCACCGGAGTTCCGCGCGAACTGCTCGCGTGATTGGACAGCTTGAGCGCCGAGATGATAGCCACCGTGTTGGTCGGCGTGGACAACGCCAGAGCCGTGGTGGTGAAATTATAAATGTCTAGCACACCGCTCGTGGCCAGCTTGTTGGTGTCCCAGGAAATGCCGCTGGCCAGCGACGGCACACTGACGCTGTTAAACCAGCCTCTCTTGGTGCCCGCGTTCGTGATCAAGATGAAACTGTCACCGGCGGCCAACGCGCTGCCGCTGGCAGTCACCGTCAACGTGCCGCCATAGGTGAGGTTTTTTGCTCCCAATACCAATTCACCTTCCGTCAAGGTTGCGCCGGTCTTGTTGATATTCAACGCCAGCGTGCCGGAGCTGTTGAGGGAATAACCGCCCGGCGTCACGGCGGAAACATCCATAGTCGCACCGGTGGCGATGGAAATTTGCGGGCTGCTGGCAATCGAACCGCTGCCGCTCAACGCCAGCGTGCCAGCATTGATGGCCGTATTGCCGGTGTAGGTATTAGCACCCTCCAGCGTCAGCGTGCCGGTGCCAGCCTTGATCAAGCCCAGCGTGCCGCCGCTGCTGTTTTGAATCACGCCCGAAAACGTGCCGTTGGGATTGGAGCCGGACGTTCCGACAGCCAGTGTTTTTGATGAGCTGGAAATGTTGTCCACTACTGCGTTGCCAGTGCCGCTGCTGGTGAGTCCATTGATGGTTTGATTGTTGCCATTCAGATCAAATGTCGCCGTAGTCGAAGCAGCCGGATTCAAGATGACATAACCTTTGCCGCTGCCATTGGGGATGGCGGTTGCGCTGCCAACCTGAAGCGATCCCTGGCTAATAGTCGTATTTCCGGCATATTGATTTGCACTGCTGGGGGCGCTCAAGGTTGCCTTGCCGGTGTCAATCTTATTGATTCCGCCGGTTCCGGTGACCGCGCCTTGTAAATTGATGCCTCCGGTGGCGCCGAACGAATCCAATGTGAGTGAGTCATTCAAAAGAACACTGCCGTTGTAAACCAATGCCACGCTGCTCAAGCTGGCGAGGGTCTTGGCTCCGCTGCTGCCGGACTGAACAGTGATCGGATAAGCATGGGTCGTCGAAACGCCCGAATAAGCCAAAGTCGCGCTGGCACTGCCCGTCGTGTCACCAAGATAGACGTTTGCTATATTTGGACCAAGCGGACCACTCGTGCCACTGCTCGTGCCATTGATGGTCATCTGTCCCGCCTTGATCGTTGTGCCGCCGGTATAGGTGTTCGCGCCGGAAAGCGTCAGCGTGCCGGAGCCGTTCTTGGTGAGCGCGCCGGAGCCAGCGGAATTTTGCAGAGTGCCACTGATGGCGCTGCTGCCGCTGCCGTCCACTGTCAAAGTGTGGCTTTGCAAATCAAGCGTGGAACCGGAGAGCGTCACCGCACCGGAAGCGTTCGCATAAAGCGTGGCATTGTCATTCAGGATGAGATTATTGTTGAAAGTCGCCGTGCCGCTGGTGCCGCTGGTATTCGCCATGAATTTTGTTCCCGAACTTCCAGAACGCACGGTCGTTGTCTGTCCGTTCCAAGTTAAACCGCCATCCAGATTCAGCGCGGCACTTGCCGATCCGCTGATGTCGCCAAGGTAAACGGCGGAATTTTCCAACGCGGCGTTCACACTGGCCCGCAGAGTGCCGTTGTTGACATAGGTGTTGCCGGAAAAGGTGTTCGTGCTTTGAAGAATCACCGTCGTCGCGCCGTTCAACCCCGCAGCCAGACTGGCGGCACCGCTGCCGGTTTGGCTGATGACCCCGCTCACCGTCAATATTTGACTGCCATAAACCTGCAGTTGCTGGCCGTTTTGCAAGACCACATTTGCCACCGTGATATTGCCGTTAACGGGATTGATTTGCAGCGCGGTATCCGGCCCAGTTCGGTTCGCCAGTGTGGCTGTTGCCGTTAGCAGCACCGCGTCTTGGTTCTCAAACTTGTAAAGGTAGGTTTCGTTGCCCTCCCAATTGATGCCGCCGGAACAGTTATAGGTAATGATGTAACCAAAATACGCACCTGCCCCGTAATTGCAGTAAGGAGTCTTGATGCCTGATGCTCCGCAGTTGTTACCGGTGTTGTTGAAATATAGGTTGTCCCCAGAGTTTGGAATACCGCTAAACCAATTGCCGGGCTGGTCAATATTCCATGAACCACCGCCAAGTCCGCTCCAGTAACAATCCGTCGCAATTGCGTTTTTCGGGGCGAAAGCCAAAATAAAAAGGATGGACGTCACTACCGACAGCCTGCCCAGCCGGTTTGAAATGGTTTCAATTGGTTTCATGGGTCGCCTTCCATCAAACGAAATTTTGTGCGTTGAAAAAACCGGCGCGTTGCCGGCGCGGTTTGCCCGCGTCCGAATGACTCGATGGCATTGTCCGGCTTGCGCTCATGGGCGGGTTTAGTGTCCAGCCTGATTTGAGCATCAACACCAGCCATGACAAATACATCCGCCACAGCCGGCTTGGGGGTGAATTTCGGTGAGATCATATCACGCCAATCAAGCACTTCCACCGCATGTTTGTGCGGTCAAAGACAAAAACAATCCCGGTTCCCACGGCTTCCGGCCGTGAAACCGAATTCTGAAATCATCACACCGTCACGGCGAAGAATAATTGCGACCGCCCGGCACTTGCGCCGTAGTATTGGTGGGATTGATTTCCACCGGAGCCACCGTCAACGGAACCGGCGGCGGGCCAATTGTTACCAATGGTTGAATGTATCGCGGCACGCTGGATGCCGGAGTTGATGACGAAGTTGATGACGGAATAGAAGCTGATGAAGGTGCTGACAAGGAGGACGACGGGGTTGCTGGAGACGCACTCGCAACCACATGTGTGGCGGGCGTGGCAAACGCGACCGGCAACGCGGCCATTTGATCACGCCGGGCCAAAATCGCACTCTGATTCAAAATCGTCAGCACGGGGACATTTCCGGCGACCGCTGCCGTCGTGGCGCTGGTCTTTTCAATGTAAGGCTTGAGCGAAGGCACGGCGGCCATGACCGCGTTCAAGATGTTCTGGCCGGACGTCGGGGCGACTTCCGCCGCCGCTGCGGCGACAACGGCATATTGCGCCGGCAATTTGCCAAGGATGGCGGAAACAATTTCACCCGCATGATCCGGAGCCGCGCCAACGGCGGCACGCGTGATCAACACCGTCTGTTTGGGTTGCAACGTCACGGCATCCGCCGCCGCCATGGACGCCAGCGCGGGAGTTGAGCGCGCAATGGCACCCACCACCGTTGGGATGGAAACGGGGTTGATTTCGGAAACCGTCTGCAAGACCAGCAGGGTGACGGATTCTTTTTCGCTGTCCTTGGACTGCGACACCAGCGCTGCCGCCTTGACGGGCAACTCCGGCGTGGCGACCCCGGACAAGGCTTGCTCAACATCGGCCAGCTGGGGGGAATCCTTGGCCGCCGCCGTCCGCACAGTAATGATCGCCAGCATCACCACCAGCGCAGCAATCAATTGAAAAAATCTCGTTTTCATGTTCGGAACCGTGAGATTCAATACTAAAAATCCACGGCATTGTCAATTCAATTGATGCCATCTTACAGGCTGCATGTTGACTTCGCGCTTAAAAAATCAGCCGGAAGGTTTGCCCGCTTCTGGCGGTTGGCTTCAACCATCAACTGGCAACGCGTAAGCTATAAAGCCTGGAGCGGGCCGGGAGCGGAAAAATTTGGACGGGATAAAAAAGTGCGGGCGGCCGCCAAGGATGTGTTCGCAAAACTTGCCAGCCGCCCGATGCCCGGAAACATTTCCGGTCAATCTTCAAAAGTGGAAAGTTGAAGGCTGGGCGTTTTCGCTCTCAACCCTCAACTATGAACCATCAACTTTTTTAGGTGGACATGATGGAGCCGGGAGCCGTCCAGTTGCTCGCGCCGGTGCTGCCGCCGATGGCCCGCGCCCGCACCTGATACGTCGTGCCCGGAACCAGATTGGGAATCACGATTCGGATCGCCTTGGTGGAAACAATCGCATCCTGCCAGGTCTTCCCGTTGTCGGCACTGGTCTGCACCTGATACGACTTGGCGTTGACCACCGGTTGCAGCCGCAGCAACGCCTGCGTGGTGCCGTTGTTGAGCAGGCCGGTGATGGCCGTGTCATCCAGCGGTGACGAACTGCGGTTGGTGCTGGCTGGCAGATAGCCGGTGGCCAGCAGCATTTCCAGGTTGGCTTGGACAACCTTCTCGACTTCATCCGCATCGCTGTCGAGCGCGGCGGTGAGGGCGTCGAACGCATTGTCGCGGGCCACCTTCTCCACCGAGCCGCCCGTGATCATGGCCGCCTGCTTGGCGCTCAAGTCATCCGTCAGGGTTTTGATGACTGTCGGTGAAACCGGCAGGTTGGGGAATATGGCCGGGTTGAGGTTGGTGGATATGTTTCTCCCGAAGGGAACCAGTTTGTTGGCGGGATATTGATAAAAATCCCGCAGTATCTGCAAGTTTGCTCTCACTGTTTACTTCCGCGAACACTTCTTATTTACTGCTGCCGCCCGACCGTTTGACGGGAAGAACGGACATTAGGTTTTCAGCATCAGCCATGCCAACAAAGTAGGCTGGCATTTTTGCGAAACGGGCCGGGCCGGCGGCGATGCTTGCCAAATCCCTCATTTTCCTTTGCCAATCAGCGGCGGATCTTTGCTTTTCTCGCCGTGACTGGCAAAGGTCGGGCCGTGATCATTGCCAATCGCGAGGTGATCATTGCCAATCTCGACATGATCATTGCCAATCACGACATGATCATTGCCAATCACGACATGATCATTGCCAATCGCGAGGCGATCTTTGCCAATCACGACGTGATCATTGCCAATCACGACGTGATCATTGCCAATCACGACGTGATCATTGCCAATCACGACGTGATCATTGCCAATCGCGAGGCGATCTTTGCCAATCGCGACGTGACAATTGCCAATCGCGAGGTGATCATTGCCAATCACGACGTGACCTTTGCCAATGACGAGGCGCTCTTTGCCAATGACGACGTGACCTTTGAAGTAAACCTGCCGGTTCTCCCTCAAATCTGTCTCAAAAACCATCCGGCCCGGACAAAAATGTATGAAAACAGGACAAAACCCGCCGACCGGGCCGATACTGGCAGCCCAACAGGTTTGACAACCAAGCTGTGAGCCACGGTGGGCAAACCGCTAATCGGCAGCCGCCGCCGCTGGTTTTGCCACAGACGCGGCGCGCGTGGCTCCTTCTCCGTGATGTAGGAGACGACGTAAGGAGGCTCGCTTCAAATTCGGAATTAATGAGTCTCGTCAACTCATCGGTTGCACGTTTAATAATTGGCGACGTCAAATGCATGACGGTATGGAACTTGCGGCTTTCGGGAAAATGAGCAGACGGCAAAAATCAAAAGAAATCGCCATTTTTGAATCCATAACCGGTTTAATAGGCGTCGGCGGTTTCCTGTATCTTCTTTCACCGGCCTTCCGGTCGGCAATACAAACCATCCTGCTGTTTGCGATCATCATTGCCTTGATCGGCCTTGCAGTCTGGCTTCTGGCAAGATTGATTAAGAACGAACCTTCCGCCGCCTACAAGGCCATCTACGCAGAGACCGGCAACGCCAAAAATCCATACCACTACAAAGCACCGACCATTGAAGTAAGCCCAAGCCCGGTCCGGCCCGCCCCGGAACCGACCCTTTCTGAAAAACTGCGGAAGATTGACTGGTTCCAGTTTGAAAAACTCATTGAGATGATTTACCGGCATCGAGGATTTGCGGTGGAACGGTCAGGCGGTGCGAATCCCGATGGCGGCGTGGACATGGTTGTGACCTCGGCCACTGAAAAATTTGTGGTGCAATGCAAACATTGGCGGACATGGAAGGTGGGCGTGAAGGAGATCCGGGAATTTTTGGGAACATTGACCGACACCGGAATCAAGAAGGGCGTTTTTATCACATCGAACAGTTACACCGCAGATGCCCGGCAACTGGCCGCCAAGCATGGGATTGAAATTTTGGATGAATCCAACCTGATCCAGATGCTGGAAAAAACCGGGCTGATGTATTCGCGGGAAGTTTCCGAACTGTTTGCCGACAAACGGAAATTTTGCCCCAAGTGCGAGCGGGAAATGGTGTTAAAAACCGCGCACGCGACGGGAAATCAATTTTGGGGCTGCTCCAGCTTCCCGCGTTGCAAATTCACCATGGATTTATGAAGCACCGACTTGGAGGGCGCCTCAATACGGACACGTCCGCGCATGGTCGCTGATACCAGCATTCTTTCAGGCCGAGTTCGCCTTCCTGCTGCTTCCGCGGGGCGGCGCTGTAGTGTCCGGCCTGTGGCCGGATGTTTCGAGCCACAGGCTCGACGCTACACCTTGTTCGGGATGCCGCCGAGGGCGATGACGGCCCGGTTCTCAAATTCAAACGGCGGGATGACGCTATTGCACATTCTTTTTGCGAGCTGAAGGCTTTCGCGGAATTCGATAAATAACTTTTTGAGCAGGCTTGGAAAATTGCCTTTTGGATGGCTTGTCCATCAATGCGACAACAAGCTCAGATTCCGAACTGAATTCCGGTTCGCTTGCCATTTGATGCAAACAAAAATCTTCAATCGTTCCGGTTGCCGCTATTTTAGGCCCGATGTCCGTCTTGCTGCTGAAGAGTTCCAAATGATTATCCGCCAGTGGCGTTCTTTTCTTTGTTACAAAATCACCCATTGGCTGGCTGCCAAATCGCATTCGGTTTACAATCGTGCTGATCGCTTCTTTGCTGTTGTCTATGCCAATCCAACGCCGTCCTAAATTTCCAGCGGCTGCCAGTGTGGTTCCAGAGCCGGCAAAACAATCCAACACTAAGTCGCCGGGATTGGAGGAAGCGCTAACTATTTGTTCCAACATCTCAATGTTTTTTTCGGTCGGATACCCGGTTATGTCAATGTTTTGGTTGTGGGCATCTTTGAAATCCATCCAGATGTCTTGCACCGGAATCCCATCACTTTCATCCAGATATATTTTTCGGCGAGGATTGCCGTTGGAGGACCAGAACATTTCCCCCCGCCGATCCATTTCCTCTAAAACGCTTGGCGGATATTGCCAATGCTTGCCGGGCGGCGGCAACACGCCACGCCATGGCTTTCCGGTTTCTCCGTTACGAACGCCGGGGGCATGCACCGGGACTTTTTTGAATCGGCGACCCGTTGCGGCTTCAACATAAGTGTATTCTTTTTTCCCTTTATCTTCAGACCAGGCAATCACCGGACGATTCCAGATGTAAGTGTCAGTCTTTGAATAAAAGAGGATAAAATCAGAAATGTTTCCGTAAGTGCGTCGCGTGTAATTCTTAGTGTTGCACTTTTTCCGCGTGATGATGTTGCGGAAGTTGGCAGAACCAAAAACTTCGTCCATGACGATTTTCATCGGGAACGCCATATTGTCATCAAGATGGACATAGATTGAGCCGCGATCTGAAATCAACTCGCGAAGTAAAACAAGCCGCTCTCTTAATGCCTCAACAAAGGCCGCCCCAGAAACCAAATCTTGATAAGCTGCTTTCTGTTGACGGGATTCAAACACGCTATTAGTCGAATACGGTGGGTCAATATAGACGAGTGACACTTGACCGCGAATGGCTGGGTCGTCCAGAAGTGATCCGAGAATTGGAAAGTTATCACCGAAATAGAGCCGGTTCGTCCAACCTTGCGACCGCTTTGACGATTGGGCGACGGTGAGCTTTGCTCTTGGGCAGTTTGTAATAATGTCTGAAGGGCTACGTTTCCCCGCGTAACTCAAATGCAGTTCCCCGCCCGACAGTCCGTCATTTTGATTCTGCTCTGAACCGTTGGCTTTTGATTTTGGAATACCTGTTGCCATAGGAATATTTCAGCTACGCAACCAGTCCAGAGTTAATCGCTCCGGTATCATTCGCAGCGTCAGAACCACGATCTTTCCTTTCTGGCTTTGCTCCAGTCGTGCGTAGTCGTTCCACATTGAGCCAAGTAAAAGCCCTGGCCCATCATTCAAGAAAATCAACTTGGTCTGAAGCTTGTTGAGCTTCGTATACATGAAAAGTTCCTGGGCGCAGTTGTAGTAGCCGCCGGTGCGATCATCTTCTTGAGCGCCTCCCCGGTCAGAATCATACCGCGCTAAACCAATGGCGAGGATCGAAGTTTTATCCTCGTCGTAGATGACAAAATCCACGGGACGTGAAAGATTCGGATAGCCGGTGAAAACATCGTGAAGCAGGATGTCTTTGCCTGCGCCTTCCGGCCCTTTCACCGTCAGGGAAGGAAACCGCTCGCGCAATGTTTGGAAAAGTTTTGCGGTGAGGTCATATCCCTTTTTGCCGCGATCTTTGTATTCCCAAAGAACCGCGCAAAGCGCCTCATCTGGAATCGGACGCGTTGCGTATGCCTTTTGGACTTCCTGAACCGGGCGGAATTCTTTTCCAAAATGTTCAATTATCTGTTCGCACGAACTTTTCTTTTTCAACATCTCAACCGGCGTATTCGGGCTGACGTATTTGCGAAAGACTCGCGCGAGCTGAATTCGCATCCAGCCTTCTGAGACCTCGCAAATTTGTCGGAACAGAACCGCAGAAGATTCAGAAGATTTGATAATCTGCCCGAACAGAACGAGGACAGGCTTATACAATTCACAAGCGTGTGGCAAAATATCCGGGTAAAATTCGCCTGTTGCCAGAGTGATCCAGTTGTGAGCGTCTTTTTTGTAATCGCCGAAGTTCGTTCGGATTGTTTTATTCTTTTGATTCAAGCGCATGGAGATTTAACAGGTTTAATTGGCCGGCACGAGAGGGTTTTGAAAATTATTCTCCCCGAAAATCTGGTCGAGCATGACCTTGACGTAGTGGCTGGCGGGCAGAGGCAAAGGTTGAAGTAAGAATGAAGAATGCAGAATTGGGAAAAGCGCCGGTTTCATCATTCTGCCTTCTTCCTTCTGCATTTGTCCCACCGGTTCCAGGTTGTCGCCGCAGTAGATGACGCGGGTGTCGAGGAGGGCGGAGGGTTTCTGTGCTTTGGTAGGGACGACTTCCACGTCGTCCCTGATTTCAGTCTGGGACGCGGTCCTTACCGCCGCTTTCTTTGCCATGCGGCAAAGTTTGCGCCGGAAATTTGGCAGCGTCAATTCTGCGTTCGCGTGTTTGGCGTGGTTCGCGGTTCCAGCATGTGCGACATCACTGTCAGCGGATGCCGGCTGGCGGTTTTGGTTCTACGCCCTTCACCGAAAATAAATAAGAATAATTTCAGAAAAAACGCAATGTTGTTTACTGTAATCAAATGAACGGCCAGCCCGCAATTCTGCGCCGATTCAACTTAATTTGCACCGGACATGATTGATACGGTATGCTTCGGCGCGATGAAAGGCCGTTTTCAAGGATGCCAAGCCGGACTGCGTGCCGGACTTGGTTTTCTTTGGTTGGGCGGGCTGATGGGAAATTCCCTGCTGGCAGCCGCGTTCATCGTCGCCAACACCAGCGACAGTGGCAGCGGGTCGTTGCGCCAGGCCATCACGGATGCCAACGCAGGTTCGGGCACCAACACGATTATCTTTCAGATTCCGGGAACGGGGCCGTTCACCTTGAATCCGTCGTCCGCTTATCCCGCCGTTACTCCGAATCCCGTGGTCATTGACGGCACGACCCAGCCGGGCTACGCCGGAAAACCGCTCATCCAGATCAATGGCTCCAGTCTCAGCACAAGCAGCGACGGCTTGGAACTTTTCGCCGGCAACAGCCTGGTCAGCGGGCTGGCGATTTTCAGTTTCAGTCGCGACGGCATCCGCATTCAAGGTGGCGGCAGCAACATCATTCAAGGCAATTATCTCGGCACGGATGCCACCGGCACCAACCGCCTCGGCAACACCGAGGGCGGCGTCTATATTTACCGATCCTCCGGCAATCTGGTTGGCGGCACGAACGCGGCGGCGCGCAACGTGATTTCAGGCAACGCCAACGGCATTTACATAGACGACAGTTCCCTGCCCTCGCTCGGCACCGGGAACGTGGTGCAGGGTAATTTCATCGGCGTGACGGCGGCGGGCACGAAGGCATTGGGCAACGCCAACAACGGCGTGTATGTCTTCACCGCGCCGGGAAATGTCATCGGCGGCACGCTGCCCGGCGCCGGCAATCTGATTTCCGGCAACGGCATCAGCGGCATCTATATTTCCGGTGCCGGCGCAAGTGGAAATCTGGTTCAGGGCAATTTCATCGGCACCGATGTCACCGGCACTTGGGCGGTAAGCAACCGGCTGGATGGCGTGACCATCAACGGTGCCGCCGGGAACACCGTGGGCGGCACCAATGCCGGCGCGCAGAATCTCATCTCTGGCAACATGGATCGCGGCGTGTTGATTCTGAACAGCGGTGCGAATAACAATGTGGTGCAGGGCAATTTCATCGGCACGGATGTCACCGGCATGCTGGCACTAGGCAACCACACGAATGGCGTGGCCATCAGCGGCGCGACGGGCAACCTCGTCGGCGGCGCGGTTCCAGCGGCGCGGAACCTCATTTCCGGCAACCAGCAAAGCGGCGTGCTGCTCGTCCAAACCGGCGCGGCGAATAATTTTGTCCAAGGCAATTTCATCGGCACGGATGTCACTGGCACCAATGCGCTGACCAACACTTGGAATGGCGTGACGGTGCAGGATGCCGCCGGCAATACCATCGGCGGAACGACCGCTGCCGCGCGAAATATAATTTCCGGCAACAGTCAGAACGGCGTTTTTCTCATCGGCAGCAGTGCCAGCAACAATCTCGTGCAGGGAAATTTCATCGGCCCGGATGTCACCGGCTCCACCGGTCTGGGCAATGGCCTGATCGGGCCATATTCCGGCGTGACGATTTCTGGCGCGCCGGCCAACACGGTTGGCAGCGGCAACGTCATCTCGGCCAACGGCGACAAGGGCATCACTTTGAGCGGTTCGGCGGCGGCGGGAAATTTTATTCTGGGAAATTATATCGGCACCGATGCGACGGGCAACCATGCCTTGGGCAACTTGAACGGCGGAATTTATCTTTTCAACGCGCCGAGCAACACGCTCGGCGGCAATCTGGTTTCCGCGAATGAAGCGGACGGAATTTATTTGTCCGCCGCGAATGGCAACATTATTCAGGGCAACTTCATCGGCACCCAGGCGGACGGCGTCAGTGCGCTGGGCAATTTGTGGCACAATATTGAATTCACCACCAACGCCAGCGGAAATCTTATCGGGGGCGGCACGCCGGGAGCCGACAATCACATCGCTTACGCGCGAACGGCTGGCTACGACGGCATTCGCGTGCGTGACGGGTGCATCGGAAATTTCATCAGCCGCAATTCATTTTTTTCCAACGGCAACAATTCGGTCAACGGCCTGGGAATTGACACCAGTGCTGACGGGGTCACGACGGCCGGGCTTCCGCTGCTCACCAGCGCGGTCAACGGTGGCAACGCGACGGCGGTCAGCGGCACGCTCCAAAATACCGCCAGCCATTCTTTCCGGCTGCAATTTTACGCCAACCTCGCCACCAACATTTCCGGCTATGGCGAAGGCTTGACTTGGCTTGGCGCGACCAACCTCACAACGGATGCCAGCGGCAACGCGAGTTTCACCGCCAACCTGGCCGCCGCCGTTGCGCCGGGCCAGTTCATCGCCGCCACCGTCACTGACAGCACAAACAACACCTCGGAATTTTCCGCCGACGTGATCGTGCAGTCGCCGCCCGCTTTGAATTTTATCTGGACGAACAGCAGTGGAAGTCAGCCGATGGCCGGCGGATTGTCCTGGTCAGCCACTCCCGCCGGATTTTCACTCGTGCAAGCGACCAACCTGACGCCGCCGGTTGTCTGGACGCCAGCCACCAACCAAGTCACCGTGAGCGGTGGCACAAACCGTATCCGGTTGGGAACGCTGATGGGAAATCTGTTTTACCGGCTTGAATTCCCGTAGGCCAACAGAATCCATCGAAGCAGCAACGGCAATTCACCGTCGTTTCAGACTCGCCCAACGAACCGTTTGAAACCGAAACCGGCAAAGCCAATCAAGCCGGTGCCGAAGAGTGCGAATGAGGACGGTTCGGGAGTGCTGACCTGGGCGAGAAAATCAATGGCTTGAGTAGAACTGACCATCAACTGCCAGTTGGGACTGCTCACGGTTCCGGTGTTCAGCCAGTAATCATTGTAGTCTAATCCGGCCGTCGGCGGAGCGCTGGAAAGAATGGTGCCGGCCGATTCTCCGGCCCCGATGCCGGTGAAAACCACCGCCCAGGTAAAGTCGCCGGGCACGGCCACGCCGCCGCCCAAATCCGTCGCGCTAAACGATGCCAAGGCATTATAGGCGGTTCCGGGAGGGGAACTGGCATTGATCGTTTCGGTAATTGAAAAAACGCCGCTGTCCCACAAGAGCGTGTTGGGCGAGGCATAGCCGGCAGACAGGGAACCGTCGTTTTTGTAAAAGAAAACCTCGGCTTTTTCCACGCCGCTGCCAAAATTGGAGCCGAAATATTCAAACGAAAAACCGGTGATGGTCGCCGCGCCGCCGGCCAGCACAATCTCATCGCCCACTTGTTGACCGCTGCCGGTATTGAACAATCCCAGCGGCGTGTTCAAATTGTCGAACAACACCGCACCGTGGACGCCGAGGGAAAGAACCGCCACGCTAAAAACAGCCATCCCGCATTTGAATGTTTTCATAGAGGGTATTGAGTTGTCAATTTTCACGGATCCAAAAAACGGTGCCAAGTGGTTTGAAAATATATTGAAAAAAAAGGTTGTCAATCACATTAGAAGCTGACAAGACTTACGGGCGGCATACAAATGCCGCTTATCAATTTAATAATGAAAAAAAACTTATCTGACATGCCTTTATGTAACAACGCCCGCCTGCTGCAATGGGTCAACAAGATGGCCGAACTGTGCCAACCGGACAACGTCCACTGGTGTGACGGCTCCGAAAAGGAAAACCAGACGCTCTGCGATTTGCTGGTCGAACACGGCACCTTCACGAAACTCGACGCCAAGAAGCGCCCCGGCAGCTACCTTGCCCGCTCGCACGCCAGCGACGTGGCCCGCGTGGAAGACCGCACCTTCATCTGCTCGCAGACGGCGGCGGAAGCCGGCCCGACGAACAATTGGGCCGACCCGGTCAAGATGAAGGCCGAGTTGCTCGCGCTCTTCAAAGGCTCCATGAAGGGCCGCACGATGTATGTCATTCCGTTTGCGATGGGCCCGCTCGATTCGCCCATCTGCAAAGTCGGTGTTGAGATTACCGATTCACCCTACGTCGTCGTCCACATGCGCATCATGACCCGCATGGGCAAAACGGTTTTGGACAAGCTCGGCGACAACGGCTCGTTCATTCCGTGCGTCCACTCCGTCGGCGCGCCGCTCGCGCCCGGCCAAAAGGACATTCCCTGGCCGTGCGAACCTGATCCGAAGAAGAAATACATCGTCCATTTCCCCGACGAACCGTCCATCTGGTCCTACGGTTCCGGTTACGGCGGCAACGCGTTGCTCGGCAAGAAATGTCTCGCGCTGCGCATCGCCTCCACCGTCGCCAAACGCGAAGGCTGGCTGGCCGAGCACATGCTCATCCTCTGCCTCACCTCGCCGGCGAACAAAAAATATTATGTCGCCGCCGCGTTCCCCAGTGCCTGCGGCAAGACAAACCTCGCGATGATGCTGCCCACCTTGCCCGGCTGGAAAGTTTCCTGCCTCGGCGACGACATCGCGTGGATCCGCATCGGCAAGGACGGTCACCTCTGGGCGATGAACCCGGAAAGCGGTTTCTTCGGCGTCGCGCCGGGAACCTCGGTCAAGTCCAACCCCAACGCCATTGCCTCCATTTCCAAGAACACCATTTTCACGAACGTCGCGCTCACGCCCGACGGCGACGTGTGGTGGGAAGATTCCGGTGTGCCCGCACCCGCCACGGCGATTGACTGGGAAGGCAAGGCCTGGACGCCCGACTGCGGACGCAAGGCGGCGCATCCGAATTCCCGATTCACCGTTCACGCCTCGCAATGCCCGGCGATTTATCCGAACTGGCAGCATCCCGACGGCGTGCCGCTCTCGGCGATCCTGTTCGGCGGTCGCCGCCCCAGCACGATTCCGCTGGTGAACGAAGCCTTCGACTGGGAACACGGCGTGTTTATGGGTTCCGCGTGCGGTTCCGAAACCACCGCCGCAGCGCTCGGTGCCGCCGGCGTGCTGCGCCGCGATCCGTTCGCCATGCTGCCGTTCTGCGGCTACAACATGGGCGATTATTTCGCGCACTGGCTCTCCTTCGCGCAGAAGACCGACCGCAGCAAGCTGCCAAAGGTTTTCTTCGTGAACTGGTTTCGCCGCAGCGCCGACGGCAAATTCCTCTGGCCCGGCTACGGTGAAAACAGCCGCGTGCTCAAATGGATTTGCGAACGCGTGGAAGGCACCGCCAAGGCGCAGACCACGCCCATCGGCAACATCCCGACGCGCGACGCGCTGGACTTGACCGGCCTCGGCATGCATGACGAGGACATCAACCAACTGCTGGCCGTGGATCTCGCCGGCTGGAAAAAGGAAATTGACGACGTGGCCGCCAACTACGCCAAGTTCGGCAGCTCGCTGCCCAAGGCGCTGAACGACCAGCTCGACAACCTGAAGAAGCGCATCGGCTGAAAATAAAAATTCATCAAACACGAAACGGCCACCGGCAAAGGTGGCCGTTTTTTTTGTTTGTTCTTTGGCGCGGATTTGCCCGTTCAAGTGCGGCACATGAAAATCTCCGCACCGCCGCCCTGCCCGGCTTCGGCGAAAACATGCATGTGCTCAAGTGGATCACCGGTTCATCGCAATTGATTCAACGCCTTCAGAAATCCCTGCAAAAGCCTGTCGAGCGACCGGAGCGCGGAGCAATCCTCCGCGCTCCGCAGTTTTGGACTTTTGCAGAGATTACCTTCAGCGTGGATTCCACTTTGGTTCGTCACCCGGTGCAGGCCGTTTCACCGGCCAACGCCGGACTGAATGATAAAATCCTTTTAGGATTTTCCCAATGGCTTTGCGCCTTCGCGGCTTTGCGTTGAATTTTTTCTGCGTTTGCCGCATCTTCTCCGCCGCACAAATTTTCTATGGCTGAAAAAACGACACCGATTTACGACGAAAGCAAGATCAAGACGCTCTCCTCGCTGGAGCACATCCGGCTGCGCACGGGCATGTATATCGGGCGCATCGGCAGCGGCGCGCATCCCGACGACGGCTGCTATGTCCTGCTCAAGGAGGTCGTGGACAACGCGATTGATGAATACATCATGGGCCACGGCAAGGAGGTCCAGATCACGCTCGACGGCAGCCGCGTGAGCGTGCGCGATTTTGGGCGCGGCATCCCGCTCGGCAAGATCGTGGACTGCGTTTCCAAGATCAATACCGGCGCGAAATACAACGACGAGGTGTTTCAATTCAGCGTCGGACTCAACGGCGTGGGCACGAAAGCCGTCAACGCGCTGTCGAAAAACTTTTTCGTCCGCAGTCATCGTGACGGCGAATTTGCCGAAGCGAGTTTCAAAATCGGGAAATTAAAAAAGGAAGACACCGGCAAGACGAAGGAGCCGAATGGCACGCTGATTGAATTTGAGCCGGATGAAAGCATTTTCAAAGACAGCGCTTTCCGGCTGGAACACATCGAGCGCCGGCTGCGGCATTACAGCTATCTCAATACCGGGCTGAAGCTCATCCTCAAGACGCCGGAGCTGGCCGAGCCGAAGGTGTTTCAGTCACGCCACGGCCTGATGGACTTGGTGATGGAAGACCTGGCAAGCGACGGCAGCGAGCCGATTTATGCGCCGCTGCATTACGCGGGCAAGGCGCTGGAATTTTGCTTCACCCACAGCAATTCGCGCTATGGCGAGACGTTTTACTCGTTCGTCAACGGCCAATACACCAGCGACGGCGGCACGCATTTGAGCGCATTCCGTGAAGGTTTGCTGAAAGCGGTCAACGAATATTGCAACGGCAAGTTCGAGGGCGACGACGTGCGCGAGGCGATGGTCGGCGCGGTGGCAATCCGGTTGAAAGAGCCGATGTTCGAGTCGCAGACCAAAAATAAATTGGGCAACACGGAAATCCGTACCGAACTCGTCAACAACGTGCGCGAGGAGCTGCTGCACTTTTTCCAGCGCAACAAGCAGATCGCCGAGACGATCATGGCGAAGGTTGCGGACACGCAGCAGTTGCGGAAGGAATTGCAGAATGTGAAGAAGCTCGCGCGCGAACGGGCGAAGGCCATCACGCTGCGTATCCCGCAGTTGAAGGACTGCAAAAATCATTTCGACCAGAAAAAGGAAAAGGGCAAGGGCACGATGGTCTTTATTTGCGAAGGTCAGTCCGCCGCCGGCTCCATCACGAGCTGCCGCGACGTGAACAACCAAGCGGTGTTTGTGCTCAAAGGCAAGCCGCTCAACGTCTGGGATCTCAAGCGCGACGTGATGTATAAAAACGACGAGATGTATAACCTCATGCAATCGCTCAACGTCGAGGACAACACCGAGGGCCTGCGCTACGACAAGGTGATTCTCGCCACCGATGCGGACGTGGACGGACTGCACATCCGCAATTTGATGATCACTTATTTCTTCAAATTCTTCGAGCAGCTCGTCCACGACGGTCATGTTTACATTTTGGAAACGCCGTTGTTTCGCGTGCGCAACAAAGCCGAGACGATTTACTGTTACAGCGAGGCCGAGCGCGACGACGCGTCCACGAAGCTGGGCGGCAAGCCGGAGATCACGCGGTTCAAAGGTCTCGGGGAAATTTCGCCGAAAGAATTCCAGCAATTCATCGGCAAGGAAATGCGGACGAGCAAGGTGGAATACGCACCGCGCGCCGAGTCCGGGCCGATCTTCAATTTTTACATGGGCAAGAACACGCCGGAGCGGAAGGATTACATCATGGACAGTCTGGTCGTGCCGGTGGAGGAATGATTTGTAAGGTGCTTCAACCGCTGTCGAACGCAAAACCGGCGGCGAACCCGAATTTATCTCCGTCCGTCATACCACAGGTGCGCGGCGTCGCGGTTGCGCAACTGGCGGCCCGGGCTGAAAATCACGCGGGATAAAAACCGGAGATGTTCCCGCGCCGTGTAGAGTTTCATCTTCCGCGCGGAAGTCACGAGCGGATGCCGGTGGAGAATGACGATCCGCTTTCCCGTTGCCTTGGCCAGCTTTTTCAACCGCTGGCTTAATTCCAGTTCCTCCGCCACAAACAGCTCGTGGCTGAAGCCACCGATTTTTCGGAACGCCGCCGCGTCGCAAAAAATGAACGAGCCGGCGAGCAACTTCCAAAACCGGCTGGTGCCATTCCACAGCGCGGTGATAAGTCCGCCAACCCGATGATTTTCGTCCAGCCGGACGGTCGCGCCGCCGGCGAGACAGCGGCCAGCAAGAATCTGCTCCGCGACATCGGCGAACAGTTCCGCGCTCGGATGCGAATCGGCGTCCACAAAAACCAGCCAGTCGCCGCTGGCCGCCGCCGCGCCGGAATTCCGCGCGCGGGCGATTTGATTGACCGGCTCGAACACGACATCCGCGCCCGCCGCATACGCGATTTCCGATGTGCGGTCGGTGGAATTATTGTCGCACACAATCAGTTCAACCTCCCAGCCGCGTGACACGAACGCGCCCGCCGCCGCTTTGATTTTCCGGAGCGACGCGCCAAGCAGCCGTTCCTCGTTGAACGCCGGAATGACAATCGAAATCTTCACCGCGCGAAAGGTAGCAGCGAACGTGAGTTCGCTCAAACTTCAAACACTGCGCATATTTTTTGAGCCGACTTACGTCGGCGGCCACTTTTGAAATACTTTACGCTCATTTTCCGCGTGCTTTTTTCGGCGGATGCTTTTTACTGTAGGCATGTTCATTTGGATACTTGCCGTGGTGGTGTTCGGGGCGTGCATCGCGCTTGGCCACAAGCTCGGGGCGATCAATGCGGCGTTCACGTTTGTCGGCATCGTTTTCGCCGGATTGCTGGCCGCGCCGCTGGGCGGGCTGGTCAAACATCTGCTGGCGCACACCGGCATCCACAACGAAACGCTGGCGTGGGCCATCGCGCCGATCGTGACGTTTTTCATCATCTTAAGCGTGTTCAAGGCGACGGGCTTTTTTGTGCATCGCAAGGTGGAGGTTTATTACAAATACAAAGCCGGCGACCTGCGGCTGGCGTTGTGGGAGCGGCTGAACGCCCGGCTCGGCGCGTGCATCGGCACGTTGAACGGCACGGCGTATCTCGTGCTGGTCAGCTTCGTGATTTTCAATTTCAGTTATTGGACGGTGCAGGTCATGCCGTCCGACGATGAGACGCGGACGACCCGGTTCATAAACCATCTCGGAAACGATCTGCAAAGCACCGGGTTGGACAAGGCGGGGCATGCGCTGGCAACGATGCCGGATAATTTTTACAAGGTCGCCGACCTCGCGGGATTGATCGCCCAGAATCAAAACCCGCAGTTCAGCGACCGGCTGGGTCGGTATCCGGCGTTCATTTCGCTGACGGAACGCGACGACATCCAACAGCTCGTCAAGAACAGCGATTTCACCGCCGCGTGGACGGCGCACGCGCCGATGGGCCAGATCCTAAACGATCCGCAGTTCAAAACGCTGCTGCAAAACAATGATTTGATCAACGTGGTGTGGGGGACGGTGCTGACCAATCTGGACGACCTGACGGCTTATCTTAAAACCGGCAAGTCGGCGAAATACGACAGTGAGGCGATTCTGGGGCGCTGGGATTTTGACGTGAGCGTGTCGGTGGCCATGCTGCGCCAGGCGCGGCCGAATATTCCCTCGAATGAAATGCGGGCGATCCGCGCGATGTGGACCCAGGGTTTTGCGGACACGACGCTGGTAGCCGCCGGCGACGGCCAGGCCTTCCTGAAAAATTTGCCGAACTTCAAAAAACAACCACCTACTCCGGAAACGTGGAAAGGCACTTGGACCGCCAGCGGAACAAACTACAACTTGTCATTGGATTGCAATGGTGAGAATAAATCCATGACCGCCCAGATTGGCGGCGGCCGCTTGACGCTCAAAGAGGACGACAAGAGCATTCTGATCTTCGACCGCGAAGATTGAGCGGCGGCGGCAAAATCAAACTGTCAAAACCAGCTTCATCAGCCCCACCACGCCGAGCATGAGAAGCACCACGGCCAGCGTGCCCCAAGTATCGGAGCGGGCGCTTTTGGATTCGTTGGCGGTTACGGTGGTCATCAGGTAATAGACGCCACTGCGGTTCACTTTACTGACAATTGTCTTCATGGCATGATTCAAGCAATTGCCACGCCAAAGGTTTGAAATCCGAGCCCGGTGCGGACACTGCTTCTTGGTTTCCAAATTATTGACACTTTTACCAGATACGAGACACGACGACACCTCTGTTTTCATTTTTCCGTTGAAAACCCCGACGAGTTCACGGCCAAAAACGGCCTGCCACTTGCTAATTTGTCCGGTGTATGTGGCTTACAAAAATCTTTACGGCCGGGCTGGCCATCACGACCGGGCTGCTGCCGTCAAGCTGCACGAAGGCCAAAAGTCCGAAGGTGCAGCAACCCACACCGGCCATCAGCACCGCCTCGCTGTCCACGACCAACAAGAACCTTGGCGAACTGGCGCTAACCAATCATTTTGAAACCTGCGTCAACCTGGGCGCCGGCAAAAGCTGCACCTTCAAACCAACGCTGCTCGACCACAGCAACCTGCAGCTCACCATGGAGGTCGAATCCAAAAGTGCCGCCGGCAAAACCGAAGGTCTCAGCATCGTCCAAATCGTCACCAAATCCGGCAAACCCTTTGAAATCGCGGTCGGCGACCTGAACTTCACAGTAACGCCAAAACTTCAGGGCGAGTAATTAGTGCCTAGCCGGAAACGCCGGTATTTTGCCGGCGAATGAAAACGGTGAAAAAGCAGAGCGAACCTCTTTCGTTTGCTGCATCCGCCTAGCGCGCCAGCCAGCCGCCATCCACGTTCATGATGGTGCCGTTCATGTAGTCGGCTTCCTTCGAGGCGAGGAACAAAATCGGTTCCGCAATGTCCGCCGGCTCGGCCCAGCGACCTTCGGGAATGCGCGCCAGAATGGACTCGCTTCGCTTCTCGTCCTCGCGGAGCGGACGGGTGTTTTCCGTGGCCACATAGCCGGGGGCGATGGCGTTGAAGTTGCAGTGCTCCTTGGCCAGCTCGTTGGCGAAGGCCTTGGTAATGCCGGCAATGCCGCTCTTGGCCGCCGTGTAGCCGGGCACAAAGATGCCGCCCTGGAACGAGAGCATCGAAGCGATATTCACAACCTTGAGCCGCGCATCCGCCGGGGATTTCTCGCGTCCGGCGCTGACCCACCACTTGGCCACGGCCTGCGTGAGGAAAAACGGCGCGGAGAGATTGATCTGGATCAGCGCGTTCCAGTCGGCTTCGGGATGGTCCACGATGGGCGCGCGGCGGATGATGCCGGCGTTGTTCACGAGGATGTCCACCCGGCCGGTGTCGGCGATGATTTTGGCGATGAGGTCGGCGGCGGCCTTTTGGTTCAGCTTGCCGAAGTCTTCGGTGTAGCAGTTGAACTTCGCGCCAAGCGCCCGGGCTTTGTTGCCGGTTTCGGTCTGGTCGCCGATGTCCACGCTGACGACGTGCGCGCCTTCGCGGGCGAACGCCAGTGCAATGCCCTGCCCGATGCCCCGGCTGGCGCCGGTAACGATGGCAACTTTGTTTTCGAATCGTTTGGTGTTCATAAAATTAAGAGTTATTGGCCACAGATTTTCACAGATGAAACACAAATGTATTCCATTTTGAATATTTGTGTTTCATCTGTGTGCATCTGTGGCTATGAATGGTTTTGGTTATTTCAAATCTATCGGTTTCACGGCATCCATGTCGTCGAACACCTGGTTTTCGCCGGCCATGCCCCAGATGAACTTGTAATTCCCCGTGCCAACGCCGAAGTGCATGGACCAGTTCGGCGACAACGCCACTTCGTCATTGTGCAGGAAAACATGGCGCGTCTCTTGCGGCTCGCCGAAGAAATGCGACAGCACCTTGTCGCCGAGGTCGAAGTAGAAATAAATTTCCGTGCGCCGCCAGTGGGTGTGTGGCGGGAAGGAATTCCACACGTTGCCCGGCTCCAGTGCCGTCAATCCCATCACGAGCTGGCAGCTCTGGATGCCGCCCTGATGAATGAATTTATAAATCGTCCGCTGGTTGGCGGCTTCCTGCGAACCAAGATTTACGGGCGCGGCCTCGGCGGATTTCATCATGCGCGCCGGATGCGCGGCGTGCGCGGGACAGGAGAGGAAATAAAACTTCGCCGGTTTTTTCGCGTCGTCGCTCGTGAAGGAAACCGACTTGGTGCCCATCGGCAGATAGGCACAGTCCAGTTTGTCGAGCGCGAAGGTCTGGCCGTCCGCGACGACTTTCCCTGCCCCACCGACATTGATTGCACCCAATTCGCGGCGTTCGAGGAAAAAGGCTCGTCCGGTTTCCTTGTGGTTCGGCAGTTCAACCGGCTTGCCAGCCGGCATCACACCGCCGACCGCCAGCCGGTCGAGATCGGTGAAATGGACGGTGAGTTCGCCCGGCACAAAAAGGTTGGAGATGGAAAAAGTGTCGCGCAGTTCCTGCGTGGACATCCCGATGAGATCCTGCGGCCGCGGCGTGCGGCGAATGGTGTTTTGAATCATGTTTTTGGTGTTTATTTGAATAATGGTTAAGGTTGATTGAAAACTTCAGGAATTTGCCGCCGGCCAATTCCGGGGGAGGTGGGCCAATTCCGCCAGCGTTGGGCTGGCTGTAGTTCGCACATAATGTCCGCTGGTCGCAACTCCGGTCAGCAACGAGAAAGCATCATCAAAACCCAGCAGTTTACCAAGACAAAAACCGGAGTTGAAATGATCGCCCGCCCCGGTCGTGATGCGGGACGTGGGGGTGAATGCCCCTTCGCCTTCTCCGCCATCATGAACTCAGCATCGCCACATATTGGCTGGCTTCCTCGCCGCGATACCGCGCAAAAAATCCTTCCACGGCTTGGAATCCAAGTTGATGCTGCTGAAACCAAGCTTCGCCACATCGGCAATGCCTAGGCGCACAGCTTCGCGAACGCTGTAAAATGGCTCGAAGAAATTTCCGAACCAGATGCCGAGATAGGGGCGGTTGTTCATCTCATTTCACAGGCTGAATCGCATCGGCGGAAGAATCCAATTGCAACACGATAACTGTGTCTATTTCATCGCGTGCGGCTTCAGACACGGAAATCTCAATGCCTTTTTCCGTCTGCGAGAAACTCGTCTCGCCGCCAGTCATCGCCGATGCGTGGACAATTTTTGCCGGCAGCGCAGGCAGAATAAGTTTGTCCCCCGACCATTTTAAGACGTGGAGGTAAATCGTTTTGTCGCGGTGCGTCGAAGCTCCCCAGTCGCCGGGCAGGAACGGTCCGCCGCGCGTGGCATAAATGCTTTCGCCGTATTTGCCGAGCCAGCCGCCGATTTCGCGCAAACGTTCAGCCTGCGGCGCGTCAACGTGGCCGTTGCGATCCGGGCCAATGTTCATCAGCAGATTGCCATCATGGCCCGCGACTTTCGCCAGCAGTTGGATGTAGTCCTTGAGCGGTTTAGGCTGCCTATTTGGCTGGTATCCCCACGCGCCGGCGATGGGCACGCAGAGTTCCCATGGATGCTGGTTATCGAAGTTGCCCAGCGCGCCGTAGCCTTCACGCGAATGAAAATCCTCCGGCATGTCGGCACGGCCATTGATGAGAATGTCCGGCTGCAACTGACGAAGCATCGAGTAAACTTCGTCGTGCTGCCAACTGAAGCTGCCGTGGTAGTGCTGCTCTTGGGGGCGCTTTTTCCATTCGGCACCAGCCCAGTCGCCGCTGAAGCTTAACCAATCCGTCTCACCGCCGTCGAACCACAGCACATCAATTTTGCCATAGTTGGAAAGCAATTCCTGGACCTGCCGATGATATTGTTCGCGCATGGTTTCAGCACTTTCGCGCTGCAAGTCCGGCATGATGTAACCCGGAAAACGCCAGTCGAGCGGCGAATAATAAAGCCCGACGCGCAGCCCGGACTTCCGAATCGCCTTCACATACTCCGCCACGAAATCGCGATGCGCGGCGGATTTCACGCTGGTGAACTTGTTTGTGCCGTCCTTGAACAAAGCAAACCCGTCGTGGTGACGCGACGTGAGCACAACGTATTTCGCGCCGGCGGATTTCGCCAGTTGTGCCCAGGAATCGGGCGTGAAATTGGTGGGATTGAATTGGCCGGCCAGCTTGGCGTATTCGTTCACCGGAATCTGCTCGTTCCATTGCACCCATTCGCCGCGACCGGGAATGGCGTAAAGCCCCCAATGAATGAAAATGCCGAACTTGGCGTCACGCCACCATTGGGTTCGGTCACTCTGTTGATCGGCCTTCGTCAAAACACAGGTCAGGCAAAGGCTCAACCATGCAGCGAGAAAAAACGTTCGTTGAAAGATGAAAGCAATTTTTTTCATAGGCGTGTCTGCATGGTGTAAAAAAACGGGCGCTCCGTCAAAGTAACGAAGCGCCCGAAGGCTGACAACTTTACTTATCGCCGGCGACGATGATGCCACCAACCAGTTGCCGCGCGAGGATGAGCGCGTCGCCGCCGCCGATGTCGAGAATGTCAATGTCGCCAAGATGCCGGTAGCCGACTTGTTTACCATCGCAAAAAAGGACGAGTTGGTTTTCGGTCGCGTCCGAACCCCAGAGCTTGTCGGTCGCGTAATTTTGCTTCGCCGGGTCAACCGCCAGCTTGAAGGAAATCCGGCCACCGTCCCAGCCGACCGGTTCCGGTGCCAACAACTGCCGTCCCGGCTCGCCAAGAGATCCACTGATTTGGACACTGCGCTGATCAACCAGATGATGCCCCGCCTCCGAAACCGCATCGCCGAATTGAATGGAATCAAGAATATCACCGGCATGGGCGGTCATCGTTAAAACGAGTGAAAACAAAGCCAATTTAGTGAAGGGCATCAGTGACAAGATGTAATGTTTTCCCGGCCAATAAAATAAAATTTGAAGTTTCCCTGTAAACCTATTTTCATCAAAAATTGAGAGCTTTTAAAAGTTGATCAAGCCGCTTGGGCGAAACGGGAGCCGCCGTGCCCAACTCCTGCGCAAACAGCGAAACTTTGTATTCCTCCACCATCCAGCGGAATTCCTCCAGCAGCCGCCGCGCTTCGGCTGGCTTGGCCGGATTCGCCTCCAGTTTTTTGAGCGCGGCGAGATAAGGCGCGAGCTGCTGGGCGCGTTCTTTGTCCTTCAGCGGATTCAGCTTCGCCCGTTCCATGCGCGTGGCGAGCGCCTTCAGGTAGCGCGGCAGTTGCGCGAGCTGCGCGAACGGGATCGTTGCCAGAAAATTTCGCGGCAGCAGCGCCTCCAGTTCATTCGCCCAAAGATTCACCGGCTTTTGCGCGTCCTTCGTGGCGATGCTTAACTGGCTCAAGTCGGAAAGCGTCTTGGGCTTGGTCGTCGGCAAAACCGGCGACGGGCCGCAGCGCTGCTGAATTTCTTTGCGCGCCTTGAGAATCACGCCGACCTGATCAACCAGTTTCATCGCGAGACCGGGAATCAGCAGACGCGTTTGCTGCACGGCGGCTTGGAAATTTGTCTCGGTCAGCGCCGAGAAAACTTCGGTGGGCAGAATATGGCGCTTCAGATTTTCAAACGCCGTTTCCTGCAATTCGTCCAGCGGACAAAGATTGGCGGCCAGCGCGTCGAACCGGTTCAGCCCGCGCAGATCCCGGTGCAGCCAGGCGAATTCTTTGGACAGCGCCAACTCCACCAGTTTTTGAATACCGGCAAGTGTTGCCTGTTTTGCCAGATCGGCGCTGCGAAAGAGGCGGAGGCTCACGCTGTGGTGGTTATCGTTCGCCTGCAAGCCGGGCCACGCATAGACCGGCACCGTGCTGGTTTCGCAGACTAAAATTCGCTCCGGCAATTCGCCAAAATTCCAGGTGGTGATGCCGGAGCGTTCCCATTGCTGGGCGACGCGGTTCCATGCGGAGTTGTCAGGCGCGGGCTTGACTTGGTTTTGCACCAGCTTCTGCCGGAGTGCGCCGAGGTCTCGGCTGGTGCCAAGTGATTTCTGGTCGTTGCCGATGACTTCGATGCGCGGACGCAAATGCGCCGGCACCGCGTCGCTGGCCCAGGTGTTTGGCGGAATGGCGATGCCGTAATGCTGCCGGATAAACGCCGCCAAGTCCTGTGGCAACGAATCGCCGCCGGGCTGGAAGTCGCGGAGAATTTCCTCCACCTTCGGCGGAAACGGCATCAGTTCACGGCGGATACTCTTGGGCAGCGCGCGGAGCAGTTCGTTGATGAGACCTTCGCGCAGGCCGGGCACAGCCCATTCTACGCTGGCCTGCGAAATGGTTTGCGCGAGGCTGAAACCGAGCTTCACCGTCACGCCGTCCTGCTCCTCACCCGGCGTGTAGGCGTAGCTCAACGCGACCGGCTGTCCGCCGAGCGGCACGGCATCGGGAAACGCCTCGGCATCGAAACTCAATTCCTGTCCGCCGGTCAAATCCGCCTCCGTCGCGCAGAGAAATTCAGGCCCTCCGCAGTCGCGGATGAGCCGGTTCAATTCGTGGACCGACGAGACGTTTTGAATCCACTTGGTATAAAAACCAAACAGCGTTTGGTCTAGGTTAGCCAGATCATGCCGGCGAACGCGCGTCTGCCAGGTCTCGATTTTCTGCCGTACCCGGTGGTTGTGTTCGAGAAAGGCATATTGCGGCGGCAATGGTTGCGGCTTGTCCATGGAGCGCAAAATCCGCGTGTCGTTGTCATCGTTTTCGTCCACCGATTCCTTCCGGCGAGACGGCAGCAAATCATCCTCGATAAGCGCGGAGCGGATGAAAATTTCCGTGGCCTCCGCCGGATTGATGTTGCCATGCGAAACCTTGGCTTTGTGAACTTCAAGGCCGTAAAGCGTGATGCGTTCTTCGACGAGCACATTACCCGCCGTGACGCTCCAGTGCGGATTCTGATGCGTCGTCTTGCAGAGATGCGGTGCGAGTTGGACGATCCACAGCGGATCAATGCCCGCCACGGTGCGCGCAAAGAGCTGCGACGTCTCGACGATTTCGCCTGCGACAATCCACGGCGGCTGTTGCGTGGAAACCAGCTTGGGCGGCGCCTTGTCTTTGTTTGCGTGGAAAGTTTTCGGCTGCCGCTCATTCCGGTCGAACAGCGCCGAGCCGGGAAACATCGCGAGTTGGCGATTTCCGGTGCCTTGATACTGGTTGCGCTCCTTGCGCAGCGCCACATGGCCGAGCAACCCGGTGAGGATCGAGCGGTGAATGGCGGCGTAATCCGCATTGCTCTCATTCAGCTTGAACTGGCCCAAATCCTCCAGCGCGCCGTGCAACTGCGCGTGCAAATCCTGCCACTCGCGCATCCGCAGGTAGGAGAGAAAGTTCGCCTTGCAGAATTTCCGCCGCTGACCCTGTGTGCGCAGTCGTTCCCACTGGTCGTGAACGGCGTCCCATATTTTCAGCAGCGTGAGAAAATCCGACGACGGATCGGCAAAGCGTTTGTGGGCGGCGGCGGCGGCGTCTTTCTTGTCCAGCGGACGCTCGCGCGGATCTTGAATGCTCAAGCCGGCGGCGATGATGAGCAGTTCGCGCGTGGCATGTTCGTGTTGCGATTGCAGCAGCATCCGGCCGAGCGTCGGGTCAATTGGCAGCCGCGAAAGATCGTGGCCGAGCTGCGTGAGTTCACGCGTCTCATCCAGCGCGCCGAGTTCCTGAAGCAGCCTGTAACCGCCGTCAATCGCCGAGGGTGGCGGCGGATTCACGAACGGGAAAGTTTCGATGTCACCGAGCCGATACGCCTTCATGCGCAAAATAACTTCGGCCAGGTTCGCACGCTGGATTTCCGGCTGCGTGTATTGCGGACGCTCGTTGAAATCTTCCTCGGAATACAGCCGGATGCACACGCCATCCTGCACGCGGCCGCTGCGGCCCTTGCGCTGGTTGGCGCTGCTCTGGGAAATTTCCTCGACCGGCAGACGCTTGGTGCGCGTGCGCGGATTGTAGCGGCTGATGCGCGCCAGCCCGGAATCAATGACGTAGCGGATGCCGGGAATGGTCAGCGACGTTTCCGCGATGTTGGTGGCGACAACAATTTTCCGCCGGTTCAACGGGGCGAAAACGCGCTGCTGATCCGCCGCGCTCAACAAGCCGAAGAGCGGAATGATTTCCGCCTCGCGTCCAAAACGACCTTCCAGCAAATCGCTCGTCTCGCGGATGTCGCGTTCGCCCGGCATGAAAATTAAAATGTCGCCATTGCCCGGTTCGCACAAAGCCGTCTCCGCCGCGCGCACGGCAGCGTCCACATAAGTGATGTCGCCACGCTCTTCGGAGTCGGCGTCGAACGGCGCGTAGATCACTTCCACCGGATACAGCCGGCCGGAGACCTCGATGATCGGCGCGTCGTTGAAGGCGCGGGAAAACGTCTGCGTGTCAATCGTTGCCGAAGTGATGATGAGCTTGAGATCGTTGCGCTTGGCGAGCAGTGTCTTCAGGTAGCCGAGCAGAAAATCAATGTTCAGGCTGCGTTCATGTGCCTCGTCAATGATGATGCAGTTGTATTCGGAAAGTAGCGGATCGCCCTGCGTCTCGGCCAGCAGGATGCCGTCGGTCATCAGCTTGATGTAAGTCTGCGCGCTGCTGCGGTCGTCAAACCGGATGGTGCAGCCGACTTCGCGGCCCCAGTTCACATTCAGTTCCTCCGCGATACGCCGCGAAATGGACAGCGCCGCCACCCGACGCGGCTGGGTGCAGCCGATCTTCGCCTCGATGCCCAGTCCGGCTTCCAGGCACATCTTGGGAATCTGCGTCGTCTTGCCCGAACCGGTTTCGCCCGCGATGATGACGACTTGATGCGCGCGGATGGCGGCCACAATATCGTCCTTGCGTGCCGTGATGGGCAAATCGGGGGGATAGGATATTTGCGGAACATTCAGCCGCCGATCCTCACGCAGCGCCACCGAGTCGCGCACCTGCGCGAGCAGCCGGTTCAAAATCTCGTCGTGTTTCTGCGGATGAAGCTTGTCGCGCAAAAGCCGGACCATCCGGCCGCCGAGCCTTACCCAATCGGGCAACATGGCTTGGGGCAGGAGCTGGCGGATTTCGTCAACGCGGGCGTCTTTCATGCCGGAGCCGCGCAGTGTAGCCGAGCCGGCGCGTGGCGCAAATCCTCTTGGCGACTGGGCGATATATCAAGGCCCATCCCATGCGCGGATTTTCAAGGGAAAGGCGGACGACGAAGCCGCGTCAGGCACGCCAGAGCGGTTCGCTTTTTCGTGTATTCCTTGGTTAAATGAACGGCATGGTTTCGGAATGAGCGGGTAAAAAAAGCCGAAACGAGAATATCGTTCCGGCTGATTTTTGAATGGGAAATTATTTCTTCAACAACGCCCGTTTCGCGGCGGCGAGTTCCTTCAGCATGTCCGCGCCAACCTTGGGATACTCCAAGTCGAGCGCGGCCAGGGTGTCAATCACGGCGGCGGCCACCACCACGCGGGTGAACCATTTGTTGTCCGCCGGCACCACATACCACGGCGCGTGTTTGGCGGCCGTGTGCCGGATCATGTCCTCGTAGGCAGCCTGATATTCGTCCCAGAAGCCGCGCTCCGCCATGTCGGCGGCGGAGAACTTCCAGTTTTTCTCCGGCGTCTCCAGCCGTTCCAGAAAACGCCGCTTCTGCTCTTTCTTCGACAGGTGCAGGAAAAATTTGCAGACGATGATGCCGTTGTTGGCCAGGTAAGTTTCAAAATTGCGGATGTCCGAGAAGCGCTGCTGCCAGATGTCCTTGGTGACGAGCTGTGGCGGAAGTTTTTGCTTCGCCAGGAATTCGGGATGCACACGCACGACGAGCGTTTCCTCATAGTAGCTGCGGTTGAAAATACCGATCTCGCCGCGATTGGGCAGCACCTTCATCGCCCGCCAGAGATAGTCGTGATCCAAATCTTCGGCAGACGGCGACTTGAAGGAATGCACCTGGCAGCCCTGCGGATTGACGCCGGACATGACGTGCTTGATGGCCCCGTCCTTGCCGGCGGCATCCATCGCCTGAAAAATCAGCAGCACGCCCCACTTGTCCTGCGCGTAAAGCCGATCCTGCAATCCGGCGAGCAGTTCCACGCCCATGCCGAGCGCTTCCTTGGCGCGCGGCTTGACCTCGGACTTGAAACCCATCGTATCGGCGGGATCATTGTCCTTGAGCCGGAACTTTTCGCCTTTGGTGATGCGGTAATGTTCCGCAATTTTACAGGCCCGCTTGAGGAGTTCTTTGGATTTCATGGTTGTGCTTGTTTGGCTTTGGATTCAATGTCCGTCAGCTTCCGGCGGTTTTGCGGCGGCATCCTGCACCGGCGCGTGTTTTTCACCACCCAATTTTTCAACGACGTAGAACGTGACGGGAATCAAAAAGATGGCGATGAAACTCGCCGCCAACATACCGCCGATGACGGTGAAGCCCATGACCTGGCGCGACAACGCCCCGGCGCCGCTCGCCCTGGCCAGCGGCACGCAGCCGAGGATGAAGGCTAGGCTGGTCATCAGGATGGGACGCAGCCGGAGCTTCGCGCCTTCGAGCGCGGCATCCAAGAGCGGCTTGCCTTCCTCATAACCCATCTTGGCGAACTCGACGATGAGAATGGCGTTCTTGGCGGACAAGCCGATGAGCATGACCAGGCCGATCTGCGCATAAACATTGTTTTCATAGCGGCCAATCAAAATGCCCGCGAACGCGCCAAACACCGCGACCGGCGTGCAGAGCAGCACGCTGAACGGCAGGCTCCAGCTTTCATACTGCGCGGCCAGGATCAGGAAGACGCACAACAGCGAGAAGCCGAAGATGACCATCGGCGAGACGCCTTCCTGCGCCTTCTTTTCCTGAAAGCTCATGCCGAGATAATCGAAGCCCATTTCCGGCGGCATGGTTTCGTGGAAAACTTCCTCCATCGCTTTCATCGCCTGCGCGGAACTGACGCCGGGCTTGGCCGAGACGTTGATTTGCGCGGCTTGGTAAAGATTATAGCGCATGGTGAATTCCGGGCCGACAGTGGTGGAGACCTTGGTCAGCGCGGCGAGCGGCACCATTTGGTTGGTGTTGTTGAGGACGTAAAACTGCCCGAGGTTCTGCGCCTTGGTGCGGAAGTCGCCTTCGGACTGCACATACACCTGCCATTGGCGGCCGAAGCGGTTGAAGTAATTCACGAACGCCCCGCCCATGAAACATTGCATCGTCTGGTAAACATCCTGCAATTTCACGCCCTGTTGCAGCACCAGGTCATTGTCCACATCCACCTTGACCTGGCGCACGGACGGCAGCGCGGTGCTGAAGACCGAGGCAAACTCCGGCCGCTGGCGCGCGGCGGCCATGTATTTCTGCAAATTTGCCGCCAGGAATTCAAAGCCCTTGCCGGAGCGGTCTTCGAGCACGAACGTCACGCCGCCCGACGTGCCCACGCCGGGAATCGCCGGCGGCGCAAAGGCGAAACCGACCGCACCGGGGATCTTGCCCATCTCGCGGTTCAAATGCGCCATGATGGCCTTGTATTGTTCCTCGGGCGCCTTGCGCTCCTTCCATTCCTTGAACGAGATGAAGAAGAAGCTGCTGTAGGTGTTATAGACGCCGCTCAACATGCTGTAGCCCACGACCGACGAGTAATACTTGATGCCAGGTGTGTTCTTGAGGATTTCCTCGACCTGCCGCACAACCTCGTCGTTGCGCTGGAGCGACGACGCGTCCGGCAACTGCACGCCGGCGAAACAGTAGCCCTGATCCTCGTCCGGCAGAAAGCTGGTCGGAATTTTTTTGCCGAACATCCCCGTCAGCACCACCGCGCCAACGAGCACCAAAAGCGCAATCACGCTCTTGTGAATCAGGAAACGGCAGACGCCGATATAGCCGTCGGTGGCGCGGCCAAACCATTTGTTGAACCCGTCGAAAAACCGTTGCAGCAAACCGGTGCTCTTTTTCTTGGGCCGGAGCAGCAGCGCCGACAGCGCCGGCGAGAGCGTCAGCGCGTTGAACGCCGAGATGATGACCGACACCGCGATGGTCACCGCGAACTGCTGATACAACCGGCCCGTGATGCCGGGAATGAACGCCGTCGGCACGAACACCGCCGCCAGAATGATCGCGATGGCGATGACCGGCCCGCTCACTTCCTGCATGCCCTTCAGCGCCGCGTCTTTCGGCGACAATCCTTTTTCGATGTGATGCTCCACGATTTCGACGACGACAATGGCGTCGTCCACGACCAGCCCGATGGCCAGCACGAGGCCGAACAGCGACAGCGTGTTGATGGAAAAGCCGAACAGCGGGAACAGCGCGAACGTGCCGATTAACGACACCGGCACGGCCAGCAGCGGGATCAGCGTCGCGCGCCAGCCCTGCAGGAACAGGAACACTACGATGATGACCAGCACGATCGCCTCAACCAGCGTGTGCTCGATTTCCACCATGCCCTCGGTCACCGCCTTGGTGGTGTCGAGCGCGACGACATAGTCCATGTCCGGCGGAAAGCTCTGCTTCAATTTTTCCATCAGCGCCCTGGCCTTGTTGGCCGCGTCCACGGCGTTGGAGCCGGGCAACTGGTAAAGGGCGACCAGCGCGGTCGGACCGCCGTTGAGCCGCGCGAGCATGTCGTAGTTTTGCGCGCCGAGTTCGACGCGGGCGACGTCCTTCACGCGGACAATTGACCCGCCCGGCGCGGCACGGAGGACGATGTCTTCAAACTGCTCGGCGGTTTCCAAACGCCCCGGCGCGCGGACCGCGTAGGTGAATTCCTGTCCTGGGGGCACCGGCTGGCCGCCGATTTTGCCGGCGGGATTCACGTTGTTCTGCGCCTGGATGGCGTTGATGATTTCCGGCACGGTGATGCCCATCTGCGCGAGCCGGTCGGGCCGCACCCAGAGGCGGATGGCATATTGGCCGGCACCGAAGACCGAGACGCTGGCAATGCCCGGCACGCGCGTCATCTGGTCGTTGATGTTGATGTAGGAATAATTCGCCAGGAAAATGTTGTCGTAGGTTTTGTTCGGCGAGTAGAGCGCGAACATGATGAGCGGCGCGGCGGTGGATTTCTGCACGGTGACGCCCTGGTTGATGACGGCGCTCGGCAGCTGCGAGTTGGCCTGGCCCTGCCGCATCTGCGCGAGAATCTGGTCGGTGTTCGGGTCGGTCTTGACGTTGAAATCCACCGTCAGCTTCATGGAGCCGTTGTTCGCGTTGAGCGAATACATGTATTCCATGTTGTCCACGCCGGACATCTGCTGCTCGATGGGCACGGCGACGGACTGCTGGACGGTGACGGCGTCCGCGCCGGGATAGGTGGCGTTCACCTGGATCTGCGGGTCGGCGATGTTGGGGAACTGCGCGATGGGCAGGCTGAGCATCGCGACGATGCCGACCAGCACCATCAGGATGGAGATGACCATCGCGACGATGGGCCGGTTGATGAAAAATTTTGCCATGGCGAAAAATCAGGTTTTCCGGAGCGGGCGCGGATCAAATTATTTTTCCGCCGTTCCTTCCGCCGCGGAATTTTCATTGGTCATTGAGCCGAACGGCACCGGGTTCACGGTCAGGCCGTCGCGCACTTTCTGGATGCCCTCGGCCACCACCTTGTCGCCGGGCTGCAACGGCCCGCTGACAATCCACAGGTCGCCGGATGTCTCGCCGGTGGTGATGGGCCGGATGCTGACCTTGTTGTCGGCACCGACAACGGCGATCAATTTGCGTCCCTGCAACTCCGCCACTGCGCGCTGCGGCACGACCAGGGCGTCCTTGTTCACGCCGATCTGCGCCCGCACGCGCACAAACATGCCGGGCACCAGCAGCCGGTTGGGATTGGGAAATTCGCCGACCATGCGGATGGTGCCGGTCTTTACATCCACCTGGTTGTCCGCAAAGCGGATGGTGCCGGACTGCGGATAAACCGTCCCGGTGGCCAGCGTCAATTGCAGCGGTATGCTGCTGCCCTTCTCCACTCCCACCGCCCCGCCCGCCGCCACCTTTTGCTCCATGAGTCTCGTCAACAACTGCTGCGAAACGGAAAAATAAACCCGGATCGGATCCACGGCCTGCACGGTGGTCAACTGCCCGGTGCCGGGGCCGACGAGATTGCCCACCTGCGCCTGCGCGAGTCCCGCCACGCCATCCACCGGCGAACGGATGGTGCAGAATTCATAGTTGAGCCTGGCTTCCTCGGCCCCGGCCACCGCCGCCGCGTTGGCCTGGATGGCGTCATCCAGTTCCTGCTGGCTGATGGCCTGGGTCTGCGCCAGCGGCGTGTAGCGCTCCACGTCCATTTTGGTCTTCGCGACCTTGGCCTCGGCCTGGTCCAACGCCGCCTTGTAGGTGCGGGAATCAATCTGGAACAACACCTGTCCGTTGGTGACCGGTGTGCCTTCCGTATAATTCCGGCTCAACAGGTAACCGCCCACCTGCGCGGAAATCGTCGCATCCACTTCCGCCTGGACGGTGCCGACCGACTCGCCAAAAATCGGTACATCCCGCTGCTCGACGGCCACCACCTCGACCTGCGGCGGCGCCGCCGCCGGCGCTTCACTTTTCTTGCAGCCGGAAAATGGAATCAACAGGCCCAGCAACAACACCGGCAGCGCCATCTTGAAGGGAAAACATCTTGCCATAATCTGGCTATTTTGTTTTGTAACTGATTTTTCAGCAAGAATTATCCTTGCCGCGCTTCGGATTTAATCCTGCCGCTCCGGTGTTCCGGCATCCAGTGTTACCACCTTCGCCGCGTAAAGGTTGATGCCCGGCAGCGCACTGAAGCCGTGGGCAAATATGCTTAACAACACCGTCATCATCACCGCCAGCCGGATGGTGGTCTCGCCCGCCGGATGCGTTCCCTGCTCCAGATAAACCAGGCCGAGCACGATGGACGCCAGTCCGCGCGGCCCGAACCAGCCCATGAACAAAACCGTCGCACGGCTCAGTCGTGTGCCGGTGAGCGCGATCGCCACCGGCAGCATCCGCACCACCGTCAAACTGATGACGGCATAAACCACATGCGACCAATTAAACTGCTGCCAGTCGCGCGCCACGAGCAGGCCGAAAAGAAAAAACACGGACAGGTTGAACAACTGCCCCCATTCCTCGGTAAACTCGACGCTGTGCTTGCCGGCTTCCTTGAATCCCGCCTGCACCGCCAGTCCGGCGATGAACGCGGCGATGAACATGCTCGCCTCCGCCGCCTCCGAAGCGACCACGCAGAGCAACGGCAGCGCCACCAAGCCGAGTTGCTGGGACGATTCCGCCATCCAGTTTTTACGCCCCACCCACCCAAGAAGCCAGCCGCCAACCAGGCCGACGCCGATTCCGATAAACGCGCCATAACCGAGCTGCTCCAGGATGAAGCGCAACAAGTTCGCGCTGTGACCGTCCGCACTCGGCGCGGCCAGCGCGATGAAGAACAGCAGAAACGGAACCGAAAGGCCGTCGTTCAAGCCGGCTTCCACATTGAGCGCGTGGCGGATCTTCATTGGCACGCGTGGGCTGTTCACGATGATCTGTCCCAGCCCGGCATCGGTGGGAGCGAGGATGGCGGCCAGAATGCCGGCCTCCCAAAGCGAGAGCTGACGAAACACGACCAGCGCGCCCAGCGCACCCAGCAGCAGGGTCAACAGCATTCCGACGCTTAACAACCGGGCCGGCAGGTTGCGGATGTGCTTCAACACCTTCAGATCCGTGCGGCTCGCATCGGTGAAGAGCAGCAGCGTCAGCCCCACCTCCGCGACCCGGAGAAAAATCTCGATGTTCCCTTTACGGTCACGCAGTTCCGGCAGCATGAGCAGGGTCGCCATCCCCGCCGCCGTGAATAAAATCGGCGGCGTGAAAACCGTCTGCTCCAGCCTGGCGGAAAACAAACTGTGCAGAAAAATCAGCACGATGAATATGGTGATAAGTGTCATAATCTAAAATCACACAACCGCCCGGCCTGCTGTTCACGAACGGATTTTGCGCCGATTTCAACCGTTAAATCTGCGGGCGGATTAGGCCCGCGCTTCCATTTTCCGGTAGCGACGAATCAAATTATTCGTCGAGCTGTCGTGCTTGAGCGGTGGCAAAGTTTTGCCTTCCAGTTCGGGAACGATGCGCTGCGCCAACGCCTTGCCGAGTTCCACGCCCCATTGATCGAACGGATTCACGCTCCAGATCGCGCCCTGCGCAAACACAATGTGTTCGTAAAGCGCGACGAGCTTGCCCAGCACCGCCGGCGTGAGCTCTTGCGCGAGAATCGTGTTTGACGGACGGTTGCCCTCGAAAACCTTGTGCGGCACGAGCGCGGCCGGCACGTTTTCCGCCTTCACTTCCGCCGCCGTTTTGCCGAACGCCAGCGCCTCGCTCTGCGCGAGCACGTTCGCGATGAGCAGATCGTGATGCCGGCCCAGCGGCGTCAGCGCCTTGCCGAACGCGATGAAGTCGCACGGGATCAGCCGTGTGCCCTGGTGGATGAGCTGGTAGAAAGAATGTTGTCCGTTCGTGCCCGGCTCGCCCCAGTAAATCGGACTGGTCTGGTAATTCACCTTCTTGCCGTCGAGCGTGACGTGCTTGCCGTTGCTCTCCATCGTCAATTGCTGGAGATACGCCGGGAAGCGTTTCAGAAAATTTTCGTAAGGAAGCACCGCCACCGTTTCCGCGCCGAGGAAATTCGTGTTCCAGACCGACAGCAGCGCCATCAGCACCGGCAGGTTTTTCTCAAACGGCGCGGTGCGGAAATGCTCATCCATCTCGTGAAAGCCGGCGAGCAGCGCGCGGAAATTTTCCGGGCCGACGGCCAGCATCGTCGAAAGGCCGATGGCCGAATCCATTGAATAACGTCCGCCGACCCAGTCCCAGAAACCGAACATGTTCGCGGTATCAATGCCGAACGCCGAGACCTTTTCCGCGTTCGTCGAGACGGCGACGAAATGTTTCGCCACCGCTTTTTTGTTTCCGCCGAGACCGCGCAGCAGCCAGTCGCGCGCGCTTTCCGCGTTGGTCATCGTCTCCTGCGTCGTGAAAGTTTTCGACGAAACAACGAACAGCGTTTCCGCCGGATTCAAATCCTGCGTCGCCTCGACAAAATCCGCGCCGTCCACGTTCGACACGAAGCGGAACGTCAGATCGCGCTGGCTGTAATGCCGGAGCGCCTCGTAAGCCATCACCGGGCCGAGGTCCGAGCCGCCGATGCCGATGTTGACGACATTCTTGATGCGCTTGCCGGTGTGGCCTTTCCATGCACCGCTGCGGACATGGTTGGCAAATGCCGTCATCTTGTCCAAAACCGCGTGAACCTCCGGCACGACGTTCTTGCCGTCCACGAAAATCTTCGCGTTCTTCGGTGCGCGCAAGGCGACGTGCAGCACCGCGCGGTTTTCTGTGATGTTGATTTTGTCACCGCGAAACATCGCGTCCATGCGACCACGCAGATTGGATTCCTTCGCCAGTTGCAGCAACAGCTTGAGTGTCTCGGCGGTGACGCGGTTCTTCGAGTAATCGAGAAAAAGCCCGATGGCTTCGGCGGTCAATTTTTCGCCGCGCTGCTTGTCGGCGGCGAACAATTCGCGCAAATGCAGCTTGGCGATTCTTTTCTGGTGTGTGGCCAGCGCTTTCCACGCCGGACGTTGCGTCAATGGTTTGATGACAGATTTTTCGCTCATGGTTTTTGATATAAAAAATGGAGCGCCGGTCTCCGACCCGGCGCGACGATGCAATTATTCAAATGCGCCGGGTCGGAGACCGGCGCTCCGCATGCCAACGAACATTTTTGCAGGCAAAACATTTTATTTAAGCGAGCGAGTTGGTGACAATCTGCTGCGCCTCGCTCACGATGGTTTTCAGGTGCGCCTCGTCGCGGAAACTTTCCGCGTAAATCTTGTAGATGTTTTCCGTGCCGGACGGCCGCGCGGCAAACCAGCCGTTCGCCGTCGTCACTTTCAGTCCGCCGATGGCGGCGTGGTTGCCCGGCGCTTTCGTCAGCTTGGCGGTGATGACTTCGCCGGCCAGCTTGGATTCTTTCACCGCTTCGGGCGAAAGCTTGGACAACTTCGCCTTCTGCTCCGGCGTCGCCACCGCGTCAATGCGCGTGTAATGCGGCGTGCCAAATTCCGTCGTCAGCGCGCGAAAATGTTCGCCCGGATCCTTGCCGGTGATGGCGGTGATTTCCGCCGCGAGCAGATTCATGATCGGGCCGTCCTTGTCCGTCGTCCACACCGTGCCATCGCGCCGGAGAAAACTAGCGCCCGCGCTCTCCTCGCCGCCAAAACCGAACGAGCCGTCGAACAATCCCGGCGCAAACCATTTGAAGCCGACCGGCGTCTCGCAAAGTTTTCTACCCAGCTTCGCGACCACGCGGTCAATCATGCTGCTGCTCACGAGCGTCTTGCCGATCGCCACGTCCGCCTTCCATTGCGGCCGGTGCGTGAGCAGATAACCGATCGCCACGGCGAGATAATGATTCGGATTCATCAAGCCGGCGGACGGCGTGACAATGCCGTGCCGGTCGGAGTCGGGATCGTTGGCGAACGCGACGCGAAATTTATCTTTCAGCCCGACGAGGCTGGCCATCGCATACGGGCTGGAACAGTCCATGCGGATTTTTCCGTCGTGATCCACCGTCATGAA
>Ga0182030_10000489_pt1 | contig 74521 bp, 77 predicted proteins | sample 812S3MmetaG_FD_121299 | JGI IMG/M metagenome (GOLD analysis project Ga0182030, IMG submission 121299) | Permafrost microbial communities from Stordalen Mire, Sweden - 812S3M metaG (Illumina Assembly) | ecosystem: Environmental > Terrestrial > Soil > Wetlands > Permafrost | place: Sweden...
ATGATGGGGATGGCGCCACCCGCCTGTGCCGTTTTGGACCGTTGCTCCCGACCTGAGCAACAGGTGGGGCTAACTGCCGACACTTAAGGCTTTCCGCTCGAGGCGGACTTGCACAATGCTGCCGGCAAGCAATGGCCCCTGGGGTTTACAAATTAGGGTCAGGAGGTAACCCGATCCGCATCGAACACCGCAGGCGGCGCCAAAATCAACTGTTGACCATCACCGGGGGGTCTCGAACTAGAGTTCGAGCTGCCGCCCCTTCTCCAAAGCCGACTCTACGCGCTCACGCAAGATACGCAAGCGTCCGCCCACGTCCGAATCGAGATGGGTGTCACGGTTGCGGAAGCGGATCAGTTCGTTCGCCATGTTGAGCGCTGCGATCACGGCGATGCGGTCCAAACCCACGACCTTGCCCGTGTCGCGGATCTCGCGCATCTTCGAGTTCAAGAATTCCGCCGAATCGAGCAAATCAGAGCGCTCCTCGATCGGACAGGTGATGTGGTATTCCTTCTCCAATATGCGCACGCTGACCCGTGCTTGATTGTCGCTCATGCCTGCTCCATCGATTTCAGGCGGCCGATCATCGCCTCCACCCGGGCACGCACCTGCTCGTTCTTCTGGAGCAGGCTCGCGCGCTCGGCGGTGAGCGTTTCCTGGCGTTGACGCAACGCGCGGTTCTCTTCCTTGATCTGGGCCACGGTCGCGATCAGGTCCTCGAGCCGCTTTTCCAACCGCTTGAGCTCGAGCTCGACCGCGGATTTCGAATTGCTTTCGTTCATGGGGTGCCAATATAGAGTGCGCGATTCCGCATTGCAAAGGCGGGGGTGCCTCCCGGTCGAACCGGCGGTGCGGACGGCCCAAAGGTCACCTGACGGCGCCCCCGAAGCGCTATTATTCGAACAACCATGCTGGGCGAAATTCGATTCAAAGACTTCGAGGACGTGCTGGCCTCCGCCGGAAGTCTTGCCGACGCCGCCGAGGCGCATGGTTCGTTGTGCGGCGCATTGTGCTCCATGTCGCCTTACAGAATGCAGGATTGGGTCAATGAGATCCTGCCGGATGGCGCGTCGCTCCCGGCGGAGTCCGCTGCGATGATCGAACGGGTGTTCGCTGCGACCGCGGCATCCTTCGGCGAACAGGGTATGGAGTTTCAGCCGCTGCTACCGGACGACGAGCAGCCACTCAATGGCCGGGCGCATGCACTCGCATTGTGGTGCACCGGCTTCCTGTACGGCCTCGGCGCGGGGCAGATATCCGACCTAGAAGCGCTGTCGGGCGATGTCGGCGAAATCGTCCGGGACTTCACGGAGATCTCCCGCGCGTCCGGCGACGATGCGGATGAGGACGAATCCAACGAACAAGCTTACGCCGAGCTCGTGGAATTCATACGCGTCGCCGCACAGGTCGTCTTCGAGGAGCTGTTGCCGCTCCGTCAGCAAGCCTATCCCGCCCCTCAGCAAACCTTGCACTGAAGCTCAAAGCCATGGACCGCAGGGAGTTCGTGCGTCGCAGGCGCCAGGTCATGCGCATGATCGGCAAGGACGGAATCGTCGTACTCGCCGCCGCGCCCGTGCGCCATCGCAACGGCGACATCGAATACGCCTACCGCCAGGACAGCCAGTTCCACTACTTGACTGGCTTTCCCGAACCGGACGCGGTGGCGGTGCTGGTGCCGGGCCGCGCGCAGGCCGAGTACCTCCTCTTCGTGCGCGAGCACGATCCGGTGCGGGAAACCTGGGCGGGCGCCTGGGCGGGCACCGACGGCGCCGTATCGCTCTATGGAGCGGATGATGCATTTCCGATCGAGGACATCGATGAGATCCTGCCGGGCCTGATGGAACAGAGATCCCGCGTCTTTTATTCCATGGGAGCGCACCTGGAATTCGATGGCCGCATGCTTGCGTGGATGAACGGCATGCGGGTGCACTCGCGGCAAAGCTCCGGGGCGCCGCAGGAATTTGCCGCTCTGACCCACGTACTCGACGACATGCGCCTCTACAAGAGCCGCGCCGAGCAAGCCAGCCTCAAGGAGGCGGCCCGAATCGCCATCGGAGCGCATCGGCGTGCGATGCGCTTCGCGCGGCCCGGGCGGATGGAATACGAGGTAATGGCCGAGGTGCTGCACGAGTTTCGATCGCACAATGCCGACATGTCCTATCATCCGATTGTCGCCGGCGGCGCGAATGCGTGCATCATGCATTACGGCGCCAATGATCAGCGGCTCTGCGACGGGGACCTGTTGCTGCTCGACGCCGGCTGCGAGCACGAGTTCTACGCCTCCGACATCAGCCGCACGTTTCCGGTCAATGGCCGCTTCACCCCGGCGCAGCGCGCCCTCTACGAGGTGGTGCTCGAAGCGCAACTGGCCGCGATCGACCGGGTGCGGCCCGGCAATCACTGGAACCAGCCGCACGAGGCGGCGGTGCGCGCCATCACCCAAGGTTTGGTGAAACTGAAGCTGCTCCGCGGCGCCGTGACGCGGCTCATCAAGGATCAGGCCTACCTGCCGTTTTTCAGCCATCGCACCGGGCACTGGCTGGGACTCGACGTGCACGATGTGGGCGATTACAAAGTCGGCGGCGAATGGCGCGTGCTCGAGCCCGGCATGACGCTCACCGTGGAGCCGGGACTGTACATTCGCCCCTCTCCCAAAATCCCCCGGGAGTTTTGGAACATCGGGATACGCATCGAGGACGACGTTCTCGTGACTGCCCAGGGAGCCCCTGAGGTGTTGACCGCGGCCCTCGAAAAGACGCCGGAAGCCGTGGAGCGCATGGTGCAAGCTGCATGAGCCGGTGCTTCGAACACTCGTTCGACATCGCCATCGTGGGCGGCGGCATGGTCGGCGCCAGCCTCGCCGTGGCGCTCGAAGGTCTTGGGCTTACGACGGCGCTCATTGAGGCCGTGCCTCACGATGCGGCGTCGCAACCGAGCTTCGATGAGCGCACCACGGCCTTGTCGAACGGCAGCCGGCGCATCCTCGAGACCCTGGGAGTGTGGCCGGCCGTCGCCGGCGATGCGACGCCGATTGCCAGGGTGCACGTCTCGGATCAAGGTCATTTCGGCTTCGCCCGCATCGATGCGGCGGAACAGGGATTGCCGTCTCTGGGCCATGTGCTGCCGAACCGCGCGCTCGGTTCAGCGCTCTGGTCGGCGCTCGCGAACCGAGGCGACGTGCGCGTGTTCTGTCCCGCCCGTGTGGCGCGAGTCGAGACGCGTGAGCGATCCATTGAACTTATCGTAGAAGAGGGGGCTGCCGGCGGCTCCTCGACGACGATCGACGCGCGGCTCGTCGTTGCCGCCGATGGCATCGAATCTGCGGTCCGGCGGGCGTTCGGCGTGGAGGCCGATGTGCGCGATTACCATCAGACCGCAGTGATCACGACCGTTCTACCGAGTAGATTCCATCATCACGTCGCCTACGAGCGTTTCACCGCGTCGGGGCCATTGGCGCTGCTGCCGCTCGCCGACGGACGGTGCACCCTGGTGTTGACGTTGACGCCGGATATTGCCGCGCGCGCCATGAGCTGGCCGGATGAGGAATTTCTAAATGAAGTGCAGCGGCGGTTCGGCTTCCGGCTGGGGCGGTTCCTCCGCGTGGGCCGCCGCTTCGCCTATCCGCTCTCGCTGTCGCGCTCCCGCAAGACCAGTGCGGGACGCTGCGTGATCGTGGGCAACGCTGCGCAAGGCCTGCATCCGGTTGCCGGCATGGGCTTCAATCTGGGTTTACGCGATGCCGCGAGTCTGGCCGAACTCATCGCAGAGCACAGGGACGATCCCGGCAGCTTGGCGCTCACGGCCGCGTACGACGAGTGGCGATCGGCCGATCGGGGCGAGGTCATCGGGTTCACCGATGGGCTGGTACGTTTGTTCTCCGCGCCGTGGGGACCCGTGCGGCACCTGCGAAATCTGGGGCTGCTGGCCTTCGATCTTTTTCCGCCGGCGAAAGCCGCGTTGTCCTCGCTCTCCACGGGCGCTGCGGGCCGGATCCCGAAGCTGGCGCGTGGCGTGCCTATCGCCAAGCCTGGCGGAGCGCGGCCGTGAGCCGCGAGTTCGACGTGGTGATCGTGGGAGCGGGCCCGGTCGGGAGCGTGATGGCCGGTCTGCTGCTGGCGCGGCATCTCGTTTCACCCGGCCGAGTGGCAGTGCTCACCGAGCACATCACCCCGCCGGTCGCAAAAGCGGCGGCGGAGCGCGCTGACCACGCCTGGGGCTTGCGGGTGTTCGCCTTGAGCCGGGCCTCGCAACGGCTGCTGCGGCTCTGCGGCGTGTGGCGAAATCTGCCGACCGAGCTCGTGTTCCCCTATGAACGAATGTGCGTATGGGATGAAAGCGGTGCCCCGCAGGGCCGAGGGTCGCTGACCTTCGATTGCGCGGAACTCGGCGAGCCGGATCTCGGATTCATCGTCGACGGCGGTGCGCTTCAGTCGAGCTGCCTGGCGGCGGCGGTGGCCGCAGGCGCGGTGTTGGTCGAATCGGCAGTGCAATCCATCGGTGTGAACGAGGGCGGCGTGCAAGTTGCGCTCGCCGACCAACGCGAACTCGGTGCGCGACTGCTGATCGCGGCGGACGGGGCGGCGTCCAGGACACGCGCGCTGCTCGGCGTCGCCACCGCAGGACACGCTTACCATCAGGATGCTCTGGTCGCGCATGTGCGCACGGCCCAGCCTCATCGCAGCACCGCGTGGCAGCGGTTCCTACCGACAGGGCCGATCGCGATGCTGCCCCTGTCGGACGGCCGCTCGTCGATCGTGTGGAGCGTGTCGCGGGAGGAGTCCGAGCGTCTCCGGGCGCTCGACGCCCGGCAATTCGCCGCGGCAGTTTTCAGGGCGAGCGGCGGGGTGCTCGGCGACATCGAGCTCACCACGGCGATCGCGGGCTTTCCGATCCAGTTGCAGTACGCGCTCGACTATGTGCGGCCTCGCGCCGCGCTTATCGGCGACGCCGCGCACTCCGTGCATCCGTTGGCCGGGCAGGGACTCAACCTGGGTTTTCTGGACTGCGCATCGCTCGCCGAGGCGCTCAGCGACGCGGGAACCCCGAGCGCGCTGGGCGAATATGCGCCGCTGCGTCGTTATGAGCGCCGGCGCAAGAGCGAGAACCTGCTCGCCGCCGCGGCGTTCGACGGCTTGGAGCGGCTGTTTTCCAGCTCGAAGCCCGGCCTCGCGCGCTTGCGCGCGGCAGGACTCGGAGCCGTCGGCAGTGTCCCGTTCGCCAAGAAAACGCTCGCGAAGCGAGCCTTGGGCATCGGCGGCGATGTGCCGGCGTTCGTCAAGGAGCCGTAGGCTTCGGCCGCCAGCCTCTCAGGCGGCGGATATCCGATCGATCTTGGCGGCGCAGATGAAATCATTCTGCGACAGTCCGCCGATCGCGTGAGTCGAATACGTGATGCGGCAGTACCCGTATCCGATCTCGAGGTCGGGATGATGATCTTCAACGTTGGCGATATGCGCCAGGGCGTTGACGAAGCTCATGGTCCGGTAGAAGTCCTTGAACTTGACCGAACGCTTCAGGTTTTTCGTATCCGGGGCGAGCTTCCAATCGCCGTGGAGCCCGCGCAGCAGGCCCTCTGCCTCGGCACGCGTGAGCGCCGGTACGCCGCCCTCGCAGGGTACGCATTTGCGCGCGGCAAGCACGTCGGCGCTCGCATCGCTCATGCCGGATGCCGCGTGTAGGTACGCTCAATGTAGCGCTCGACCAGCTCCTGGAATTCCTCCGCGATCCGATTGCCCTTGAGCGTCACGGTCTTTGCGCCGTCCTCGTAGACCGGTGCGACCGGATGCTCGCCGGTTCCGGGCAGGCTGATGCCGATGTTGGCGTGCTTGCTTTCGCCCGGGCCGTTGACCACGCAGCCCATGACGGCCACCGTCATGTCCTCGACGCCTGCATGGTGCTTGCGCCATTCCGGCATGCGATGACGGATATGGCCCTGGATTTTTTGAGCGAGCTCCTGAAAATACGTGCTCGTGGTGCGCCCGCAACCGGGACATGCCACCACCATGGGCGTGAACGAGCGCAGACCCATGGTCTGCAGGATTTCCTGCGCGACGATCACTTCCTGGGTGCGGTCGCCGTGCGGTTCCGGGGTCAAAGACACGCGGATGGTATCGCCGATGCCCTGCTGCAACAGAACCCCGATGCCGGCCGTCGAGGCGACGATGCCCTTGCTGCCCATGCCAGCCTCGGTAAGTCCGAGATGCAGCGGATAGTCGCAGCGGCCCGCGAGGTTTCGGTAGACGGCGATCAAGTCCTGAACGCCGCTCACCTTGGCACTGATCACGATCTTATCGGGCGCGAGCCCGAGGCTTTGTGCCCGCTGAGCGCTGTCCAGAGCCGACACCACGATCGCTTCGCGCATCACGTCGAGAGCCGGACGCGGCGCCGCGAGCTTCGAATTCTCGTCCATCAGCCGCGTGAGCAGGTCCTGGTCCAGGCTCCCCCAATTGACGCCGATGCGCACGGGCTTGTCGTAAGTGCACGCCGTCTCGATCATCTCGGCGAACTGCGGATCACGCTTGCTGCCGCGTCCTACGTTGCCCGGATTGATGCGCAGCTTGGACAGAGCCTCGGCACAGGCGGGGTGAGCCTTCAGGAGCTTATGACCGTTGAAGTGAAAGTCGCCGACCAAAGGGGTATTCACACCCTGCGCGTTCAGCTTTTCACGAATGTGGGGAACCGCGGCGGCCGCCTCGTCGTTGTTGACGGTGATCCGGACCAGCTCCGAACCGGCGCGCGCGAGCGATTTGACCTGTGCGACGGTGCCCTCGATGTCCGCCGTGTCGGTATTGGTCATCGATTGAACAACAATGGGGGCGCTGCCGCCGATGGTTACGTTGCCGATCTTGACGGCAAGAGATTTTCTGCGTGATTGCATGGGGCATATTCTACTTGATGGCCCCGTGCTCCCCAACGACCGATGGCATAATTGGACCCGATGAGGACGATTCCCGATGACTGAGCGTCTGGTGTACTCCACCGGGATAGGAACGCTCTGCCCCAATTGCCGTCGTGCAGTGCGGGATTGCGTATGCCCCCAGGGAGCCCCCGGCAGAGCGGAGCCCGGCCCGGTGCGCGTCGGCCGCGAAACCAAGGGCCGTGCCGGCAAGGGAGTGACCACGGTCAGCGGGCTGCCATTGTCCGCGGCCGATCTCGAGACGCTGGCGGCCCGCCTCAAGAAGCGCTGTGGATCGGGAGGCACGGTGCGCGAGGGCATCATCGAGATCCAGGGCGAGCACCGCGACAGAATCGTTGCGGAACTTTGCCAACTCGGATGGGCTGCCAAGAAATCCGGTGGCTGAAACGGCCCGACGGCTCTCGAACCGGCCTCCTCAGCGGCTGTGCTATCATGCAGCATCGCGATAAGAGCCGTGTGGAGAGAGTCCCCGTTCGCCGAGGACCGCCGAAGGCGCAACCGCCCGGAAACGCTCAGGCACACGTACTGCGGTCTCTTGCGATCTCTGGAGAGCGGTCGCGCCGGCAACGGCCGATCCACCGAAGGGGAGCAGCGCCCGAGCGGGCGCTCGATCTCTCAGGTCCGAAGGACAGAGGGGCGAAATGCACCAGGCGGTGCGTTTCGGTTCCCGTGTCCGGATTCGCAGTGAGGTTGCGATGGGCCTGAAAACTCCGCTCTACGACATCCATGTTGCTTCGGGTGCCAAGATCATCGATTTTGGCGGCTGGGACATGCCCCTCTCCTACGGCTCCCAGCTCGATGAGCATCGGGCCGTGCGCAGGGACTCCGGGATCTTCGACGTGTCCCACATGTGCGCAATCGATCTGAGCGGCGTACGCGTCGTCGAGTTGTTACGTCTCCTTCTGGCGAACGACGTGGCCAAGCTCAGGGTTCCCGGCGCGGCGCTGTATTCCTGCATGCTCAAGCCGAGCGGCGGAGTCATTGACGACCTGATCGCCTACTTGCTCGCCGACGGCTTTTTCCGCTTGGTGGTCAATGCCGGTACGCGCGGCAAGGATCTGAAATGGCTGCAAGAGCATGCGGGGCCGTTCGGAGTGTCGGTGCGCGAGCGCAAGGACCTTGCCATCCTGGCCGTGCAGGGACCCCTGGCGCGCGAGAAAACCACCGCGCTTCTGTCCCCCGCGCATCGGGACACGGCGCTGCGGATTGCCCGATTTTCGGGAGCGGCAATCGATTCGTGGTTTCTGGCACGCACCGGCTACACGGGTGAGGATGGCTTCGAGATCATGCTGCCCGCCGAAGAGGCCGCGGCCCTTTGGCAGTCGCTGGTAGCGCGCGGCGTCACGCCCGCGGGCCTGGGGGCGCGCGACACCCTTCGGCTCGAGGCGGGCATGGCTCTGTACGGCAGCGATATGGACGAGAGCCGCCATCCGCTGGAGTCCGGACTCGCCTGGACAGTGGCGTTCGAGCCCGCAGACCGCGACTTCATCGGCCGCGCCGAGCTCGAGCGGGTGCGTGCGCAAGGCTGCGACGCGATGGTGGGGCTGGTGCTCGAGGAGCGCGGCGTGCTGCGCAATCATCAGTCCGTGTTCGCCGAGGCGAGCGCGCGGAGCCCCGGCGCACCAATCGGCGAGATCACCAGCGGCACGTTTTCTCCGACATTGAATCGGGCGATCGCGCTAGCGCGGGTTCGGCCGAATCCCCCCGCGCGTGTCTTCGTCGAGATTCGCGGGCAGCCGCACGCGGCGCGGGTCGTAAAACCGCCGTTCGTGCGCAACGGCAAGGCGATGGATGGGCTTTAATCAAAGGAGTCGGCTTCAGTGAGCGAAAACGTACCGGACGACTTGCAGTACACGCGGTCCCACGAATGGGTCCGCAATCTCGCCAACGGTCAGGTTGAGATCGGGATCACGGATCACGCGCAGCAGGCGCTCGGCGACCTCGTGTTCGTCGAAGTGCCGGAGGTGGGGCGCGAACTCAAGGCCGGAGAAGCCTGCGCCGTGGTCGAGTCGGTGAAGGCGGCCTCCGATGTCTACAGCCCCGTATCGGGCCGGGTGGCCGAGCGCAACAGCACCCTGAGCGAGCAACCCGAACTTCTCAACTCAGACCCGTATGGGGCGGGATGGCTGATACGCGTGACTCGCAGTGCCACACCCACTGAGGGTCCTTTTCTGAAGGCCGCCGAGTATGCGCAATTCGTCAAAGAAGCCGGGTAGGGTGCCGCCATGCCATTCATCCCGCATACGCCCGCGGATGTCTCCGAGATGCTGTCGGTCATCGGTGCCGGGTGCATCGATGAGCTGTTCGACGAGATTCCCGAGGCGTTGAAGGCGGCTGCGCTCGACGGCGTCCCGCCGGGGCGCTGCGAAATGGAGGTTGCTCGCCTGATGACGGAGCGCGCCGCCGCCGACGGTCGCCTGCTGAATTTCATCGGAGCGGGCGCATACGAGCACCACATTCCCGCCCCGGTCTGGGCGATCGCCACGCGCGGCGAGTTCTATTCCGCCTATACGCCCTACCAAGCGGAGGCAAGTCAGGGCACTTTGCAGCTCATCTACGAGTACCAATCCATGATTTGCGCGCTCTGCGGCATGGAGGCTGCGAACGCGTCGCTGTACGACGGCGCCTCCGCGGTGGCGGAGGCCTGTCTGATGGCCATCCGCGCCAACCGTGGCTCGGAATCACGGCGCATTCTCATGCCGCGCACCGTCAACCCCACCTACTCGAAAGTGGCGCAGACGATCGCCCGCCATCAAGGCGTGGAATTCGACACCCCTGCCTTCGATCGGCTCACCGGATGCATGAGCGTCGAGGCCTTGCAGAGCTCATTGGGAAGCGGCAGCTATGCGGCGCTGGTGATCCAACAGCCAAATTTCTTCGGCAATCTGGAAGATGTCGACGCGCTGACCGATTGGGCGCACGCGAACCGGATGCTGGTCATCGCGGTGGTCAATCCCATCTCGCTCGCGCTCTACAAGCCTCCCGGCGACTGGGGGAGCGAGGGCAAGCGTGGCGCCGACATCGTGTGCGGCGAGGGACAGCCCCTCGGCGTGCCTCTCGCCTGCGGCGGCCCCTACTTCGGCTTCATGGCGACGCGCCTGTCGCACGTGCGGCAGATGCCGGGTCGCATCGTCGGGCGCACCGTCGACACGCAAGGCCGGCCCGGCTTCACGTTGACATTGCAGGCGCGCGAACAACACATCCGGCGCAGCAAGGCCACCTCCAACATCTGCACCAACCAGGGACTGTTGGTGACGGCCGCCACGATTTATCTTTCGCTGCTCGGGCCCGAGGGCCTGGAGCGCGTGGCGGCGGCATGCGCCGAACGCACCGAGCGCCTGGTTCAGGCGCTGACGTGCATTCCCGGCGTCGCCGCCGGCTTCGATACGCCCCGTTTCCACGAGGCCGTGCTGGTTCTGGACCGTCCCGTGGCGCCGCTCCTCGCCGCGCTCGCCGAACGCGGCATCGCCGGTGGATTGGATCTCGGCGCGAGCCATCCCGAGCTCGGCCACTCGATGTTGGTCTGCGCCACCGAAACCAAATTGGATCAGGACATCGAGGCCTACGCGAGCGCCATGCGCAGTGCGATCGAATCGCCATGCGGCGGCCGCGGTGCGGCTTGAGGAGCGATGATGAATGACCTTGGATTGATCGAGCCGCTGATATTCGAGTTGAGCAAACCTGGCAGGCGGGCTCCCAGCCAATTCCCGCCGCTGCCCGCCGGCCCCGGTGACGGTGCCCGCGCCGGTGCGAGCGCCGGTGCGAGCGCCGGTGCCCGCGCCGGTGACGCGAATCACGCCGCCGCGAGCGCCGTACGCGGCACGCAGATCCCGCGGCAGCTGCGCCGACTGAGCCGGCCTCACCTTCCGGAAGTGTCGGAACTGCAGGTGGTTCGACACTTCACGCGGCTCTCGCAGCTGAACTTTTCGATCGACTCGCATTTCTATCCGTTGGGCTCCTGCACCATGAAGTACAACCCGAAGGCGTGCAACACCTACGCGATGCTTCCGGAGTTCCTGAGCCGGCATCCCTTCGCGCCCGAGCCGCAGGGATTCCTGGCCTGCATGTACGAGCTGCAGGAGATGCTCAGGGAGATCACCGGCATGCAGGGAGTGAGCCTCTCTCCGATGGCCGGAGCGCAGGGCGAATTCGCCGGCGTCGCGATGATCCGCGCTTATCATCAGCGTCGCGGCGACGGCGCACGCACCGAGATCATCGTGCCGCAGGCCGCGCACGGCACCAATCCGGCCACGGCCGCGATGTGCGGCTGCACCGTCAGGGAGATTCCCTGCGACAAGAGCGGCGGCGTCGATCTGGAGGCGCTCGAGGCCGCCGCAGGTCCGGCGACGGCGGGAATCATGCTCACCAATCCGTCGACCCTCGGTGTGTTCGAGCACCGCATCGCCGAGGTCGCGGGCATCGTGCACAAAGCGGGCGGTCTGCTTTATTACGACGGTGCGAACTTGAACGCGATCTTGGGCAAGGTCCGTCCGGGGGACATGGGGTTCGACGTGATCCACATGAACCTGCACAAGACCTTCTCCACGCCCCATGGCGGCGGCGGTCCGGGGTCCGGTGCCGTCGGCGTGGGTCCGCGCTTGCTGCCCTTCCTGCCGATCCCGTTGGTGGGCCGCGAGGACGGCCGCTATCGCTGGCTGACGGAGAGCGATGTTCCGGACTCCATCGGGCGATTGTCCGGTTTCATGGGCAATGCAGGCGTCAATTTACGCGCCTATATCTATATGCGCATGCTGGGCCGGCAGGGGATGGTGCGCGTATCGGAATTCGCGGCGCTGAACGCGAACTATCTCATGAAGCGCCTCACCGACCTGGGTTATGAGGCCGCCTATCCCGCGCGCCGTGCGAGCCATGAGTTCATCATCACGCTGAAGAGCGAGAGCCGGCTTTTCGAGGTGACCGCGATGGACGTGGCCAAGCGGCTGCTGGATTTCGGGGTGCACGCGCCGACGACGTATTTCCCGTTGTTGGTTCCGGAATGTCTGCTGATCGAGCCGACGGAAACCGAGACCAAGGAAGAACTGGATCATTTTTGCGCCGCGATGCAGGAGATTCGTCGGGAAATGCAACAAGAGCCCGAGAAACTGCGCTCCGCACCGCATACAATGCCCGTGCGGCGGCTGGACGACGTGAGAGCGGTGAAACAGCTCGATATCGCCTGGAAGCCGGCTCCTTAGAGGAACCGCGCGGTTCGATGGCTTGTCCGACCAGCTAATTCCTTTCAATTCCCTGGCAGGCAATGTCCTAGGATCGGTATGTCCCGTAGCTCGATTTGGTTTGCACTCCTTCTGCTCTCAACACCAGGCTTTGCCGGTCCGTCGGACAGTACGGCAAGCCCGCCACCCGCGGTGGAAGACCCGCGAGCGCCCGCGCCCGCTCCGCCGGTCCCGCCGGTCGCCCCTGCGCCGGAGCTCATCGAGCACTCCGCGAACTGGTCTCAAACGCTCGAGCGAATAGCCTCCGGAGTGGTCACCATCCAAATCGACGGTGCGCGGGCTTTCGATACGGAGTGGAACACCACCGCACAGGCGACCGGATTCGTCATCGATGCGAAGCGCGGGCTCATCCTGACGAATCGCCACGTGGTGACCCCGGGTCCGGTCACGGCGCAAGCGACCTTCCAGAATCGAGAAGAAGTACAGCTTTTTCCCGTGTACCGCGATCCGGTTCACGATTTTGGAATCTACCATTACGATCCGTCGAAGCTGCGTTTCATCAAGCCGGCGGAACTGCCGCTCTATCCGGCCGGAGCGGTCATCGGGCGTGAGATCCGGGTGGTCGGCAACGATGCCGGCGAGCAGTTATCCATCCTCGCCGGAACGCTCGCGCGTCTGGACCGCGAGGCACCCGAATACGGCTACGGCAAGTACAATGACTTCAACACGTTTTATTATCAGGCCGCTTCCGGAACTTCCGGAGGATCCTCCGGGTCGCCGGTGATCGACATCCAGGGTCGAGTGGTGGCACTGAACGCCGGCGGAGCGACCGGCGCGGCCTCGAGCTTCTACTTGCCGCTGCCTGCCATCACGCGCGCGCTGAAGTACATCGATGCCGGCAAGCCGGTGCCGCGCGGCACCCTGGAGACAGTGTTCAAGTACACGCCGTACGATGAACTGCGCCGCCTCGGCCTCGATGCCCAGACCGAGGCGCGCATGCGCGCGGCGTTCCCCAAGCTCACCGGCATGCTGGTCGTCGATGAGGTTCAGCCGGGCTCTGCCGCGGATGGGATCCTCTCGCCCGGCGACATTCTCGTTGCAATTGACGGCAAACCCGTGCCGGAGTTCTTCGCCCTGGAGGACGTCCTGGACAATCGCGTGGGCCAGGAGGTCAAAGTCGAGGTGCTGCGTGGCGATCAGACGTTGCGTCACGCCCTCGACGTGGAGTCGCTCGGCGCCATCACCGCGGATGAGTACATCGAATTCGGCGAGGCGGTCGTTCACACGTTGTCCTACCAGCAGGCCCGACACTACAATCTGCCGATCAAGGGCGTGTATGTGGCGAATCCGGGCTATGTCTTCGGCAGCGCCGGCATACCGCACGGCGCGCTCATCAGTTCCTTCAACGGCCGGAAAATGGAGGTCCTTGCGGATTTCGAGTCCGCCCTCGGGGAGTTGGCGGACGGCGCCCGAGCGCCGGTGCGCTACGTCACCCTCGAAGACCCGCGCACGACGCAGCTCAAGGTGATCCGCATGGACCGGCGCTGGTTTCCCGCACGCAAATGCAAGCGCGATGACACGCTGGGCATCTGGCCCTGCGTGGCGCTCACCGCCGGCCCGGCCTCGCCGGCGCTGCAACCGGCGTCGACCGAGTATGCCAAGACCGGTGATCCGCGCATCGACCGCCTCGCGCCGTCGCTCGTGTCGATTACTTTCGACATGCCGTATTCGGTGTCCGGCGTGACCGAAAAGAATTATCACGGCACGGGAGTGATCGTGGATACCAAGCGCGGGCTCGTGGTCATCGACCGCAACACGGTGCCGCTTGCCATGGGCGATGTGCGCATCACCTTCAACGGCACCGTAGAGGTGCCGGGCAAGGTGGAATTCATTCACCCGCTGCACAACCTGGCGGTGGTGTCCTACGATCCGAGGCTGATCGGCGACACTCCGGTGCGGGCCGCGACGCTGGTCGCCAAAGAACTCCGTCCGGGCGACGATGTCTGGATCGTCGGGCAGCGCAGCGACGCGAAGGTGATGTCGGAGCGCACCCAGGTCGCCGGGGTCGATCCGGTTTCATTCCCGCTTTCCAGGACGCTGAGGTTTCGCGACAGCAATCTGGAGGCCATCAATCTGGTGAACGGACCCGCGGACCTCGACGGCGTGCTTGCCAACGACAAGGGGGAGGTGCTCGCGCTTTGGTCGAGCTTCGCCTTCGAGACGCAGCGAGAGCTGGAGCAGGTGAACCGCGGCATCCCTGCGGAATTGGTGATGCAGATGATCAATGCTGTCTCCAACCAGCGACAGCTGTATTCGTTCGAGGCCGAGTTCAACGTCGACTCACTGGCCGACGCGCGCAAGCTCGGTCTGACCGACGCCTGGGTCAAGCGCATCGAGGAACATGACGGGGAGCGACGCCAGGTGCTTTCCATCGACAGGCTGGTCGCGGGCGCTCCCGCCGCGGCGCTGCTGGAGCCGGGCGATCTGTTGCTCGCCATCGACGGCAAGATCGTGAGCCGTTTCCGCGAGGTCGAAGAGACCGTGCAGAAACCGGAGGTCGCAGTGACGATCTGGCGCGACGGCGCCGAGAAGACCCTGCAGATGAAAACAGTGGCGCTCAACGGGCAGGACATCGATCGCGTGGTCATTTGGGCGGGCGCGACGCTGCAGGCGCCCCACCGGGCAATGGCCGTGCAGCGCGGCATCGCGCCCTCCGGAGTGTTCGTATCCTTTTTCTTCTACGGTTCCCCGGCCACTCATTACGGACTTTACGCCGGACGGCGCATCATCGAAGTCGACGGGCAGGCGACGCCCGATCTCGACGCGTTCTTGAAGGCGGTTCGCGGCAAGCCCGATCGGGCATCGCTGCGGCTGAAGACCGTCAGCTGGAACGGCATGACCGACGTGATCACCCTGAAGCTCGACAAGCACTATTGGCCGGCCTACGAGCTCGACCGCGGGAGCGACGGCATCTGGAGACGGACGGCGCTCGATCCCGACGTGACGCTGGCGCGCACGCCGTGAATGCGGAATTTGCGATCGGAGCGGCTTCGCGCGCGGATCTGCCGCAAATCCTCGCGATCTACAACGAGGTCATCCGCAACACCACGGCAGTGTATTCGGACCGGGAAGTCACCCTCGAGGACCGCGAACAATGGTTCGATGCGAAGCTCGCTCAGGGTTTCCCCGTGTTGGTTGCGACCGACGCCTCCGGCGTCGCCGGTTTCGGAACGTTCGGCGAGTTCCGCGCATGGCCGTGCTACCGCTCGAGCGTCGAGCACAGCGTTCACGTGCGGACCGACCGACGGCGACGCGGTGTGGGACGGGGGCTCGTGCAGGCGCTGATCGATGCAGCGGCCGCCTCACAAAAGCATGTCATGATCGCCGGCATCGATGCGCAAAATGTGATCTCCATCTCGCTTCACCAAAGTCTTGGCTTCGAAATCGTCGGGCACTTTCGCGAAGTTGGCCGCAAGTTCGGCCGTTGGCTCGACTTGAAGTTCATGCAGCGGTTCATTTGATATCATGGAGTCGTGGTTAGAGCTACACAGACCGAAATAGAGAAAGCCGTCGAGACGTTGCGTGCGGGAGACCTGGTGGTGTTTCCGACCGAGACGGTTTACGGGTTGGGCGCGAACGCCGCAAATCCCGCGGCGGTTCGCAAGATCTTCGAAGTCAAGGGCCGTCCGGCGGATCACCCGGTCATCGTGCATCTGGACAATCAGCGCTATCTGCACCGCTGGGTCGCCGACGTTCCGGAGATGGCTCAACGCCTGGCGTCGATGTTCTGGCCCGGGCCCCTGACTCTGATCCTGCCCAAGGCGGACAACGTCAACGACATCGTCACGGGCGGTCAGAACAGCATCGGCATCCGCATCCCGTCGCATCCGATGGCGCTGCAGCTCTTGACGGCGTTCGGGGGCGGTATCGCCGCCCCGTCGGCGAACCGCTACGGCCGGTTGAGTCCGACCAAGCCCGAGCACGTGCGCGACGAGCTGGGCGAGGCGGTGGAGGTGATCCTGGACGGTGGCGACTCTCCCATCGGGCTCGAGTCGACCATCGTGTCCTGCCTCAACAACGAAGTGCGGCTGCTGCGCCCCGGCTTCATCACGCGCTCCCAAATCGAGCAGGTGGTGGGCGGATTCGCCAGCGGCGGCGAGCCACCCCGCGTGCCGGGCGACCGGGTGCAGCATTACGCGCCGTCGACGCCGCTCGAAATCGTGACTTCGGACGAACTCGAGGTGCGTGCTGGCGAGATCCTCGAGCGGGAGGAGAAGGTCGCCGTGCTGGCGATGCGGCCGCCGCTGCACACCAAGAGATACATGACGTGGATCAATGCCGGCAAGAAGCCCGATGCGTATGCTCACAACTTGTACAACAATCTGCGGACCCTCGATCGGGCCCAGTGTGTGCGAATTCTGGTGCAGGAGCTGCCGCAGGACGAACGCTGGGCGGCGATCCTCGACCGGTTGCAGCGCGCCAGCGGCTTGGGCGAGGATCCGCTCGAGTTGAGCGCCAGTTAGGACCGTGAGTGAGCAGGTAGATCGAGTGGCCAAGACATCCCGAGTGCGTCGCTTGTCGATCGAATCCGCGCAGGAACTGCCGGCTGAACGGGATCCCTTTGCGCGCGAGTCGATCGAGCACCTGGTGCGAAGGTACGGTTCGCCGCTGTTCCTGATCGATGCCGAACGGGTACGTGCCCAATACCGGCTCTTGTCGGCGGCTCTGCCGGGGGTCGAGCTGTTTTACGCGATCAAGTGCCTCCCGCATCCCGCCGTGGTAGCCACGCTGCGCGATCACGGCGGCTGCTTCGATCTGGCGACCAACGGCGAGGTCGAGCTGGTGCGCCGCCTGGGGGTGGACGCCGAGCGCTGCATCCACACGCACCCCATCAAGCGGGACAGCGACATCCGCACGGCGCTTTCCTACGGCGTCACGCATTTCGTGGTCGACAACCCGGAGGAGCTGCGCAAGTTCGAAAAGTACAGGAACCGTGCGGCGATCTTGATCCGCTTGGCGTTTCGCAGCGCCGATGCGGTTTGCGATCTTTCACGCAAATTCGGCTGCACTCCCGAGGCGGTGCCGGAGCTTCTCGAGCTCGCCTCGGAACTGCGCATTCGAGTGGCGGGCCTGTCGTTCCACGCAGGCTCGCAGGCAGCCACCCCGAGGATGCACGTCGAGGCCATCGAGGTGTGCCGCGGGCTCACGTCGGCGGCATCCGAACGCGGGCACGATTTTTCGGTGCTCGACATCGGCGGCGGATTCCCGGTCGACTACACGGGCGCGCCCGGCAGCCGTTCCATCGGGGAGTTCTGCGCTCCGATCCGCCGCGCCCTCGAGGCGATCGATCCGCGGCTTCGAATCATCGCTGAGCCGGGGCGCTACGTCGCTGCGCCTAGCGCGCTCAGCGTGTCGTCGGTGATGGGACGCGCCCAGCGCGACGGGCGATGGTGGTACTACCTCGACGATGGCCTTTACGGCAGCTACAGCGGTCAGGTTTTCGATCATGCGATTTATCCAATCGAGCCGCTGTCGGCGTCCGGTCCCGCGCTGCCTTCGGTCCTTGCCGGCCCCACGTGCGACAGCATCGATGTCATCCGCGACAACATCGATCTGCCCGAGCTCAAGGCGGGCGATCTCATTGTCGGCAGGATGATGGGCGCCTACACCTGGGCGACGGCCACCGAATTCAATTTCTTCCCCAAGACGACGGTGCTGGCACTCGATCGCGGCCGGCTCATGGCTGAAGGAGTTTTACGATGAAGTGGAGCCGTCGGCGTTTGCTGGGGACCGCGGGGATGCTGGCGGGGATAACGGCCGCCGGCGTGCTGAACAGCGTCGCTGCCGAACAGGGCGGCGCACAGGGCGCCCGCTCGCGGCGGATCGTGCTGAAGAACCTGCACACGCCCGAGTCGCTCGACATCGTTTACCGGCGCGGCGACGACTACGTGCCCGAGGCGATCGCCTCGATCGAGGAATTGCTGCGTGACTATCGCACCGGCGACCGGCACCCGATCGATCCGGCGCTCATCGATTACCTCTACGAGGTCGCGCATCTGGCGGGCGCCCCACCGGAGTTCGCCGTTATTTCCGGATACCGCTCCCCGCAGACCAACGGCATGCTGCACGAGCGCAGCGGCGGAGTGGCGAGTCACAGCTTGCACATGGAGGGCCGCGCCATCGACGTGCGGCTGCAGAGCATCGATTGTGCCTCGCTGGCGGAGAAGGCGCTCGCCATGCAACGCGGCGGCGTCGGGTATTACCGCCGGTCGAATTTCGTACATCTGGACACGGGCCGATTCAGGACTTGGCAGGGGTAACCTGCCCAAGAAACGTCTTCATGCGCTCGAGCTCCGCTTCGAGCTCCCGTCGGTAATGCGGATCACGAGGCGGCCGGCCGCCGACATAGCCAAACGAGCAAACCAAGCGGCCTTTCACGACGCTGAGATTTCCCCAACCGATGACCAGATCGCGCCACAAGATCGGCAAGGCGTAGTAGCCGAGCTTACGCTTGGGCGCCGGCGTGTACGCCTCGAAGCGATAGGCCCAGCCCCAGAACAGTTCGAACCGGCGGCGGTCCCAGACGATCGGATCGAACGGAGTCAGCAGGCGCACCTGATCGTCGATGCGCCAGCGCCTGGAGAGCGGCGATTCATGGTCGGGCCAATACCAGTCGATGCCGTCCACCCGCGCGTGGGAAAAGCGCCCGAGCGCGCGCTTGAGCGCTGCCGCGCGGTAGGCCGCCCACTGCGGTACCCCATGGCACAACAGGCTCATCAGCTGGCCGAAGCTTCGCGATGGGAGCGGCGCGTACTTGCTCACGATGACATCCACCAGCGCGTCGATGCGCTCCTCGACCGTCTGCGTCTGCGTCGAGGTATGCGCCATGCGCGGCGCGGTCCCGGCAATCAACAACCCTGCGGATGACGCTGCGCGCACCGCGTATACCCGTGTGCCGGAGTCGCGCCGTGCGACCCGCAACAGACCGCGGTAATGCATTTCGTCCAGCAATCGCGTGGTGGCATTGGTCGAGCCGCCGAACCAGTTGGTGATCTTGCCGTGGGCGAAATGGCGGTCGACCGCGCGAGGATGCGCCGTTTTTCGGGCGCGAACGAATTCCAGCAGTTCTTGCGCCTGGGCCGCGCGTGCTTCGCTCCAGGCCGCGCGCGGGGTCCTCGGGTGCATCAGCCCATGGTGGTGGCGCAGCAGGTAGCCGTAATTGACGAAGAAGTCCTCCTCGATTGGCAGCCGGGGGTAACGACGCTCGAGATCGCCCGCGCGGTAGCCCGACACGCGATGGCGCAGGGTGAGGTCCTGCGCGCGCGCGGGCGCTCGGATCGGATCGGCTTGAACGAACCCGAGCTTCTCGATGGCGCGCTTCAGGGTGGTGGGCTTGAAGAGCGTCCGTGCGATGGCGAAGCGGCGCAAGTGGGCGAGAGTGACCGACATGGATCGGTGCGCCGCGGCGGCTAGCGGTGCCCGAGGAAGTCGAGCACCGCCGCGTTGAACTCTGCCGGGTTTTGCAGCATGGCGAAATGGCTCACGTGCGGCAGGATCTCAAGACGGGCGCCGGGTATGGTTTGCGCCATGTACTCATCGTGCGATTGCTTGATCGCCTCGTCGTACTCGCCGTCGGCGATCACGGTGGGCACCTTGATGGAGCGCAGCTCCACGGCGGTGAATGCGGGAAGCGTGTGCCACATTTCGCCGACTGCGGCGCTGAAAGCGTCCCATCGGTCCGGCGTCGGCGAGAGCCTGCGGTACTCCCCGGGTACGCGTTTCAAATAGGCCGCGAACGCAGGGGTCTGGTCGTACCCCTCGCGAGCGCCCGACATGTCCGCGTTCGCGCCGAACGCAAACAGCCCCGCCAACCGATCGGGATGATTCAGCGCCAGATCGAACCCGGTGCAGCCGCCGTCGCTCCATCCGACCAGATTCACCCGGGCAATCCCGAGCCGGTCGAGCAATCCGATCACATCGCCGGCCATCAAGTGATAGCTCATCGGCGTGTCGTCCCGCGTGCTGCGCCCGTGCCCGCGGCTGTCCATGGCGATGACAAAGTAGCCGTGCGCCACCAGCACGGGGATCAGGCGGCTGAAGTAGTTGGAGTTGCCGAAGCCTCCATGCAACAGAAGCACGGGAGGGAGCGAGGACCTTTGGCCCCACTCGGAATACCAAATGCGGGCGCCCTGGCTGTCGATGTGATGAGCAACCGTCCCGGGCGGCAGTTGCGGCATGGGGGGCAGCGTCTCCCAAACCTGCGAAGCGCGCACGGCGAACACCGCCCCGCTCAGGAGCACCGCGCCGATCCGGGTCGCCGCATGGCGGATGCGTGCATTCATGACTGGGCTCCCGTCATCGGCAGGATTGCTTTTTGCTACGATTCATCGATGGAACGGAAGCGTAACTGGGTTTTGGTCGCGTTGCTCGGGAGCCTCGTGGGCTGCGCGCCGGCCTCGCCACCGCGGGGCGGCGCAGCGTCGGCGGCGCCCGGCACTGTCGACGCTGCCTCCAAGTCGCGAACCGTTGCGGACCTGTTCGACGCCAACTGCAGCCCGTGCCACCAGGAGGCCGGTGAGGGTGTCCCCGGAGTTTACCCGAGCCTTGCCGGCTCGCCGACCGTCCTGGGCGATGCCGGGGCACTGGCACGTTGGCTGCTCAAGGGGCAGCGAGCCGCCACCATGGCGCCCCCCGGGCACTACGCCACCGCCATGCCGAAATTTGGCTGGCTCAACGACGCGGACGCGGCCGCCCTCCTGACCTATCTCAGATCGAGTTTCGGCAATCGGGCGCCACCGGTGGATGCGGCCACGGTGGCGAGCGCCCTGAAGGATTGAAGTGGTGAACAAAACCGCGCCAACCGCAATTCACCGGATGGTCGAGCGCTGCCGTGCGAATGACCATCCAGCCGTCGTGGCGAAGCTCAAGTCGGGCTGGGTGATCATGGGCGAACGACAGGTGTTGGCAGGTTATTGCCTGCTGTTGCCCGATCCGGTGGTGGAGCACTTGAACGTGCTCACGGGCAGTGAGCGCGCCCGATTCCTCGAGGACATGGCACTCACCGGCGATGCGGTCCAGCGCTGCACGGGGGCGGTGCGCATCAACTATGCGGTGTTCGGCAACGTCGAGCCGGCGCTGCACGCGCATGTATTCCCGCGCCGCGCGGACGAGCCGGCCGCGACCCGCACGTCGCAACCCTGGGCGCTCGATTGGAACGCTGCCGCGCCGTATTCGGATGCTGCGCATGGCGAGTTGAGGCAACGGATCGGCCAGTATCTGGCGCGGCGCGGAGCTAACGGACCGGTGGAATGATGAGCTCGGAAGCCCGGCAGGCCCCGCGAGCCGCATCGGCGGAGCAGTCTCGCGGCGCCAGATCGCGATTCAGACAGATGCGCACCTCGCGCAGCCGCGGCACCTGCTGTCCGCTGCAGGTGACCACGATCGAGGCGGCCGGCATGTGCGGATTCGCCCGGAGAAATGCGCCGGCGACGGCCGACGTCGATTGTTCCAGCGCCGCGCCCGGGTTGTTGAGCGCCGGCGGGATGACGATGCCCGAATAGGCGCGGCGCACGAGTGCGAAGAACTGGGCCGGAGCCAATCCGCTGCAGGTCCCGTGCGCGCTCCATTCGTGATACACGAGTGCGCGTGCCGGCATGAGGTCGGCGATGCCCTGAACGACCTCATCCGGCACCGGCACGTGCACGTCGCAGTGCTCCGGCCAACCGCGTTCATTCTGCGGCCAAAGACCATGCACGATGAAGCTGTAGCGCCGTGGGCCGTTGCACTCGGCTGCGGCCGGCGACTCGAGACAGAATGCGGGCGACCAGGACAGCGACAGCAGGTAATAGTCGAATTCGCCGGGCGCATCGCTTGCGTGACCGCGATGGCGCGCGGGCGCGGCACCGGCAGCGCACAGCGCCATGACGATGAGAACAGCCCATGAACGGCGAAAATGGATCGGCTTGAACTTGATCTTCATCACAGATCCCGTGCCCGTGGGCTTTGGAGTAGCGGGAACGACATGGGCTCCCGATCATTCGAACAGACTAGCATCTAAGTGGTCGAGCCGCGAGGCGGCGGGTGCCGGGATAAAAAGTCGTCACCCAGCACAGGCTCAAGGTGTACACCGAAAAAACGGCACAGGCGGTCCACTCCCATAGCGCGAAGCTCAAGAACACCGGCGCCCCGCGCGCACGCCACACCAGACCCACCCACGGCAGATCGGGCAGTGCATAGGAGACGTATGCCTGCGTGAGGGCGGCGAGCAGGATGGGCGACAGCGCAACCCCGGCGAGCAGGCTGGCGCAAAGCAGCCGATGATTGCGCGGGATCTGTCGATGCAGAAGCATTTCCTCGGCGAGCCGAAAGGTCAGGGCCACGATCCCGACGCATAGTCCGATAAACGACGTTAGCGCGAGCAAATCGTGGCCCCGCGGCAGGCGCGGCAGCCACGCCGGCAGCCACGCGCACGACACCATGCACAAGTAGCCAAGCCCGAGCGCCCAGATGCCGACGCGCCGGCGATGGCGATCCTGTCGCGAGTCGTGCGCCAGCACTGCGGTCCAACACAGTCCGCCCAGCGCGCACAGCACCAAGCCGCGCCACGCCCACCGGTAGCCTGCCGGATTCCGCTCCGGGTAGAGCAAACTGGATATCGTCATATAACGCCAGTCGTATTCCGAGGGGTAGTTTCGCGCCGCCATCCAGAGGCCGGTCCAGAACGCGACCACGCCGATCCACGCAGTCGCACCCAGGCCGATCCGCAACGGTTTTTTCAAAGCGGCTGCGTCTCGACGCCTAACGCCTGCCCAACCTCATCGAGGCGCGTGAACGGCGCGGAGCACGAGCTGCCCGTGCAGAGATACGCCACGGTAGCGGCGCCGGCGCGTTTCTCTGCGATCGCCGGTGGCAGGTCCTCGGCATCGGCGGGAATGGCAAAGATCATGCGCGTGGGGGCATATGCAGCGCCGAGCGAGGCCGCCCATCTTTGCACCTCCGACGCCTCGCCCCGGACGATGAGGATCTGCCAGGGCTTCAGGTATTCCTCCAAGCCGGCAAGCAGCGTCAAATGCGCTTGCGGATGGTGCTGCACGGAGCTCCAGGCGGCCTTGAGCGTGCGCTGCGCCGCTTCCAGGTACCGCGATTCGCCCAGCAGGTATCCCAGGCGGGCGAGCAATGACACCGCGACGCCGTTCCCCGACGGGAGCGACTCGTCGGTAAAGGTCTTGCTCCGATGAATCAGCTCTTCGTGATCCGAGGCGGTGAAGAAAAAGCCGCCGGCCGCGGCGTCCTCGAATTGGTCCAGCAGCACTTCGGCCAGGGCGCGCGCGAAATGCAGGTCGCGGCTGCGCCAGCGCACCTGCAGGAGCTCGACCAGCGCTTCGCCGAGAAACGCGTAGTCGTCGAGGTACGCCTGCAGATGAGCGCGACCATCCTTGTAGCTTGCGAGCAGCCGTCCGCTGCGCCACAGAGTGTGGTGAATGAAGTCGACCGCGCGAGTCGCGGCCTGCGCCAGATCGCCCCGACGCAGAAGGCGGGCCGCCGTGGCCAATCCCTTGATCGTCAGGGCATTCCAGGCGGTCAGGATCTTCTCGTCCCGCGCGGGCCAGATACGCAGGTTGCGCCGAGCCAGCAATTTGGCGCGCGCCGACAGGATCAAATCGGCCGCCTCGGGCTGGGCATTCGACCCCTGCCTGTTGAGGTGCCAGGCGTTGTGCTCGAAGTTGGGTGGCCCATCGAGCCCGAATTCAGGCGCGAAGGCCTGAAATTCCGCGGGCGTCAACGCCGCCTCGATCTCCGTTCGGCTCCACGTGTAAAACCTGCCCTCGCGCCCTTCCGAGTCCGCATCGAGGCTCGAGTAAAACCCGCCCTGCGGCGATTGCATGTCGCGCAGCAGCCAGGCGGCGGTCTCGGCGCCGATGCGCGCGAACCAAGGATCCCCGGTGGCGAGGGCGGCGCTCGCATAAAGACCGAGCAGCGGCCCGTTGTCGTAGAGCATCTTCTCGAAGTGGGGGATGGTCCAGGCGGCGTCGACCGAGTAGCGCGCGAAACCTCCGCCGAGTTGATCGTAGATACCGCCCTCGGCCATTCGACGCAAGGTGACTGCGGCCATGTCGAGCGCACCGTCGCGCAGGCATCGCTCGATGTTTTCAGGGTGCGGAAACTTGGGCGCGCCGCCAAACCCGCCAAACTGGCGATCGAACGAGCTGCGCAACGCCTGCCGGGCGAGATCGAGGGGGTCGGTGCCGAGCGTCACCGCGCCTGGCGCGGGTTGCGGCATGATGTCGGCAAAAGCCTTGGCGAGCCGCTGGTTCTGCGCGCGGATCTCAAGTGCATGGTCTCGATGGTATTCGGCCACGCGCTGCAGGAGTTCCTTGAAGGAGGGCAGGCCGTGGCTCGCTTCCCTGGGAAAATACGTGCCCCCGAAGAACGGTTGCCGGTCGGCCGGACTCAAGAACATGGTCAGCGGCCAGCCTCCGCCGCGCTGCGTGATCAGTTGCTGGGCGACCTGATAGATCTTGTCGAGATCGGGACGCTCTTCGCGGTCGACCTTGATGTTCACGAACCAGCGGTTCATGAGCGCCGCGGTCGCCGGATCCTCGAAGGACTCGTGTGCCATCACATGGCACCAGTGGCAGGCCGAATAGCCCACCGAGAGAAGGATGGGCTTGTCTTCGCGGCGGGCGAGCGTCAGCGCTTCCTCGCCCCAGGGATACCAGTCCACGGGATTGTCCGCGTGAGACTTAAGGTACGGACTGGTTTCGGCGGCCAGGCGATTGCGCATAGAATGCGCGCCATCTTAAACCCTCCCACCCGACGGCGCCTCGACCATGGCCGATACCGACATTCCCTCGAATTTGCCCGCGCTGCGCCTGAAACGCAACGAAGACCGCCGCCTTGCCGCCGGGCATCTGTGGGTGTTCAGCAACGAGGTCGACACGCAGCAAACCCCGCTCGGCAAGTTCAAGGCAGGCGAACTGGTGCGCGTGCTGGCGCACAACGATCGGGCGCTCGGGATCGCCTACGTCAATCCGCAATCGCTGATCAGTGCCCGGCTGCTGGAGACGTGGCGCATTCCCGATACGGGCTGGTTCGTCGAGCGATTTCGGACTGCACTCGCGCTGCGGGCCCGGCTGTATCCGGAGCCTTTTTATCGCGCCGTTTACGGCGAGGCCGATGCCCTGCCGGGGCTCGTGGTGGACCGCTACGGTCCCCAGTGCGTGGTGCAGATCGGCACCGCGGGAATGGAACTCTTGAAGCCGCACATCCACGACGCACTCATCAAGGTATTCGGCTGCGACACGCTGATTTTCAAGAATGACAGCGGCGCGCGCGAGCTCGAGGGCCTTGCCTCCTATGTGGAGGTCGCGAAGGGCAACGCCGCCGAGGCCGGCGTGGTCAGGGAGGATGGCCTCTCCTTCGAGGTGCCACTGGCCGAGGGACAGAAGACCGGCTGGTTTTTCGACCAGGCCTTCAATCGCCGCGCGCTGACCAAGTACATCTCGCGCAGCGCGCGCGTGCTCGACGTGTTCAGCTATGTCGGCGCGTGGGGTGTCCGGGCCGCGCACGATGGGGCCGCCGAGATCACCTGCGTCGACAGCTCGGCCGCGGCGCTCGAGTCGGCGGCCAGGAACGCCGAGCGCAATGGGTTGAAGATCGCGGTGCGCAAGGGTGATGCGTTCGATGTGCTCGAGGCCCTCGTGCGCGAGCACCAGCAATTCGACATCGTGATCGTGGATCCGCCCGCCTTTGCCAAGCGCAAGAAGGACGTTCCGAAGGCGCTGGGGGCCTACAAGCGCCTGAATCAACTCGCGATGCAGCTGCTGTCGGCGGATGGCATTCTGGTGTCCTGCTCGTGCTCGTACCATATCGATGCCGCGGACCTTCAGGATGCGATCGCCAAGGCGGCGAGGGCGGCGCACAAGCGGCTGCAGGTGCTCGAAGTCGGCTCCCAGGCACCGGATCACCCGGTCCATCCGGCGATTCCGGAGACGCGTTATCTCAAGGCCTATTTCTGTCGCGTGACCGACGGTTTAAAGTAGCGTCATGTTGACCTATCCGCACATCAACCCCATCGCCATTTCCGTCGGTCCCGTGTTCGGCATCGGACCGCTGCGCGTACATTGGTACGGCATCATGTATCTCATCGGATTCGTCGCAGCGTGGCTGCTCGCGCGTTACCGGGCCCGCAGGCCGGGTTCCACCTGGACGGCGCTCGACATCGACGATCTCATCTTCTACTGCGCCATGGGCGTGATCCTGGGCGGCCGAATCGGATGGTGCATTTTCTACGGGCATGATGTGATCGCCGAGAATTGGCTCAACGTGCTGCACATCTGGGACGGCGGCATGTCATTTCACGGCGGCATGCTCGGCGTTACCGCTGCCGTCTGGCTGTTCGCCCGCATCAAGCAAAAGCGCTTTGCGGACGTGCTGGATTTCGTCGCGCCGCTTCCCGGCATCGGTTTGATGGCGGGCCGGTTCGGCAACTTCATCAACGGCGAGCTGTGGGGAAAGCCGACGACCCTGCCCTGGGGATTCCGAGTAGTCGATCCGGACGGCCAGGTGGTCGTGCGTCATCCTTCGCAGCTCTATGAGGCGACGCTCGAGGGTCTCGTGCTGTTTCTGATCCTGTGGTGGTTCACGAGCAAGCCACGCCCGCGATTGGCGCCGACCGGCTTGTTCCTGACTGTTTATGGACTGGCCCGTTTCACGGTCGAGTGGGTACGCCTGCCGGACGCCAACATCGGCTACCTGGCGGGGGACTGGTTGACCATGGGGATGCTGCTCACCCTGCCGATGATTCTCGCCGGCGCGATCATGATGACGCTCGCCTACCGGCGCGACCAGCCGAGCGGCAATCTGGGCGCCGTCAAGGCATAGGGCCGCCCAGGTGCGGCAATACCTCGAGCTGTTGCGCCACGTCCGCGATCACGGCGCGCCAAAGGGCGACCGCACCGGAACGGGGACCAGGAGCGTGTTCGGCTACCAAATGCGCTTCGATCTTGCCGCCGGGTTCCCGCTGGTGAGCACCAAGCAGCTTCATTTGAAGTCGATCATTTACGAACTGCTCTGGTTTCTGCGAGGCGATACCAACCTGCGCTATCTGCACGAGCACGGCGTGACCATCTGGGACGAATGGGCCGATGAGAGCGGCGATCTCGGGCCCGTGTACGGCAAGCAATGGCGCAGCTGGCCGACCGCCGACGGCAACGTGGATCAGCTCGGCAACGTCGTCGAGCAAATCAGAAGGAACCCGGATTCCCGGCGGTTGGTCGTGAGCGCATGGAACGTCGGCGAACTCGAGCGGATGGCACTTTTGCCCTGTCATGCACTGTTCCAGTTCTACGTCGCCGGCGGCCGGCTGTCGTGCCAGCTCTATCAGCGCAGCGCCGACGTGCTGCTCGGGGTGCCGTTCAACATCGCCTCGTACGCTTTGCTCACCCACATGGTGGCTCAACAATGCGACCTCACGGTGGGCGATTTCATCTGGACGGGCGGGGACTGCCACCTGTACCTCAATCATCTCGAACAGGCCGATCTGCAGCTCTCGCGCCAACCGTACCCACCGCCCGAGCTCTTCATCCGGCGGCGCCCGCCGACGCTGTTCGATTATGAATTCGAGGATTTCGAGATCCGCAACTACCGCCACCATCCACCGATCAAAGCTCCCATCGCCGTATAGATTCACACAGAAGGCCAATGAAACAAGCACAAGTCGAAGTCCGCAATTCTCCCGTCCACGGTTCCGGCGTATTTGCGCTGCGCAAGATCAGAAAGGGAACGACCATCATCGAATATCTGGGCGACCGGGTCACTCACGAGGAGGTCGACGAGCGCTACGCCGACAAGCTCGACACCGACAGCCACACCTTCTTGTTCACGGTCAATTCCAAGATCGTCATCGATGCCGGCAGCAACGGCAACGATGCGCGCTTCATCAATCATTCATGCGACCCCAATTGCGAGAGCACCATCAAGAAAAAAAGGGTGTTCATCGAAGCGATACGCACGATCCAGCCGGGCGAGGAGTTGAACTACGACTACGCGATCGGGCGCGATGCCGACGATGAACCGAACGTCGACGAGATCTTCGCGTGTCGCTGCGGGGCGACGAATTGCCGCGGAAGCATGCTGGAACCTCGCAAGAAGCCGCGCAAGCGCGCCAAGAGCCGCGCGGCCAAGCCAGCCGCGGCCCAGTCTCGCCGCAAGAGCGCGACGCAGTCTCGCCGCGAGAGCGCAGTGCGCGGGAAAGCGCCCGCCCGCGGCTTTGCGGCACGTGGGAAAGCGCACTCCCGCGGCCCGCTGAGGCGCCAGAAAACGCCCTCCCGTGGCTCGCGATCGAAGACAGCCAAACGCCGCGCTGCGACAGGCGGCAAAGCGAAGGCGCCGCGCCGCCGTGGACGCTGACGAGGCGGGTAGCGCCGACCCTCTGATCGAAAGTCTGCGCACGGACGGAATTGCCGTGCGCGACGGGTTCCTGAGCGCATCGCAGGTGAAGGCGCTCATCGATTGCTCGACGGCTCGGCGCGAACGCGGCGAGTTTGCGCAGGCGCGGATCGGAGCGGGCGGTTCGTTGCAGCGGCGCGCGGATGTGCGCGGCGACTCGATTTGCTGGCTGGAGGAACCGCTGTTACCGGCCGAGCGCGCGCTGATCGAGTCGATGGAGACGACCCGGCACCGCCTCAATCAGCACTTGTATCTCGGACTTTACGATCTCGAGCAGCATTACGCATGCTTTCCCGCGGGCTCGGGTTACCTGCGCCATGTCGACCAGCCTCGCGGGCGCGCATCACGCCGGCTTTCGTCGATCGTTTACTTGAACGAAAACTGGCGTGAAGCCGACGGCGGAATGCTTCGTTGCCGCACCGATGGCGGCGAATTCCGAGAAATCCAGCCCATCGCAGGCCGCCTCGTGGTGTTCCTGACGGAAGGCAGGGAACATGAAGTATTGCCCACCTCGCGCGATCGGTTGAGCATCACCGGCTGGTTTCTCGGGCGGCAGCAACACGCCTTGCGCTAAATTCGTGCGGTAGGCGGTCGAGCGCGCCCGCGAAGGTGGCACCCATGTTCCTGCAGCGCCCTGAATGCCGCGCGCAGACCGTGTGCGCAGCGTCGGGGTGAGGATGGCACGAATGTTGCTGCACATCATTCGTGTACAATATGCATCAACCGACTGCGCCCAGGAAATCGCGCGCGGCGGTGAACCCCACTTCTGACCGAAGATCACCCATGCGATTGCCGTCGCTCAAGTTCCTCAAGACCTTCCAGGTCGCGGCCAGGCTCAAAAGCTTCAAGGCGGCAGCGGAGGAGTTGTTTCTCACCCCGTCGGCCGTCAGCCATCAGATCAAGGCGCTCGAGGCACAACTCGGGGTCGCGCTGTTCGAGCGCGGCGCACGCACGCTGACGCTCACCGACGCCGGGGCGCATTACCTCGACCACGTCAGCGACATTTTCTCCAAGCTCGAGTCGGTGACCGAGCAGCTGCGCGTGAGGTACGGCCGCAGCATCATACGGCTGCACCTGCCCGCATTCTTTGCGAATGCGCTGGTGTTGCCGCGGCTTGCGTCCTTCACGCAAGCGCGTGAAGAGACCGACATTCGCATCGAAACGACGGCGCACACGCCCAAGACGCATCCGCCGGAGGCGGATCTGTCCATCGTCGTGGGCACCGGTCCTTGGGAGGGGCTGACGGTCCACGAGCTGTTTGCGCAGAGCTTCATCGCAGCCTGCTCGCCGAGCTTCCTGGCCGAGAATCCGATCAAGACGTATGACGACCTGAACGGCAAGAACCTGCTGCTCCACGAAGAGCGCCGCGACGCCTGGGAACGATGGGCGTTGGGTCTCAAGATCGCGCCCATCAAGCCGAACCGCCTGGTGCGGCTCAATACCATGTCCGCCCTGGTGCTCGCCGCCGAGCAAGGCGTAGGAGTTGCGCTCGTGCCGTCGCGTCTCAGCACCGACCGATTTGCCAAGGGCGGCCTGGTGAAGCTGTTCTCGGAGGAGCTGACCACGAACGAAAGCTATGTGCTGCTGCATCGCCCCCAGGACGGTGAGCGCGAGGACTTGCAGGAGCTCACGCGCTGGATCTTGGGCGAGTGCCGGGCCGGGTAGCCCGCAGGCGCGCCGCCGTTCCCGGCGGCCGCGCGCGCCGCTGCCTGGATCCGGCGGGCTCAAGCTTTTCGAGGTTTTGCCGATGCAGGTCGGATGGCCCTCGTTGCACCCGATCTTGCGCCGGCGGGAGCGACCGCTGCGTCCGAGTTCCTGAGCCGCATCTCGGAGGATCTGGCGCACGGACCGCTGAATCTACCGTGTTTCCCGGACATCGTGCCGCGCGTGCGCGCCGCGATCAACGACCCGCGCAGCACTCCCGATGACCTGGTGCGGATCGCGGGCACCGAACCTCGGCTGGCAGCCCGTTTGATCCAGACCGCCAATTCGGCGGTGTTCAATTCTTCCGGCAAACCGCTCACGAACTTGCGCCAGGCTGTGACCCGCTTGGGACATCAATTGGTGCAATCGGTGACGATGGTGTTCGCGGTTCAGCAAATGAAGGCGGAGGCTTCACTGCGGCCCGTCGCGAAGCCACTGTCGGATCTCTGGGAAAAAAGCCTCGCGGTGGGCTCGATTTGCCAGGTGCTCGCCCATCAGCTGAAGGTGCCCCCCGACAAGGTGTTTCTCACCGGCCTGCTGCACGGCATCGGGCACTTCTACATCATGGTGCGGGCGGCCCAGCCGTCGAGCTTGCTCGAATATGCCGATATGCCCGCGGAGATGCTGGCGGACAGCCATCCCGCGTTGGGGCGCACCATATTGGAGAAGTGGAACTTCGAGAAGGTCGTATGCGAGGCCATCGGCAGGCAGCACGATTACCTACGCTCGTCTACGCGCGCCGTGGACATCACGGACGTGGTGATCGCAGGCGTCGTGCTTGCCGAGGCGCTGCTGGAAGGCAACTGCGAGCTGACCCGATGCGCGGGCGTGACCGCCTTCGAGCGGCTAGGACTTGGCCCCAAGGATTTGACGGCCACGTTGAAACACACGGAATATCGGCTCGAGTCTTTGCGGGAGACACTGGGGTGCTGAGCCGCCAAATCGCTTAAGCTTGCGGCCATGGAAATCGTGGTTGCAGTGTCGGAAAATAACGTCATCGGCCGCCGCAATCAGCTTCCTTGGAGGCTGCCCGCGGACTTGAAGCGCTTCAAGGCGATCACCATGGGTCATCCGATCCTCATGGGGCGTAAGACCTACGAATCGATCGGCAGGGCTCTCCCGGGCAGAGCGAACATCGTGCTCTCGCGCTCGCAAGACTTTGCCGCGGCGGATTGCGCAGTGGTGGCGAGCCTCGACGCCGCGCGCCGCGAGGCGGGCGGCGATGCAAGTCTCATGGTGATCGGGGGAGCGCAGATCTACCAAGAATGCATCCCGCACGTCCGCAAGATGCATCTTACGCTGGTGCACACCCGGATCGAGGACGGGGACGCGTTCTTCGACGCGTGGCGCGACGCCGCGTGGCGGGAAACATATCGCGAGCCGCATCCCCCCGACGACAAGAATTCCTGCGCCTACACCTTTTTGACGCTGGAAAGATCCGCGATCGGCGCGAGCTCCGCCTCGATCGCGCGTCCGGCACGGACATAGTCGATGTCGCCGAGGGCGACGGCCTCGGCGGTGAGCTCTTCCAGCAGCCGCGATTGAACGGCGCCGCGCGCGGCGGCCGTGCTGTATGGAATTTCATGATGGAACATCACCATGGAGTAGCGCGGGATGAATCGCCGTGGAAAGCGCCGCTCGAGCTCGAGCGCGAGTGAGCGCTGGATCAAGTAGCGCGGATCGGCCACGCGTTCGCGCATTTCCAGGTAGTTCTCCAGCGCCATTGCGGCAATCGCGTCGGTGTTCGGTTTGCGCCGCGCCTGGAAATCCTCGAACACCGATTCCCAGGTTCCGCCGCGGCCAAAGGATGCATCGAACTCCATGCAATCCTCAAAGCAGCAGTTCATTCCCTGTCCGTGGAAGGGAACGATGGCATGCGCAGCGTCGCCGATGAGCGCGGCGCTGCCGCGCACATGCCAGCTGTCGGCGTACACGGTGCCCAGAAATCCTGTCGGGTGACATTCGAATTCGGCCACGCAGTCCGGCATGAGCGGGCGCGCGTCCGGAAAATTCGCCGTGAGGAATCGATCCACGGCTTGCGGGGAGCTCAGGCTCGCGAAGCTCAATGGACCCGTCGCGGGCAGGAACAGGGTTGCGGTGAAGCTGCCGTCCTCGTTGGGCAGCGCAATCAGCATGTAGCCGCCGCGCGGCCAGATGTGCAGGGCCTCGCGCTCCATGCGGTAAGCGCCGCGCGGACCTGCCGGAATGGTCAATTCCTTGTAGCCATGCTCGAGATCGCACTCGCGCGCCGAGATCAAGCCAGCGGCCGCCATCCGTCGGCGCGTCAACGAGCCGGCCCCGTCGGCAGCCAGAAGCGGTCGCATGGGGACCTCGAGTCGGCGGCCGCCGCGCAAATCCTCGATGCGGGCGATCTCGTCGTTGAAATCCACGTCGACCAGACGATGCTCGAATCTTGCCTCGACTCCCGCAAGCCGCAATGCGGCATCGAGAAGGGCGGCATTCAGCCGGTGCCGGGAAATCGAATAGATCACTTCGCCTGGGCGGGTTCCATAAGGTTGAAGCGCTTGTGATCCGTCCGGCTGGTGCACGAATCTTCCGCGCATCGGGATCAGAGCAGGTGCGATGGCCGCCAGCAATCCGGCGGTCTTGAGCGCATGCAGGCCGCGGTCCGCCAGAGCGAGATTGATGGAGCGCCCCGATTCTCCGGAACTTGAACGCGGATCCGGCCGGCTGTCATAGAGCGTCACCTCGAGACCGCGCCGCTGGAGCAGCACGGCGAGCAGCGCACCGGTCGGCCCGGCGCCGACGATGCTGACCGGGCCGTCAGGCCAGCTCATTGGCGAACCGCACGGGCCAGCGCCTCGACGGCCAGGAACACGTCCCGAAATGAGTTGTAGAGCGGAGCGGCCGACAAACGCAGGGTATTCGGTTCGCGCCAGTCCCCGACCACCCCCTCTCGGGTCAGGCGCTCGTAGCACGATCTGGCGTCGGACCTTGGCAGCAGCAAGCTCAACTGACTTCCATGTCCGGCGTCGGCTTGGGGTGTGACGATCTCGATCGCTCCCGGCAGCCGTGCCTCGATCAATCGCCGCATGTAGGCCGTCAGCGCCAGGGATTTTTCGCGCAGCCGGTCCATACCGGCTCTCTCGAAGACTGCCAAGGAGGCGAGGAGCGGAGCTGTGGAGAGCACGGGGGGGTTGCTGATCTGCCAGCCTTCTGCTCCCCTAATGGGATCGAAGTGCGGACCCATCTCGAAGCGCGCGGCTTTGTCGTGCCCCCACCATCCGGCGAACCGCGGCAGATCGCGCCGATCGGCGTGTCGCTCGTGCACGAAGCAGCCGCCGACCGCGCCGGGGCCCGCGTTCAGATACTTGTAGCTGCACCAAACGGCGAAATCGGCACCCCAATCGTGCAAGGCCAGCGGCACGTTCCCGACCGCGTGCGCCAGGTCGAGCCCGACGGCGGCGCCCGCGGCGCGTGCGGCCAAGATGAGCGGCGCAAGCTCGAAAAGCTGACCGGAAAGATATTGCACGCCGGGAAGCAGTACCAGCGCCAAGCGCGGCCCCTCGCGTCCGATGCGCTCCGCAATATCCTCGGTCCGCAGCGTGTGCTCACCGGGTCGGGGCGCGACCTCGATCAAATGCTCGCGAACGTCCAAATCATGGAACTCGAGCTGCGAGGCAACGGCGTAGCGATCCGAGGGAAACGCCGATCCCTCGATCAGAATTCGATTGCGCTCGCCGCCCGGTCTGAAGAAGCTGACCATCATCAAATGCAAGTTGACGGTGAGTGAGTTCATCGCCACCACTTCGGTGCGGCTGGCGCCAGTGAGCAATGCCAGACCCGCAGCCGCGCGCTCGTGATACGGAATCCAAGGACGCTCGGCGTTGTGATGTCCCAAGACCGCCAGGCGACGCCAGTCGGCGAGATCCTGTTCGACGTAGGCTGCGGTGGACTCATGCTGCAGCCCGAGCGAGTGCCCGCACAGATAGGTAAGTCTTTTTCCCGAGCGGTCGTGCGGAGCATGAAATTCGGCGGTCAGCGCCTTCAACGGGTCGCGCGCGTCGAGTTCCGCCGCACCCGCCGCGCTCAAGTCGTGGTGCGGGCTCAGGAGGCGCTCGATCCGCCCGCAGCAGGTGCCTGCAGTACGGTGCCGCAGACCTTGCACGTGCGGCGTTCGATGCTCGAGAAAAATCGCGCAAAGATGCCGGGCAGCTGAGCCACGATGTCGTGCACCGCCACGCGCTCGAGATAAAGACAGTGGCCGCAGTTCTCGCAATACCACGAAAAGCCGTCCAACTCCTCCGGCGCGCGCCGGCGTTCCACGACGATGCCGACGCTGCCCGCGGGTCGTTGCGGCGAATGCGCGATCTCGGATGGCAGCAGGAAAATCTCGCCCGCCCGGATCGGCACATCGCACATCCGGCCGGATTGAATGGTTCTGAGCACGATGTCGCCTTCGATCTGAAAAAAGAACTCCGGCCCCGGATCATGATGGAAGTCCTTGCGGGAGTTCGGGCCGCCGACCGCCATGACGATGAACTCGCTGTCCTCGAACAACAGCTTGTTGCCCACCGGTGGCTTGAGCAAATCGCGATGTTGATCGATCCAGGCGCGCAGATTGAAAGGCGGCAAGATGTGCATCACGCCATTATAGCGAGGCCGTCAAAACTTAGGCCCGCGCCTCCCGTCGGCGAGGCTGCCATTCCCGTCGGCGAGGCTGCCTCTCCCGTCGGCGAGGCTGCCTCTCCCGTCGGCGAGGCTGCGCTCTCCCGTCGGCGGCCTGTCCTCGGCGTCAGCCACCTTTCCTCGGGGCCGGCCGGCGACCTGCCTGCGCATCACTCTCCAGGAGTTAGGTGCGATGACCTGCACGGCACCTGCACGGGCACGGCATCCGGGACATCCAGCCGCAGCGCGGTCAGGCTTCCGCCCCAGACGCAACCCGTATCGAGCGCGGTGACATCGGCGTTTCGGAAAAAGCCCAGGGTCGACCAGTGTCCCACGATCAGGCGCGTTCCGCGCCAGCGGGCCCCTCGGGCCTCGTACCAGGGAATCAGCGAATTACGCTGCGCTTTCCCAGGCGCCCCCTTGGCGTGCAACTCGAGTCGGCCTTCGGCGTCGACGTAGCGCAGGCGCGTGAAGCAATTCACGATATAGCGCATGCGCTCGGCACCCTTGAGTGCGTCGTCCCAGCGGTCGGGTTGATCGCCGTACATCTTTTCGAACAGTGTCGACGGGTCGCGGCGCAACGCCTGCTCGAACTCGCGGGCGCAGCGCCGCGCCATCGGCATGTCCCACTGAGGCGACAGTCCTGCATGCAGCAGACACAGACCGAGCGCGCGCTCTTCCACGCAGAGTGGCAAGTGGGCAAGCCAATCGAGCAGGCTGTCGCGATCCGGAGCGGCGAGGACATCCGCGAGCGTGTCGTCGCGCTTTTGACGGCCGAAACCATGGGCCACGGCCAACAGATGCAGATCGTGATTGCCCAAGGTCACCGCGGCGGCTGCACCCAACGCCCGCACGCGCCGCAGCACTTTGAGCGAGGCGGGGCCCCGATTCACGAGGTCGCCGACGAACCAGAGCCGGTCCCGGTCCGCCGAGAAGCGCAGGGCGTCGAGCAACTGTCCGAGTTCGGCGTCGCATCCCTGCACGTCGCCGATTGCGTAAAGCGCCATGGGGAATCACCGGCCCCGGAACGGACCTAGTGCAGCACCCCGGGAATCGCCAGCCGGAACGGCGCGATCGGCGCGTCGAACTGGTGGCCATTGTCGGCGACCATCTGATAGCTTCCCTGCATGGTGCCGACCGGCGTCTCGATGACGGCGCCGCTCGAATAGCGAAATCCCTGGCCCGGCTTCAAGTAGGGTTGCTCGCCGACGACACCGTCTCCGCGTGTCTCCTTCACGTTGCCGTTGGCATCGGTGATGATCCAGTGACGCGTCAGGAGCCGCGCAGGCACCTGGCCCTCGTTGCGGATCGTGATCGTGTAGGAGAACACGAAACGCTTGTCGCGCGGGTCGGATTGATCCTCGATGTAGGCGGTCTCGACTTCCACGCTGATGAGGTGTTGTCCGGGCTCGGCGGTCATGGCTCGCGTTGCATCAGCTCAAGCGCACGGCAAGCACGTCGCATTGCGCTGCGTGCAGAACGGTGTCTTCGGTGAAGTTGACGAGAATTGCGAGACCGTGACGCTCCCGGCTTCCCAGCACGATAAGGTCCGCACGCTCCTCCCGGGCCACGCGCAGAATCTCCGCCTTGGTGTTGCCCATCTCGACCCGTCCGCGCGCATTCGCGGCGCCGGACGAGGCTATCAGCCGCCCAATGCTGGAGCGCGAGCGTTCCACCAATTCCTGCTCGATCGCCATCGACGGCATCAGCGTTTCGCCCATGGGCTCGATCGGCGCGTAGTCCACGACGTGCAGCACCACCAGATCTGCGTTTGAACGCGCGGCCATGTCGCGGCCCGCGTTGAACACTCTTTCGCTGCCCTCGGAGAGATCCAATAGCACCAGCACTTTTCGGTAATCGGCCATCCGAACGCCAGTATAACGGAGTGCGCGGCGATTCGACCGCTTTGTATCAGGCGGCCCCCGCGTTTTGACAATAGCGCGCGGAGAGCCGACCGAACTCCGCAGGCGCGAGCGTTTGGGGCCGGCGGTCCGCATCGATCCCGCAGGCTTCAAAATCCAAATCGCGAAGAAAATTTTTCAAACCGTTGCGCAGAGTCTTGCGCCGGTGAGAAAACGCCGCCGTGACCAGAGTGCGCAGTGCCGCGTCGCTGCCGATATCGAATCGCGGACCGGCTGTGGGACGCAAGCGTACCACCGAGGACCAGACCCTCGGCGGCGGCTTGAACGCCCCCGGCCCGACATCGAACAGCCGCTCGACCGATGCGTAAACACCGAGCATCACCGTCAACCTGCCGTATTCCTTGCCTCCCGAGTCGGCCGTCATCCGATCCACGACCTCCTTTTGGAGCATGAAGTGCATGTCGGCGATGGCACGGCGCTGGCTCAACAGGCGAAAGAGCACGGGCGTGGAGATGTTGTAAGGCAGATTTCCGACGACACGCAGCGGCGGCCCATCCCCGCGCAGCTTCTCGAAATCCATGGCGAGCACGTCCCCGGTGTGCACGCGAAGGCGGCCCTGCCCCCGTGGGTCGGCGCCCAAATCTGCGGCGAGGTCGCGGTCGATCTCGATGACGGTCAGGCTCGTTGCGCGTTCCAGGAGCGACCAGGTGAGCGCGCCGCGGCCGGGGCCTATCTCCACGATGCGCTCGTCCGGTGCGGGTGCCACTGAATCGACGATGCGGCGAATCACCGCGGGGTCGTGCAAGAAGTGTTGCCCGAAGCGCTTACGGATCACCATGGCCCGTGCCCGCCAGGTCGACCGCCAACGTCAGTGCGGCGCGCAAGCTTCCGGCATCCGCCTTGCCCGTGCGGGCCAGGGAGAGCGCGGTACCGTGGTCCACGCTGGTGCGCAGGATCGGCAGTCCCAGGGTGATATTGACCGCGTTGCCGAATCCCTCGTGCTTCACGACCGGCAGCCCCTGGTCATGGTACATGGCGACGATCACGTCCACCGAGCGCAGGAACTGCGGGGCGAAGGCCGTGTCGGCGGGGATCGGCCCGCGCAGATCCAGCCCCTGCCGCGAGAGCTCGTCGATCACGGGGCCGATCACCTCGATCTCTTCGCGCCCCAAGTGTCCGGATTCTCCCGCGTGCGGATTCAGGCCGAGGACGGCGATCCGGGGCGAGCTCAGCGCGAAGTGCCGCTCGAGATCAGTGGCGACGATCCTCAGGGTCGCGCGCAGGCGGTCCGGTGTAATGGCCCTGGGCACGTCGGCGAGCGCCAGGTGCGTGGTCACGAGCGCGACGCGGAGCGTGCCGGTCTGCAGCATCATCACCGGCAAGGCCGCGCGGGTGCGCGCGGCGAGATATTCCGTGTGTCCGGTGAAGACGAAGCCGGCGTCCATCAAGGTGCTCTTCTGCACCGGAGCGGTCACCATGGCGGCGAATTCGCCGTTCATGCAGCCGTCGCAGGCACGATCCAGCATCTCGATGACGCAGGCCGCGTTGGCGGGGTCGAGGACTCCCGCTCGGACAGGTCGAGCAGCCGGCACGTGCAGCACCTTGAGCTCCCCCGCGCGATGCGCGCTTGCGGCGCGAGCGGGGTCGTAGTTCACGATTCGCAGCGGCAGGCCGAGCGCAGCCGCCGCGGCCGAAAGCACGGAAGCATCGCCCGCGACGACGAGATCCGCCGGCCAATCGCTTTGAGCGACCGCCACGCAAGCGTCGGGTCCGATCCCCGCCGGCTCCCCCGATGTAACGACGATGCGAGGTAGGTACAGAGGTTCCTACATCTTGACTTCGACAAAGGCTTCGTCGCGAAGCCGGCGCAGCCAGAGCTCGGTCTCCTCGTCCGCCTTGCTCTCGCGGATGGCGGCGAAGGCCTTTTGGCGGCGCACATCGTCGGTGCTGTCGTAGGTGCGAGTGCCCAGCATCTGCACGATGTGCCACCCATAACGCGTCTTGAACGGCTGGCTGATCTCGTTCGGTTTGAGATCCGCGATCGCCTTGTCGAACTCGGGTACGAAAGTTCCGGGCCCCGTCCACCCGAGGTCGCCGCCGTCCGGGGCCGAACCGGGGTCTTCCGAGGTCGCGGAGGCGATGCCGCCAAAATCCTCGCCGTTCAAGATACGCTGGCGGAGCTTCGCCAGCTTCTCGCGCACCGTCGCATCGTCGTCCAGCTCGTTCGGCTTCAAGAGAATGTGCCGCACGTGAATCTGATTCACGATGACCTGGGCCTGCCCACTGCGCCGCTCATTGAGTTTCACGATGTGGAAACCGCTCGGCGTACGCACGGGCGTGCTGACCTCTCCGGGCTTCATCTTGGTCACGAGCTCGAGGATGAATTGTGGGAGCTGGGCACCTTTGCGCCAGCCGAGCTGACCGCCGTCAAGGGCGGTTTGACTATTCGAGTTCGCGATCGCGAGCTGACCGAAGTCCTCGCCCTTGGCGGCGCGCGCCGCGATGTCGCTGGCCTTCTTGGTGATGTCTTCGAGCTGTTGCGGTGTGGCGGCCTGGGGCAGCGACAACAAAATATGGGAAACGTTGAACTCATCATTCGCGGCACCGGACTCCTGGCGGGCGAGGAACTGTTCGAGCTCGTGCGGGGACACGTTGATGTGTGCGATCACGTCGCGCTGGCGCAGCGTGCTCAAGGTCAGCTCCTTGCGCATGCTCTCACGGTACTGCTTGTAGTCCACACCCTGGGCCGCGAGGGCGGTGGGCAATTCATCGAACGGAATCTTGTTGCGCTGGGCGATCTCCTGAAGCGCGCCATTCAACTGTTCATCGGAAATGGTCAAGCCGACATGCTTGGCCCGCTGAGTCTGGATCTCTTGCAGGATCAGCCGCTCGAGCACCTGTTGCTTGAGCACGCTCTCGGGGGGAAGCTCGACTTTCTGTTCCTGAAGACGCTTGGTGACCGCCTCCATTTGCTGATCGAGCTCGCTCTTCAGGACGATGCCCTCGTTGACGATGGCCGCAATTCGGTCCAGCAGCTCGCCGTGTACGCCAATATCGCGCGTCTGAGAGCCGGCCCGCGGCACGGTGAGAAGCAAGGCCATCACCAGTCCGCCTAAAATCAAAAGATATCGCATAAGTCTCCGATGAGGTCGCCGACCGGGTCGCCCGGAGGGTGTCCCGTTTCAGGGCGGCCCGGATTGTTTCGCGGCTAGGGCGTGTCGGCGGGGTCGCGAGACGAGTAGCCGCTGATCTCCTTTTGCAGGAACGCGTCCGACCGCTTTCCGACCGAACTCAAGCCGGTCAGTTCCAATTGTAATGCAATCGAGGTGTCCAGTCCCCCGGTCCGGTTGGTCAAGTAGCGGCGCTGCAACACCTGGATCCGCCAACAGCAGCTTTTGTACTCGAAACCCGCCAATTGCTCGATGACCTGCCGGTCCTGCAGCGAGTAGACGTAGCGCCCGACCGTGTTCCAGTGGCTGGCGATGGGCCAGGCGAAGGACACGTCATATTGCTTCAAGATGTCTTGCTGGAAGCGGTAGCCGATATTCACCACCTTGTTGGGATCCGGGTGATACTGAACCAGAACCTCGGATTTATCGGTCTGGGAGGTATAAGGGTTCCATTGATAATTTAACTTTACGCTCCAGTTTTTGTAGGCAGTCACCGCAACCTCGCCGATGATGTCCGAGGCTCGATAAGTCTGCGAAATCTGGCCGGGAGCCGTGGCCAGAATCTGGCCGGGGAGGGTCGGCAAATTCTGCCCCGGAAGGATGACCTGGCTTGGTTGCCCGGGGACGGTCAAGAGGGTCTGACCGGGCAACGTTTGGGTGATCTGATCGGGTAAAAAGACCCGGGGGAGCGAGAAGTAGCGGATCTGGCCGAGCGTCGCGGACAAATATTGAGCACCGGTCGATTCGCTGAACAGGCGCGTGCTGAGCCCCATGGCGAGCTGGTTGGCATCGCCGATACGGTCGTCGCCGACATACCGGTTGGTGCGGAACAGCTCGACGAGGTTCAGATCCGGGATCCCGGTGTCGAAAATCGGCAGCTCGTTCTGGTTTCGATAGGGCACGTAGCTGTACATGAGGCGCGGTTCGAGGGTCTGCGTGCGCTGCCCCTGGGCCCCCGAATCGCGTTCGAAGATCAGGCCGGTATCGACGCTTGCATAGGGAAGCGTGCGGGTGGGGGTGCTCGGGTCGCCCACGGCCATGTTCTGCAGGTCGTACTGGGTGTAGTGATACCCGACCAGGGGCTCGAAGAAGTATCCCGCCCCGCGGGCCGACCACCGTAGCTCGGGCGAGAGGTCCGCGCGAACTCCGGTGGGTCCGACTTCGCGCAGGAAATTGGTGATCTCGCTGGACAGAGCGACGTTGAGCCCCCCGACCAGCGGGACCAGAGCATAGGCCTCGACCCGAGGCACGCGCGAATACGGGCGGTCGCCGGCGTCGATGCTGGTGTCGATGGTCTGGAAGTTTTGCGCCTGCGCCCGGATTCGCCAGATGTCGTCGTAGTACAGAAGCTCCGCGCGCCGCTCGAGGAAGGTGACGCTGGTCTGTTCCGAGCCGACCGCGAAATCGCTGAAGTAGTTGCTGTCGCTGACGCTCGTGATGTCGGTATCGAACCGCAGTCCTGGCGCGAGATTGGTCACGTCGGTGACGTGCACGAAGGCGCGATCGCTGTGCTCGACCGCATCGCTGGGCAGGAAATTCTCCTCGATCTGACCGCGGGACTCGGCCGTGAGGAAACGGAATTCGCCGCCGAGCTGCACGCCGCGCCGGGACAGGACACCCGGGGTGAGGGTCATGTCGTAGTTCGGCGCCAGGTTGAAATAATAAGGGACATCGAGCTGATAGCCGTTGCTGCCCGAATGCCCGAAACTCGGGAACAGCAGTCCGCTCTGCCTCGAGTCGCCGAGCGGAAACGCGAGATAGGGCGTGTAGAAAATCGGCACGTCCTTGAAGCGCATCACGACCTGATTTGCGATGCCCTGCTGTGCGTCGGTGTCCAGCTTGAGCGAGGACGCCTGCAGCATCCAGTCCTGGTTGCCGGTGGGACAGCTGGTGTATCGAACCTTCGCCATGCGCACCGTGCCGTCCGGGTGGACTTCCATCTCTTTGGCGAAACCGCGCCCGTTACGATCGAAAATATGAAAGTTGGCCCGGTCGAAATTGGCACCTCCCAGGACATCGTAGGCGCCCGAGTCACTGGTGACACCGACCCGCGGATCCTCGAAGTCCACCGAACCCTCCACCGTGACTTTGCCGGTTTTCTGGTCGTAGGTGACCCGGTCGGCGGAGATGGTGCGCAGGTCCTGGTGGACCTGCACGTGGCCGCTCAGGACAGCGAAGCCGTTCGCGTCGAGGGACGCGCCGTCGCTTTCGATCCGGATGCGATGATCGTCGTTGGGCGTAGCGACTTCGGCCGGCGTGTGCTTGCGCTTGGGAGGCGCCGGGCACATCTCGGCCGCTGGGGCCGGCACGGTCGCGAGGAGCGAGCACGCGACGGCCAGGGCGGCGGAGCACGCGGCTCGATGGGAGGCTCTGGGCAAAGTTCGTGCGCCTTAGTCGGTATACTTGCGACGCCGCATTTCGCGGTGGTCCGAATGGTCCAGCATGGATGTAACGGATGCAAGCGATTCCCGATTGGGCGTGCTCACCCGCTGGGTGAGGGAGGATCTCGGATTTACGGACGGCCGCATCGAGCCGGCTTCCGCCGATGCGAGTTTCCGCCGCTATTTCCGGGTCAGCCGGGGAGCGGACTCCTACATCGTGATGGACGCGCCGCCGGACAAGGAAACCCTCGAGCCTTTCGTCGGCGTTGCGCGGTCGCTGCGCGGCATGGGATTGAATGTTCCCGTGGTCCTCGCATGCGATACGGCCCGGGGCCTCTTGTTGCTGACGGATCTCGGCAAGCGCCAATACCTGGATGAACTCAGCCAAGGCCGCGATATCGATCGCCTGTATTCAGACGCGCTCGCCGCGCTGGTGCGGATGCAGACCCGCGGCGAAGCTGCGGCGCGCGGCCTGCCGCCCTACGATCGGGCGATGCTTCATCGCGAGATGGAGCTCATGCCGGAGTGGTTTCTTGCCCGCCATCTCGAGGCGGCGCCGGATCCTAAAACGCGCGCGATGCTCGATCGGCTGTTCGAGCATCTGGCCCGAAGCGCACTCGCGCAGCCTGCGTCGTTCGTACACCGCGACTTCCACTCGCGCAATCTTCTGGTGACCGATGCGGACAATCCCGGCATCCTCGATTTTCAGGATGCGGTGCGCGGCTCCGTAACCTACGATGCAGTCTCGCTGCTCAAGGATTGCTACATTTCCTGGCCGGTCGCACGGGTGCATGGCTGGTTGCTCGACTACCGACGTGCGCTGCTCGATGCGGGCTTTGCGCTCACGGCCGGGGAGGATCAATTCATCCGCTGGTTCGACCTGATGGGGCTGCAGCGCCACATCAAAGTGCTCGGCATCTTTGCGCGGCTTTTCTACCGCGACGGCAAATCCGGATATCTCAAGGACTTACCGCGGGTGCTCGACTATGCGCGACAAACGGCGGCGGCGCATCCCGAGACGACGGAATTCGCCGATCATCTCGAAGCCTGGGCAGAGCGGGAGTTTCCCGCTGCTCAGGCGCGGGCAATGCGCGGCCGGCCGGCGGAGGATGGGTGAGCGGGCCCTCTCCCGGTGATCGTCCGCGCGTGGCAATGATCCTCGCAGCGGGGCGCGGCGAGCGCCTGCGCCCGTTGACCGACCGGCTGCCGAAGCCGCTGCTCCCGGTACGGGGCAAACCCTTGATCGAATATCACGTGGAGCGGCTGGCGCAGGCGGGAGTCGAGCGCATCGTCATCAATCTGGCATGGCTCGGCCATCTGATCCGCGACGCCCTAGGAGACGGCTCGCGCTACGGCCTCACGATCGATTACAGCGACGAGACACCCCGGGCATTGGAGACGGGCGGAGGCATCTTTCGTGCCCTGCCACTGCTCAAAGCGGGCAGCTTTCTGGTCGTGAACGGCGACGTCTTCAGCGACTACCCGTTTGACCGCGTTGGATTGGCGCCGGAACGCGACGCGCACCTGGTGCTGGTGCCCAATCCGCCCCAGCATCCCCAGGGCGACTTTGGCCTGGAGCGGGGACTCGCGCTGGCGGATGCGCAGGTTCGCTACACCTTCGCGGGAATAGCCGCCTATCGCCGGGAGTTCTTCGCCGACTCACCTGGCGGGGCGTTTCCGCTCAAACCCCTGCTGATCCGGGCGATGGCGGCGCGTCGTTGCTCGGCCGAACTGTATCGGGGCATGTGGCAGGATGTCGGGACTGTGGAGCGGCTTCGTGCGTTGAACGAGGAGGAAGGGGCATCTTGAACGAATGCGACATGCGCGACATCGTCGATCTCGACCGCTATCCCATCGATCGGGAAGAATGCGCCGAATGCAACCAGCTGGTTCTGAAATGTAAAGCGCAACTGCGCGACCAGGAAAGCTTCAATCTGGATGGCTTCGTCCGTGCGGACGCCGTCGATCGTGCCGTGCGCGAACTGGCGCCTCTGATGGCAGCTGGGGGTTTCCGTCATGCCCGGCGGCACAACATCTATTTCAAGGACGACCTGCCCGGCCTTCCCGGCGAGCATCCGGCCCGCCATCAGTTCGAGACCGTGAACCACACGCTCTGCGCCGACCAGCTGCGCGGGACGGTGGTCGAGCGCCTGTATGAATGGCCGCCTTTGGTCTCGTTCCTGGCGAGCACCATGGACAAGCCGCTCCTTTTCGCGATGAACGATCCGCTCGCGCGGGTCAATGTCATGGGCTATGGGCCAGGCCAGGCGCTCAACTGGCATTTCGACCGCTCGCAATTCACCACGACACTTCTGATCAGGACTGCGGAGGCGGGCGGCGAATTCGAATACCGAAGCGGGCTGCGCTCGGATACCGATCCCAACTACGATGGGGTCGCGCGCCTGCTCAAGGGCGAGGACCCGGAGGTCCGAATCCAGAGTCTCGCGGCTGGAACGCTCAACGTTTTCGCCGGCCGCAACACCGCACATCGCGTCACCCCAGTGCGCGGTACGACGAGCCGCATGGTCGCGGTGTTCTCGTATTATGAGACTGCGGGGGTCGCGTTCAGCTCCGCCGAACGGATGGGATTCTACGGGCGACTCGCTTGAGCCCGGCAGCAGTGCATTTCCATTGGAAGGGGTGAACGATGCGTAAGATTCCTTCAGGAGTAGGGCCGCGCTTTCCGCAGGTCGTGGTGCTGTTCGGTGCGACGGGTGATCTGGCACATCGCAAGCTCCTGCCCGGATTGTTCCGCTTGAGCGGCATCGGATTCATTCCCGACTGCCGCATCATCGGAGTCTCCTTGGAAGACATCGATGCCGACGGGTTTCGAAAAATCGCGCACGCCGCACTCGACGAGTTCTCGACCCGCAAGGTCACCGACGAGGATTGGAAGAAATTCTCGGAGTGCCTCGATTACGTGCCATTGAAAGCCGGCGCAGCAGCGCTTCGGGCTGCCGTGGAGAAGGCCGAGAAGTCGATCGCAGGCGAGAGCCGGCGTCTGCACTATCTGAGCGTCCCCCCGAGCGCAGCGTTATCCGCGGTTCGGATGCTGGCCGAAGCCGGCCTCGTCGAAGGGTCGCGCATCGTCATGGAAAAGCCGTTCGGCACAGACTTGAAGAGCGCCGTGGCGCTGAATGCCAAACTGCACGAGGTCTTCGACGAGGAGCAGATCTTTCGCATCGATCACTTCCTCGGCAAGGAAGCGGCGCAGAACATCCTGGCGTTCCGCTTTGCCAATGGCCTGTTCGAGCCGATCTGGAACCGCAACTTCATCGATCACGTGCAAATCGACGTGCCGGAGACGCTCGGCCTCGGCAAGCGCGCTCCGTTCTACGAAGCCACCGGCGCTTACCGGGACATGGTGGTCACGCACCTGTTTCAGATCCTGGCGTTCACCGCCATGGAAGCGCCGACATCGCTCGAACCGGCGCCCATCAGCGAGGAGAAAAACAAGGTCTTTCGCAGCCTCATCCCAATTCAGCCGGCCGATGTGGTGCGCGGGCAATATCAGGAATATCGTACGGAGGACGGCATCGATCGGGAATCGGATACCGAGACATTCATCGCGCTCAAGTGCACGATCGACAACTGGCGCTGGGCCGGAGTGCCCTTCTTTTTGCGTACCGGCAAACGTCTCGCCGAGGGGCAGCGGATCATCTCGATCGCTTTCCGCGAGCCGCCGCGAAGCATGTTTCCCGCAGGATCCGGCATCGGCACACAGGGTCCCGATCATCTGACGTTCGATCTGGCGGATTCCTCGAAAATGTCGCTCTCGTTCTATGGCAAGCGTCCGGGGCCCGGCATGCGACTGGATAAACTCAGCATGCAGTTCGCGATGCACGACACCGGTTTCGTCGGCGATGTGCTCGAGGCCTACGAGCGGCTGATCCTCGATGCCATGCGCGGCGATCGCACCTTGTTCAATACCGCCGAGGGCATCGAGCGGCTGTGGGAGGTGTCCGCGCCCCTGCAGGAAGCGCCGCCGCCGGTAAGACTGTATGCCCCCGGCTCGTGGGGGCCCAATGCCATCCACCAGCTCATCGCACCGCGCGCGTGGCGCCTGCCGTTCGAGCGCGCCTGGCGCTACGCGAATGGCGACAACAACGGTGAAGTCAACGGTTGAGGCGCTGCCCGACCGATGCGGAGTCAGGCGTCCGCGGCGTCGCGTCGACGCTGGCGCGCCTCGGCCTCGCACCGTTCATCCTCGATCTGCTTGAGCACGGCGCCAACGTCCGCAGCGGACGTGTTCCTGGCGAATTTTCCAGTCAGGGCGCCCTCCGGCGCCAGCTCGCCGGATTCGTAGAGACGCCAGATTTCCCGCGCGTACTCTGTTTCGAGCAGTTCGGCCGCGGCGCGGCCGAACACCTCGCGCATGTTGTTCACGTCGCGCTCGAGCATCGCGAATGAATTATTGTTGCCTGCGGCGTCGACCGCCTGCGGCAGATCGATGATCACCGGGCCGTTCGCGTCCAGCAGCACGTTGAACTCCGACAGGTCGCCGTGAATCAGGCCGGCGCACAGCATGCGCACGATCTGCCGCATCATGAATCCGTGCCATTCGCGCGCCTGATCGGCGCTGAATGCGACTTCGTTGAGGCGCGGGGCGGGGTGGCCCTCTGCGTCGCAGACGAGTTCCATCAGCAGCACGCCTTCGTGGACCAGGTACGGCGCCGGAACGCGCACCCCCGCACCGGCCAGGCGGTACAGGGCGTCGACCTCGGCGTTCTTCCACTCGGCTTCCTGCACCCGGCGGCCGTGGCTGCCGCGCCTGCCGAGCGCACGAGCGTCGCGGCTGTTGCGCGTCTTGCGGCCCTCCTGATACCGGGCCAGCTGGCGAAAGCTCCTGTGTTCAGCTTCCTTGTAGACCTTGGCGCAACGGATCTCGCCGCCGCAGGAAACGATGTATACCGATGCTTCTTTGCCGCTCTTCAGCTTGCGGACCACGCTGTCGACCATGCCGTCGTCGACCAGGGGCTGCAAGCCTTTGGGTATTTTCATGCCGTTCGCATTAGGGATTAATTGGAGACAGCCGGGGAGTGTAAAGAGATTCCCGCCGGGTTGCGCGAAAGTCGCTCGCCTTGCGCGGGCGCCCGTCGGCGATCGCTGACAGGAACTTCCGCAGCTTTTCGCTGAGGGGCCGGCAAGGGTGGGTTAAACTCGGGTGTTGCGAATGGAGACGCGGCAGTGTTTGTAAATGCCATCGGAACCGCGCTACCGGCTCGACGCTATACCAAGGGCGAATGCTGGGATGCCTTTACCAAGTCCCAATGGTTCGGGCGGCTGGACGCGCGCGCGCATGCGGTTGCCAAAGCGGTGCTTGGACGGGACAACGGCATCGAGGAGCGCTGGCTCGCGGTCGAATCGCTGGAAGAGGTGTTCGCGATCGACCCCGACACGTTGCAGCGGCGTTTCGCGTCTCATGCACCGCTGCTTGCCGCGAACGCAGGACGCGAGGCGCTCAAACAGGCGGCGCTCGACCCCAAAGCGATCGATGCCGTGATCGTCACCACCTGTACCGGATATCTCTGCCCCGGGCTCTCCGGCTACGTGGTCGAGCGGCTCGGATTGAGGAACGATGTGCTGTGCTTCGACCTCGTGGGCCAGGGCTGTGCTGGAGCACTGCCCAATTGGCAGCTGGCCGATGCCATGATCGCCGGCGCACGGCGCGAGCACGTGCTCTCCATTTGCGTCGAGGTGTGCAGCGCGGCCATGTACCTGGACAACGAGCCGGGCGTGCTGATCAGTGCGTGCCTGTTCGGCGATGGAGCGGGTGCCGCGGTGCTGTCTCGCAGCCCCCCCACCGGTCGCCGCAGCGTGCGCTGGCGCGATACCGTCTCCTTGATCGATCCCAAGGCGCGAGAGGCGCTGCGCTTCGAGCACAGCGCAGGAATGCTGCGCAACATCCTGACACGGGCCGTGCCCCGGCTGGCCGCTGAGTATGCAAGCGAAGTGCTCACCGCGGCGCTCGGCAGAGCGGGTCTGCAGCAGATCGAGATCACCAACTGGATCATGCACGCGGGAGGGCGCGACGTGCTGCTCGCGCTGGAGGAGCGTTTGTCGCTGCCGTCGCAGGCGCTGCGCCACAGCCGTGAAGCGCTGCGGCGGTTCGGCAATTTGAGCAGCGCCTTCGTCTATTTCGTGCTCGACGCGGCGCTGCGAGAGAACAGCGCAGGCGGCTGGTGGTGGATGTCGTCCTTCGGAGCGGGCTTCACCTGTCACGGTGCCTTGCTCTCCGTCGAGTAACGCCAATGGCCGCCTCCTCCAGGCTGGTTGTTCCCGAGCTGCTCGATGAGCTCGCTCCGGACGATCCGCGCGCGGAGCGCTCCCGCCGTGACCTCAAGACCATCCATAAATTCATGCGCACCGCCGCCATTTTGCGTCGGCTGATCGCTAATCTGGGTTTGGCTGCTCCGCCGCGCCGAATCCTCGAGCTGGGGGCGGGCGATGGGACGCTGCTTTTGTCGGTGGCGAGCTCCCTCGAGCCGCGCTGGAGCGGCGTCGAGCTGACGCTTCTCGACCGCGTCGACTGCCTCGCGGACGGCACCCGGGAGGCTTACCGGCGGATTGGGTGGGAAGTGCGACCGCTGCGATCGGACGTCATGGACTGGGTTCGAAGCGATGTCGGGCCGCCGTACGATCTTTGCCTCACCTCGCTATTCCTGCATCATTTCGAAGCGCCGCGCCTCGCGGCGGTGATGCGCGGCATCGCCCAGCGGACGAACGCCTTCATTGCGAGCGAGCCGCGCCGGGACGCGATCAGCCGCCTCGGAGCCCTTTGCGTTGGATTGATCGGGGCCAACTCCGTGACCCGTGGTGATGCGGTGAAAAGCGTCGCGGCGGGATTCCGGGACGAGGAACTCGGCGCGGCCTGGGGAGAGCCGGGCACAGACTGGAGGATCGAGGAATTCCGGGCACCCCCCTTCACGCATTGCTTTACGGCAATACGCCGCAGTTGCAGCTTGGCGGGAGCCACGCGTGGCTGATATCGCCGACGCGCTGGTCATAGGGGCCGGCCCGGCAGGGTGCGCGAGCGCCATCCTGTTGGCACAGGCGGGCTGGCGAGTGATCCTGGCCGAGCAAAGCGAGTATCCGCGGCAGAAGGTCTGCGGGGAGTGCATTTCTGCCGGCAATCTGGAGCTGTTCGATGCGCTCGGCGTGGGGGCGGCTTTTCGGGACTTGGCGGGACCGGAACTTTCACGCGTCGGATGGATGCGAAGCCTTGCGCTGCTCGCCGCGGATTTTCCGGCCTGCTCCATCGGCGTCTACCCTTATGGGCGCGCCATCGGACGAGATCATCTCGATGGGTTGTTACTCGATCGAGCGCGAGCGGTCGGCGTTGAAATACTGCAGCCCGCCAAAGTCCGGGGGGCGCACGGCAGTCCCGGTCATTTCACGGTCGATATCGACGTGCGCTGCTCGGGACGTTCAGGCGCCGGCCACGCGCCGAGGAGGCTCGAGGCCCGCGATGTGCACGTGATGATCGATGCCCACGGCTCCTGGGAGTCCGCCCCCGACGGGCCCGCAACACGCGACGCGGGAACCGGGTCCGCCCCGGCTCGCGATACGCCGAAGCGCGCGTCCGACCTGTTCGCTTTCAAGGCAAGTTTCGACAACTCGAATCTCTCCCCCGGTCTTTTGCCGGTGATCTCCCTGGACGGCGGCTACGGGGGAATGGTGGTCGCCGAGAGAGGGCGAACGACGCTGGCGTGCTGCATTCGCCGGGACCGACTGCGGGCGTGCCGTGAAGCGATGCCGGGAGCTGCGGCCGGCGAGGCAGTGGCAGAATTTCTGCGGCGATCGTGCGCCGGCGTTCGTGAGGCTCTGCTGCAATCCCGGCAGCTCGGGCCCTGGCTCAGCGTCGGCCCCATCCGCCCGGGCATACGAGTCGACCGCTGCACTCAGGCGTTTCGAGTGGGCAACGCGGCCGGCGAGAGCCACCCCTTGATCGGGGAGGGCATCGGAATGGCGTTGCAATCTGCGCATCTGCTCGCCGGTCATCTCTCGGGTCAAAAAGCCGCCGCCCTCGATGCGCGGTGCACGCTACAGCTGACCGCGCGCTACGCCAGGGCATGGCGGACGGCCTTTGCGCCTCGTGTAAGATTCGCAGCCGCGGCTGCGCACGCCGCCATGCAACCGCAATTCGCCTCGCTGTCGCACGCGCTCGTCCGCCGATGGCCGGTCCTGCTGACTCGAGCGGCCCGCTGGGCTGGAAAAACCCGACACTACATCGCCGCGAGCGAGGAGAGGACGTCTCATGAGCACCCTTGAAACATTGCAAGACATCTTGGTCCGCGATTACGGTTTGCCGTGCGAGCGCCTGTCGGCCGATGCCCGTCTGGACGCCCTCGGCATGGACTCGCTCAGCCTTCTCGAGCTGATGTTCAAGATCGAGGATGGCTTTCACGTGAAGATTCCGGGCGATGCGCCGACCGGATTGCGGACCGTCCAAGACGTCGTCGCCTACATCGATGGACTCATCGCCGATCGCCCGGTGCAGGCGGCGACTGCAGTCGCGCAGAGCGAAATCAAAGAGCACGAGGCCCAGGCGGGCGGAGTCAAGATGTGACCTCCCGGCGCGTGGCGGTGACCGGCCTCGGGGTCGTCTCGCCCATTGGGAACTCGATCGAGGAGCTCACCCGCAGTCTGGTTGAAGGACATTCGGGCGTACGGCGGCTCCCCCCTCCGCTGTGCGACCGACTGCGATCGCCGATCGGCGCCCCCGCGCGGCTCGACGCCGCGGCGAGCTTCGACCCGGCGCGCCTGCGCCAGCTCGACCGAGTCACGCAACTTGCCCTGGTCGCTGCGGGCCAGGCCGTTTTAGATGCGCGGCTGGACTGGTCCGCCGAGCGGCTGGAGAGGTGCGGGACGTTCGTCGGATGCGGCATGGGCGGCGCTGAGACGACCGATGCCGGGTATCGAACGATTTACGCCGAGGCGTCCGATAGGGTCAATCCGTACACGGTCCTTGCCGCGATGACCAACGCCCCGGCGTCCTGGATTTCGATCGAGCACGGCCTCCTGGGAGCGAACCTCACTTTTTCCACGGCATGTTCTTCCTCGTCGGTCGCGATCGGGGAAGCCGCCCGCCGAATTCAGTCCGGTGACGTGGATGTGATGATTGCCGGCGGGGCGGAGGCGCCGCTGGCCTTCGGCGTGCTGCGTGCTTGGGAGGCGATGCGTACGTTGGCCGTTGCGGATCCGCTCGACCCGAGCGCTTCCTGCCGACCGTTTTCTCTGAACCGCAGCGGCCTCGTGCTGGGTGAAGGTGCGGCGTTCGTGGCGCTCGAGGAGTGGCAGCACGCCCTCGATCGGGGGGCGCCGATCCACGCGGAACTCACCGGCTATGGCTTGACCAGCGACGCCTCTCACATCACGCGTCCCTCCGTCCAAGGTCAGGCGCGAGCCATGCACGCAGCGCTCGCGTGTGCGGCAATGGAGCCCGCGGCGATCGACTACATCAATGCGCACGGTTCAGCCACGCTGCAGAACGATGCCACGGAGACATCTGCGATCAAACAAGTGTTCGGCGAGCGAGCGTATTCGATCCCGGTGAGTTCGACCAAGTCCACCCATGGACACCTGCTGGGCGCCGCCGGCGCGCTCGAGTTCGTCATCGCGGTGATTTCCCTGGAACGGTGCATGGTCCCCCCCACGATGCATCTCGATGCCCCGGATCCGGCGTGCGATCTGGACTATGTGGCCGGTGCCGCACGCCTCGGCATCGAGCTCGGGGCGGTCATGTCCAATTCGTTCGCTTTCGGCGGCACCAACGCGGTACTGATCGCCGAGTCGCCGAGCCGCAAGCACGGGCGGCCCACGTAAAGTTCAGGGTACGCGTTTGCGATCGTGCAGCATGTCGGCGGGAGCCGCCGTCAAGATCCCGTCTTTTGGTCCGCGCGCCACTTTTCGACGGCGGCCAACGTATTCTCCACGTGCTTATCCGGATCCAGCGCCGTGTACTCGTAGATGATCTTGCCCGTGGGGGCGATTACGTAAGAGGTGCGGTTCGTCATCGTAGTGAACAAGAGCTGCGCATCGTATGCCTTGGAGATGCTCTTGTCGGCGTCGGATGCGACCGCGAATTTGTTCCGGCATTCGCTCACCGAAAACTTGTTGAGCGTGTCGATGGAATCGTGCGATACGCCTATGACGGTTGCCCCCAACGCCTTGAATCTTTCCGTGGCTTCGGCAAAGTCGTGGGCTTCGATCGTGCAACCGTGGGTGAACGCGGCCGGGTAGAAGTACAGCACCACGGGACCGCTCTTGAGCGCGTCGGCCAACTTGAATGTGAACGGGCGCCCGGCCAAGGTTGCAGGCGTCGTGAAATCCGGTGCGGCCGCACCGGGCTTGAGCGCCGCAATCGCGGGCGAAACGAAAATGCCAAAGCAAACAAGGACTGCCCAAGGTGATTTCATGGCCGAAAGCTAATCACACCCGCCGCCCCCGGGCAAATCCTGGGTCCACAGCCCCATTGGCCGCGAATCGCGCACTGTACCGCGCCCAAGACGAAGGCCGCGATCGGGTCAGCGTCGCGCAAGCCTCGCGCGCGCCCCGGTCGGCACTTGGGGAGCGGGAGCGAAGCAGCCGCCTGGGGTACAATGGGGGATGGCCGAGTTCAAGGGCATTCCCATCACGGAGGCAGCCGGGGCGCCGCCCCGCAGCGGGGAAAAATATCTTACGCCTCAGGGATTTACGGCCATCAAGGACGGCATCAAGCCGGGTGTCGCCGCGCCCGCCCCCGCTGCCCGCAAACCCACTTGGCTGCGCGCTCCGCTCGCCGCCGGCGCCGCCTTTGCGGCCGTAAAGCAAATCGTCCGCGATCATCGGCTGAGCACCGTCTGTGAGGAGGCGAAGTGCCCCAACATGGGTGAATGCTGGAATGCCGGCACCGCCACCATCATGCTCATGGGAGCCGTGTGTACCCGGGCCTGCCGGTTCTGCGCCGTCGACACCGGCAATCCACGCGGATGGCTCGATCCCGACGAGCCGCAGAATGTGGCGCGTTCGGTCGAGCTGATGCGGCTCAAATACGTGGTGCTCACATCGGTGGATCGCGACGATCTGCCGGATGGCGGCGCGGCGCATTACGCGGCCGCGGTGCGGGCGATCAAGACTCGCAACCCGGCCACCGCGGTCGAGGCGTTGACGCCCGATTTCGCCGGTGTGCTCGAGCATGTGCGGACGGTGGTTGAGTCGGGCTTGGAGGTGTTCGCGCAAAACGTGGAAACCGTCGAGCGCCTGACCCATCCGGTGCGCGATCCGCGCGCCGGCTATTGGCAGAGCATCGAGGTCCTGGCCGCTGCCAAGGCACATCGGCCACGCGTGCTCACCAAGACGAGCCTCATGCTCGGGCTCGGCGAGACCGACGCGGAAATCCACCGGGCCATGACCGATCTGCGCACCGCCGCGGTGGATATCCTCACGCTCGGCCAATACCTGCGACCGACGCCGAATCACCTGGACGTCGAGCGCTACGTGACTCCGGGGGAGTTCGCGCAGTACCGCGCATGGGCGCTGCAATACGGCTTCCTCGAGTGCGTCTCGGGCCCACTGGTGCGCTCGAGCTACCGCGCGGAGCAGGCGCTGGCCCGCAACAACGCCGGCCTTAAGGACGGGCAGGCGCGAGGCGCTGCGGAGCAGCGCAGATGAGCGATGCGCGGCCGGGCGCGCCGTTGAGCGACGCGCCATTGAGCGTTGCGCGCGGCGCGCCGTTGATCCGTCATCTCGGGCTCGCCCCCTACGAGCCCACCTGGCGCGCCATGCAGCGCTTCACCGACGAGCGCAGCGCGTCGACGCGCGATGAAATTTGGTTTCTGGAACACCCGCCGGTGTTCACTCTGGGACTCAACGCCAGCCGCGAGCACCTGAAGAACCCGGGCGACATCCCGGTCGTGCAAATCGATCGCGGCGGCCAGGTGACCTATCACGGGCCAGGCCAGCTGCTGATCTATCCGCTGATCGATCTGCGCCGCAGCTCGCTCGGCATCCGCAATCTCGTGGTGGCATTGGAGGACGCGGTGATCGATTACGCGGCCGAACTCGGCATCTCGGCGCACGGTTCGCGCGAGGCTCCCGGTGTTTACGTGGGCGATGCGAAACTCGCGAGCGTCGGCTTGCGCGTGCGACGCGGGGCGAGCTATCACGGCATGGCGCTCAATGTGTCGCTCGATGCCGAGCCGTTCCAGCGCATCAACGTCTGCGGCCATCCCGGACTCACGGTTACGCGCCTCGCAGATCTATGCGAAATTGGCGAGGTGTACACCGCCGCCGCGGGGCTTACGCCGCATCTTCTGCGGCGATTGGGCCTGGGTGCCAATGCGCGCTGCATGCCGGGTAGCGGTGCGCGAGAGGTTGCGCCCCCACCCACGGGCGCGCGGCCCGAGTCGGACGCTCGCCTCGGTCGAGCGTGAGCGGTGTGATGAAAATTACACCTGCCCTATCATTCTGCGCGCTTGTTCTGGGGAGCATGAGTTCGCTCGCTCAGCAGCAACCCACGTGCGCCGGTCCTCAGCTTGGCACCTGGATTCTCCTGTCCATGGAAACCGAAGATATGGAGACCGGACAGAAGCGCAATCTGCTGGGCGCGCATCCCGGCGGCTATCTCTCCTACGGTCCCGACTGCCGGATGTCCGCCATCCTGGTCAAGGAGAGCCGCGCAGGGCCGGCCGAATTGGTGCCCACCGACCCGGAGAGCATCGAGCTGTATCGCGGACTGATCGCTTACGCGGGTAGTTACTCGATTGACGGGAATACGATCACCCACCACATCGAGGCCTCATGGAACCAAGAGTGGACAGGCACCACCCAGGTCGCTCAATTCAACATCGATGGAAGGTCCCTATATATCAGGACGGGACCCGGCAGAAATCCGCTCACCGGAAGGCGAAGCTCATCTGTGTTCATCTGGGCGAGGGTTGAATAACCTACGCTGGAGCACGAGGTTAAGACTCGCCGGTCGTCACCCCGGAACCGCGGGCATTCCGGGGCAACACGACGACACTTCTACCTCATTGCGTCACTGCACTCCGGCTGGTGCGGTGAACTGCACCGTCACGCGGCGATTCTCGGCCCGCCCCCCGACAGTCTTGTTATCGGCCACCGGGTTCTCTTCACCGAATCCCTGCGCCGACAAGATGCCGGCGGCAACACCGTGGCTCTCGAGATACTCTTTCACCGAATTCGCACGGCGCTCGGAGAGCTTCTGGTTATAAGCCGGCTTACCCACCGAGTCCGTATAACCCTTGATATCGACCTTCGAGCACTGGCACTCCTTGATCGTCATGGCCACCTTGTCGAGCGTCGCCTCGGATCCCGGCAGAAGCTTCGCAGACGCCGTCTCAAAAGTGACGTCCTTGAGCACCATCTCTTTGGCCGGAGGGGGAGGCGGCGGGGGAGGCGGCGGTGGCGGTGGGGGCGGCGGGGGGGCTGCGGCCGCTGGTGCGGGTGCCGCGGCCATTGCGGGGGCGGCAGCCATGGGCGCCGCATGGGCGCCGAAGCGGTAACCGATGCCGACGCCGAACAGCCATGGATCCACTTTGAGCTCCGAAATCTCCGTACCGTCCAGCGTGGCATGGGTTCTGAGTTCAGCCCACTTCACGTCGAGATTGAGGTACCAATGCGGAGCGATCTTGTAATCGAATCCGGCCTGCGCGGCGGGTCCCCAACTCGTGCGCTTGTGCAGATCGAGTCCGCTGACGGTCGGCACGTTCAGATTCACGTCCGTGAGCAGCGTGAAATTCACGCCCGCGCCCAGGTAGGGCTGAAAATCCGAGTTCGGCAAAAAGTCGTACTTGGCGGTCAACACCGGCGGCAGGTGCTTGAACGTTCCGATTTCCGTCGGGCCGCCGAGCGCACTGTGCTCAATCGTGACCTTTTGGCTCTGGGGATAGGTGAGGACCAATTCCGTGGACCAATTCGGCGTGAAGAAATATTCAAAGTCCAGATCGGGCAGAACTTTGCTGTTGATGTGAATCGCGTTGGCCGGCACAGCGAGCGCACCGATCGGATCGGACTTGTTTGCCGGATCGAGGTACACGGCCCGCAGGCGAACTTCCCAAGAGCCATCATCGTCCGCGCGCGCGGCGCTTGCGCCGAGGATGCTCGCGATCCCAGCCGCGATCGCAGCCATCTTCCATACATTGTTCATAAGTCTTCCTTTAGGGCCTCTGTTCGCAATCGCTAGAATATTCCCGCAACGGCCATCCGTAGATCCGTACTTTCCACTGTAACTGCGGGCATTTTCCTAGGTAGCCAGGCGACGTTTTTTTGCAACGTGGGGGAAGACGCGCCGCGGCCGGCCGGCCGTGCTTGATGGGACAGAGGCAGAAAAGCTATTTCGCGAAAGGGCGGTGCGGCGGTTACCGGGTCGCCTGACTGAGGGGCACCCATCGCTCGTGGCCGGATCGCCTGGCCAGGCCCGCGGAACGCTCCGCGGCGTCGATGAGATTGGAGACCCGCTCGAAAGGCCTCTCTGGAGAGTGGGTGGCAAGCCCCACCAAGGCGGTGACGACCCCGGTCGTGCTGCTGATCGAATGCAAGCTGGCGCGCACGCGCGCGATCAGCCGTTCGCAAAAGATCTCCGCGCCGCGCCGGGCCAGTCCCGGCAATACGATCACGAACTGGGTGCCGCCATAGCGGGCTACACAATCGGTGTCCCGCGCCACCGATGCAATGGATTGCGCCGTCGTCAGGAGTATCGAATCGCCGACCTCACGCCCATGCAGATCGTTGATCGCCTTGAACCGATCGAGATCGACGAAAACCAAGCTCAAGGGCCAGCGACCGTTCGTCGCAGCTTGAAATTCGCGCCTCAACATCGGATCGAGATACCCTCGGTTGAAGAGGCCCGTGGCACCGTCGCGCTGGCATTCAACCTGCAGCGGCGCGTCGCGCGTTTGGGGTTTCAACTGGGTACCATGGCCATCTGCCATCTGGTCCAGCGACCGCTGGTTGCGAAGATTCAGCAGATCGCGCGCCTGATCGAGGATCGTGCTTGCGGCCTCGGGCTGCAACAACGTGATATCGAACAAGCGCTCGATTTCCGGAATCTCGGCGACGATCCTACCCGTCACCTCGGCCACGGCGGCTGCGTCGACGCCCATCCAAGCGGAGGCATGTTCGGCCAAAGTCGCGAAATCCGCCGCACCTTCGGGCGCCAGCAGCAGCTCCACGCACTCACTGCCGAGTGCAACACAACGCGCAGCCATCGCAGTCGGAGTCGACGAGTCCGGGCCCGGTGGCACATGGCTCCATGCCACCGCACGGCACAGCGGCTCGGGCAGCTTCCAGTACTCCAGAAGCCATGCGCCGAGCTCGGCGTGATCGATGCCGAGGCGAGCCACCTCGTACGCCGCGAATTCTTGATGCGAGACTTCTCGAGGCAGATCGCCATAGAAATGCGGCGCAACGCGATCGACGCCGAGAATCGCAATATCTTGCAGAAGCGCAGCCACGAAAATATCGTCCGCTGCGCATTCTCTCTGAAGCGTCCCGAAACAGCGGGCTGCCGAGGCGCTCAGTATGGCGCGACGCCAGTGTCGGTCGTAGTCCACGCCGTTGCTCTTCAGGCCCCGGTAGGAGCCGAGCAAGGAGAAGCCGAGAGCGAGCGTGGTTGCGCCCTGCAATCCGAGCACAATCAGCGCCTGGCGCAGGTTAGTGCTCTTGCGCTGGCGCGCATACAGGACGGAATTGGCGACGCGCAACAGCTTGGCAGCCAGCGCGGGATCCCGGCCGATCGCCGCAGCGACCTGCGAGATATCGGCGTGCGGATCCCGCGCCAGAGCGATGATCTGCTGGGCCACCGCGGGCGGACTGGGGAAATTCACGGACGCCTTCAGTTTGCTCTTCAGCTGCCCGAGCATATTTCACTCATCCCTGTGTCAGCGGCGCGTCTCACTGCTTAGCGGCGTCACGCTGCGGATCTTGAGGGCCAGGATGAATGTCGGTGGCTGCAAACTCCGCCGGGGGGTTGGGATTACGTCAAATTCTCCCGGCGGCGCCTGCGCGCGTCCCCGGCAGACCGGAGTCGCTCAAAGCGCCATCAGCACGAGTTTGCAGGCGGTCAGCTCCTTATAGATGGCGTCGAGCTGGTCCCGGCCAGTGGCGACGATGGTGTAGGTGATCGCCAGAAAATTCCCATCACCGCTGGTGCGCACCCGGATCCTGTCATCCGCCAGCGGGCCCGCATGACGCTCGATGATCTCACGGGTCGCGGCGCGCAAACCGCTGTCCTGCCGGCCCATCACCTTGATGGGAAACTCCGCAGGAAAATGTTCCGGTTTTGCCGAGCTCACAGATCCGGAGTTCCCGACAGTTCGCGAACGTAATCCTGGAATGCCTTGTGCATGCGCCTGAACAGCGGTCCGGGCTTGCCGTCGCCGACGGGACTGCCGTCCAAGCGGGTGACCGGGAGCAGTCCCCGGGTGGAGAATGCCAGCCAGATTTCGCTCGCGGCGCGCAGCTCGATCTCCGTCACCCGCACGCTGCGGCTGACGATGCCCACCCGCCCCGCCAGCTCACCGACCACATCGCGGGTCGTGCCAGGCAGGATCTGATGTCCATTGGGCGGGGTGTGTATCTCGCCCCGCGAGATGACGTGCACAGTGGTCGAGGATCCCTCCGTGAGCTCGCCGCGTTCCAACATGATGGTCTCGAAAGCGCCTGCGTCCACCGCAAGCTTCTTGAGCAGCACATTGGCGAGCAGCGCCGTGGACTTGATGTCGCGGCGCGCCCATCGGGTATCGGGGGAGGTGATGGCGGCGACCCCTTCCTCGAGCAAGTTGGGCGAGAGCGCGTCCAGCCGGCTGGCAAAGCCGAAGATGGTGGGCTCGAGGCCTTCCGGCCACGCATGATTGCGACCCAGCTCCGCGCCGCGCGTCACCTGCAAATACAGGTACTGATCACCTCCGCCGTTGCGTCTCGCAAGCTCGCGGCAGACCTCGCTCCATTGCACGTGGGTTTTGGGCGTCGCCATGCGGATCGCCGAGAGGCTGCGGTGCAGGCGGTCGAGGTGCTCGCGGAGCCGAAACGGCCGGCTGCCGTACACCGGTATGACTTCATAGACCGAGTCGCCGAACAAAAAGGCGCGATCCAAGGGGGAAACCCGCGCATCCGCGAGCGGGAGATATTCGCCGTTCAAATAGCAGACGGGCAGCGGCATGGGTGCAGCTTACGCGAACCACAAGCGAATTGTGTCGATCAGCCGCCGCCACCACCCGCCCTCTGCGATCGCTGCGAGCGGATGCACCGGGACCGATGCCAGGGTCTGCGTGCCTGCGACCACGTGGAGCACTCCGATGTTGTCGTTGCGCGACAGCGGCGCGATCAACTTGGGCCGCACATCCATCGTGGTCTTCAGGTTGCCGGACACGCTGCGCGGCATGGTGATGTACAGATCCTCGTTCACGCCGACATCGACCGGCGTGGTGGCCGCCTTCCAGACCGGCGCGTTGGCGAGCTTCTCGCCGCTCCTGACCACCAGCTTGGTATCGTAGAAGGTGAAGGCGTAGTTGATGAGCGCGCCGCTCGCATCCTCGCGCCCCTTGAAACTCTTCGAGCCGAGCACCACCGACACGACGCGCATGCCATCGCGCAGCGCCGAGGTCACGAGGCAGAAGCCGGCTGAGTCGGTGTGTCCGGTCTTCAACCCGTCGATGCTCGAATCCCGTCCCAGCAGACCGTTGCGGTTCTGCTGCTTGATGCCGTTGTACTCGAACTCGCGCACCGAGAAGTATTTGTAATACTGCGGGAAGTCACGAATCAAAGCGATGGCAAGCAGCGACATGTCGTGCGCCGTCGTGTAGTGATTGGCCGAGGGCAGGCCGGAACTGTTCTCGAAATGCGTTCCCGCCATGCCAAGGCGCTTGGCATTCGCGTTCATGAGCTGCGCGAAGGTCTCTTCGGTGCCGGCGATGCGCTCGGCGAGCGCGATCGTGGCATCGTTACCCGACTGAACGACCATCCCCAGGATCAAAAGCTCGACGGAAACCGGCTTGCCGAGCTCGATGAAAGTGCGCGAGCCTTCGGATCGCCAAGCGTGTTCGCTCACGACCACCTGGTCTTGGAGCTTGAGCTTGCCGCCGGCCAGCTCCTGAAACACGATGTACGCCGTCATCAGCTTGGTGAGGCTCGCGGGCTCCATGCGAGCATCGGCATCGAGCGCGGCCAGTGCCTTGACCGTGTGGTAATCGACGACCACGAAGGAACGCGCGTCGACAGTCGGCGGCGTCGGGATCGGAATGTCTGCGCCGACGGCAACCTTGGAGAGCGCGGCAATGGCCAAGCAGGCGAAAATCGAGCGAACAGCGGACGGAGCACGAAGCATGATGAAAAACCTTGAAAGTGATGGTTGGGAGAATGAACCGTCGCGAGAGGCCGGATGCTCAATCGAGCGCGAGGTGCGCATCGTGGACGCCGGCCCGATCCAGTGCTGCGACCACGCGATCGAAATCGGGGACATCGGGCACGGGACCGATGCGCACACGATACATGCGCCGGCCCGCGATGACATCATCGCGCACGAACACCTGTCCGTAGCCCCCGCCTTGCAGCCGCTGCGCCAGACGTTGCGCATTGGCAGGGTCGGCAAACGCTCCTGCCTGAACGAACAGAGCGGCAACCGGCGCGGAGGTCACGGGAGCTGGAGCGATGACGGCGGCTCCGGGGGGGGCGGCGGATGGCGCGACAACCGGCATTGGGGTGGCGGACCCGAGGGTGGCGCGGGGATTGGGCGGCACCACGCCTGATGCGGACGCAGGCCCTACCGTGCGTACCTCGACCATGGCGGTGCCGTTTCGGAGCATGTCGAGCTTCGCGGCTGCCGTGTAGGACAGATCGATGACACGGTTGCCAACGAAGGGGCCGCGATCGTTGACCCGGACCACGATGCTGCGGCCGTTCTGGAGATTCGTGACCCGCACATAGCACGGCAGCGGCAGCGTCTTGTGCGCGGCGCTCATGCCGTACATGTCGTACGACTCGCCGGTGGAGGTGCGCACCTTGTGGAACCCCGGCCCATACCAGGAGGCCACCCCGCGCTCCACGTAGTCCGCGCTCGAGGATAGGACGAAATAGCGCTTGCCGAAAACGTCGTAGAACGGCGGATTGCCGTAGGGGGAGCGCGGTTCGTATCGCGGGACTGCATCCGGAATCTCCGCCGGCGGCTGCCCGGCCGGTGCAGCCGCCGCGGGCTCGGCCGCCGCGCTCGGCGGCGCCCCGGCATGCCGCGCGCCGATGCAGCCTGCCAGAACGAGCGCAAGCGCGGCCGCGGTCGCACTCGAGGCCGGTCGTGAAGCGTTCACGGGTGAGCGCCCGGCGCCGCCGTGTCGGTGGGGCGGGGAGTGTCGGACATCAGCACTTGCTGTTTGACGGCCGCCGCCAGCTCGAACACCGCCATGGCATAGAGCGCGCTGTGGTTGTAGCGGGTGATGACGTAGAAGTTGTTGTAGCCCACGCGCCAGTGCACGCCGTCCGTCTCGTCCTCGGCGATCAGCATCGCGGGCGCCTCGGGGGGCATGGAGCTCTCGAAGGTCACGCCCTTGGCCTTGAGCGAGCCCACGGTCTCATCGAGGGCGAGCTTGCGACCGTCGAACTCCGTCGCATTCGCCGGCTCCTCGGTGGCCTCCGCAAGCACCGGCTCGCCTTCGTTCCAGCCATGCTCGCGCAGATAGTTTCCGACACTCGAGCACACGTCCGACCAATTGGTCCACAAGTCGATGCGGCCGTCGGAGTCCGCATCGACGGCGAAGCGCCGGTAGTTCGACGGCATGAATTGCGGCGCGCCCATGGCACCGGCATAGGAACCCTTGAGAGTCAGAGGGTCCATGTCGAAGTCGCGCGTCAAGAGCAGGAATTGTTCGAGCTCGTCGCGAAAGAACTTGGCGCGCGGAGGATAATCGAATGCCAGGGTTGCGAGCGCATCGAGCACCCGGTATTGGCCGGTCAGCCGTCCGTAGTAGGTCTCGACGCCCAAGATCGCGGCAATGTATTCGGGTGGAACGCCTGAACGAACGCTGGCACGGTCCAACTCCTGCCGATGTGCCAGCCAGAATTCGGTGCCTTCGCGAATCCGGCGGTCATTCAGAAAGAGGGCTCGATATTCGTACCAGGGCTTGGCCTTTTCCGCGGGCCGCTCCATGGCTTGCAGGATCGCCGGCTGGCTCTGCGCGCCCTTGAGGAGTTTGCGCAACTGTCGCTTCTTGAAGTCGTGCTGCTCGGCCATCTGCGCAATGAAGTCCTTCACGTCGGGCCGATGAATGTCGAGTGCGACCGAGCGGGGGCCCGCCGCGAGCAGCGCTGCGCCGAGAACCAGTGCATTTACGATGAGCCGGGTGCGCACGCGGTCAGGATCCGATCAGCTTGCGATGGGAGCTGAGCGACATCAGTATTCCGAAGCCGGCCAGCAACGTGACCATGGAGGTACCGCCGTAGCTGATCAAGGGAAGCGGCACGCCGACCACGGGCAGGATGCCGCTCACCATGCCGGAATTGACGAATACGTACACAAAGAAACTCAAGGCGATGGCCCCGCCGGTCAGCCGCGTGAAGGTGTCCTGACCCTGCATGGAAAGGTACAAGGACCGGCCGATCACGACGCCGTATAAGGAAAGAATGAGGAGTTGTCCGAGAAGACCGAATTCCTCGCCGATCACCGCGAAGATGAAGTCCGTGGAGCGCTCCGGCAGGAATTCGAGCTGTGCCTGGCTGCCGTTCATGTAGCCCTTGCCGAAGACCCCGCCCGAACCGATCGCAATCTGCGATTGGATGATGTGGTAGCCCGCCCCCAGCCGGTCCGTCTCGGGGTTGAGAAAGGTCAAAATGCGCTGGCGCTGATAGTCGTGAATGACGTGCCAGGCGCCCCACGCGGCGCCACCGAGCAACGGGATCGAGACCAGGATGATCTGAAATTGCATGCCGGCGAGCAGCATCACGATGAGGCCGGAGGCGCCGATCAGCAGCGCCGTTCCCAAATCCGGCTGTACCACGACAATGGCGGTCGGAATCATGATCAGCATTCCCATGACGATGAGATCGAGGAAGGTCGGGGGAAGCGGGCGCTCGTGCATGTACCAGGCGCACATCATGGGAACCGCGAGTTTCATGATCTCGGAAGGCTGGAAGCGGATGAATCCAATGTCGAGCCACCGCTGCGCGCCCTTGCCGATGTGTCCGGTCACGGCCACCACCGCGAGGAGCAGGATGCCTATGATGTATGCGACGGGCGAGAACAAGCGCAGATATTGCGGAGTCGACAGCCGGGCGAGGGCGACCAGGGCGGTCACCGCGATGGCGATGTTCGCCAGGTGATGCTCCACCATCCGGATGTTTTGGCCGGAGGCGCTGTAGACGACCAGGATGCCGATGCATACGATCAATGCCAGCACACCGGTCAACGGGCCGTCGAGACCCAGGGCGCGCAATGTCCGTCCGCCGGCCGTAAGAGTGCGGCGCGTGCGCGACGGAGAGAATTCATCGAATATCATGCTATGGCTCCCGGCATTGACGCACTCGAACTGATCAGCGCTCGTTCAGACGGCCCAGGACGCCGGCCAACAAAGGCCAAATGATGGCGCCCACCACCGGGGCGAACCACCGGCTGAAGCTCGTCACGGGATTGCCGGTGGCGCCGTCGATCCAAAACAGAATGAACTGGTATCCGGTCAGCAATGCAAAGATGGTGAGGGATTGCGACAGCAGAGAGAAGACCCGCAGGCGCAGCCGCAGGTGCGTGGTCCACGCCGACATCAAGGTGAGCGCGAGGGCGTGCTGACCGAGCACGACCCCGTTGATCACGTCGAGCGCGAGCCCGGACATGAAAGCGAGCGTCAGCCCACCTGCACGCGGGGCCTCGATGGACCAGTAGAACACCACCAGCACCAACAGGTCCGGACGGAAGACATCGACCGCCCCCGGCAACGGGATCACCGCGAGCGCGAGCGCCACGAGCGCAGACAGAGCCATTGGCAGCCTGCGGATGGGATCGTCGCGCATCATGGCGTGCGCCCCCCCGGCGGCTTGGCGGCAGGGGATTTCGCGGACTTGGCCGCGGGAGCCGCCGCTGCATGGGCGGCCGCCGTGCCCGGGGACGACGGAGTGGCAGCGGGAGACGGAGACGCAGCGGGTGCGGCTGGGGCCGGGGGAAGCACCTCGCTTGGGCGAAGCCAGGCGAGCATGAGTTCGCGCGATCGGTCGAGCGCGGCAGCCGGGCGGACGTCAACGTCGGCCAGAGATTGGGCCGCATCGCGTTTGACGGCGGCCACGGTGCCGACGGGATATCCGGCGGGGAACCCTCCGCCGAGACCGGACGTGACCAGCAGGTCGCCAACCACCACGTCGGCGCTGGTCGGCAGATAGGGCAGCTTCAGGCGGCTGGTGTCGCCGGTGCCCACCGCAATGGTGCGCAGGCCGTTGCGGTTGATCTGGACCGGAATGGCATGTGCGGGGTCGCTGATCAAAATGACTTCGCTGGTGAGCTCCTCGACGCGTGCCACCTGCCCGAACACGCCGCCCGCATCGAGCACGGCTTGCCCCACGAAAATCCCGTCGTGAGCGCCTTTGTCTACCAGCACGCGCTCGCGAAAAGCGTCGAGATCCACATCCATGATGTCGCCGATGACGAAGCGGGTCGCAACTTCGCCGGTATTGGTGCGCAATGCCCGCAGTCTCACGGTCTCCGCCTCGAGGGCCTCGTAGCGCTGCAGCTTGAATTGCGCGAGGCGCAGCGCCGCCTGCAGGCGGGCATTGTCCTCGCGCAGGGCGTCGCGCGTGCTGACGCTCTCGCGGAACCAATGCCATCCCGCGAACGGGCTCTCGACGGCGACCTGCGCCGGGTAGGCGACGATGGACAGCCAGCGGCGGATCTTGCCGAGATGATCGTAACGCTTGTCGACGATGATCAAGCCGAGCGCGAGCAGCGAATACAGCACGCACCGAAGCAGCAGCCCACTCGTGCGACCCGATGGGTCGGAATTACGGAACGCGACCATGCGAGAGAACCGCCCTAGTCGCTGACATTACTCCAGTCCGAAGATGCCGGGTCCGTGTTCCTCGGTGAGCTCGAGGATGCGCCCGCCGCCCCGGGCGACGCAGGTCAACGGATCATCCGCCACGACGACGGGCAAGCCGGTCTCTTCCATGAGCAGTTTATCCACGTCGCGCAGCAATGCACCGCCTCCCGTGAGCACGATGCCGCGCTCCGCCACATCGGCGCCGAGCTCGGGCGGGGTTTGCTCCAGCGCCTGCTTCACCGCGCCGACGATGCCTTGCAAGGGTTCCTGCAAGGCTTCCAGGATCTCATTCGAGTTCAAGGTGAAGCTGCGCGGAACGCCCTCGGACAGATTGCGGCCCTTTACCGAGATTTCGCGCACCTGCTGCCCCGGATAGGCCGAGCCAATCTCGAGCTTGATGCGCTCGGCGGTGGCCTCGCCGATCAGGATGCCGTAGTTGCGGCGCACGTAATTGGTGATGGCTTCGTCGAACTTGTCGCCGCCGATGCGCACGCTCGCTGCGTACACGATGCCGTTCAGCGAGATGACCGCGACCTCGGAGGTCCCGCCGCCGATGTCCAAGACCATGGAGCCGCGCGCTTCCTGTACGGGCAGACCCGCACCGACCGCGGCCGCCATGGGCTCCGGAACGATGTCGACGCTGCGTGCCCCGGCACCCTCGGCCGATTCCTTGATGGCGCGTCGCTCGACCTGGGTCGACCCGAAAGGGACGCAAACCAGTACCCGGGGACTCGGGCTCAGGAAGCGGTTGCCGTGCACCTTCTTGATGAAGTACTGCAGCATTTTCTCGGTGTAGGTGAAGTCGGCGATCACGCCGTCCTTCATCGGCCGCACCGCTGTAATGTGCCCGGGCGTTCTGCCCAGCATGTTCTTGGCTTCCACCCCGACTGCCACGATGATTTTACCCCCGCGGGTGGGCTCGTCTTGCACTGCGACGACGGAGGGCTCGTTCAACACGATGCCGCGCTCGCGCACGTAGATCAGCGTGTTTGCGGTTCCAAGATCGATTGAGAGGTCATTGGAGAAATAACCTCTAAGGCGTTTGAACATGGGGATTTTTCAGCTGCGAAAGGGGGTGAAAAAAAGTTGCGCTAATGTAACAACCGATAGGACTTTCAGCAAGGCAACGTGTATCATCGGGGACGCTTTTTTTTGCGCACTCGCGCGCACTTTTTAATACTCGTTATGAGCCTGAACCGCCAAGACGTCGAAAAGATCGCGCGCCTCGCGCGGCTGTCGATCACCGAAGCAGAGATGCCGGTGTATGTCACCAGTCTTTCGAGCATCGTCGACTTCGTCGCTGAGCTGTCGCGCGTTGCGACCGATCGAGTCGAGCCGATGGCTCACCCGCTGGAAGGTCAGCACCAAAGGGTTCGCGCGGACGTGGTGACGGAGACTGACCAGCACGAGAAGTACCAGGCCAATGCCGCCCGGGTGCAAGCCGGACTCTATGTAGTCCCGCGAGTCATCGAGTAACTCTATTCGGTTCAGTCCAGATGTATCACACCCTTTCCATAGGCGAACTCGCCCGCCGTTTGGCTGCCAAAGAGATCTCGAGCGTTGCACTCACCCAGCACTTCCTGGCGCGCATCCAGAGATTGAACCCGAGTTTGAACGCCGTGATCACCCTGACGGCCGAGCGCGCGCTCGAGGCCGCGCGCGCGGCCGATCGGCGGCTCGAGGCCGGGGAGCGGGGGCGACTGCTCGGCATCCCTCTCATTCATAAAGACATTTTCTGCACGGAAGGGGTGCGAACGAGCTGCGGCTCGCGCATGCTGGACAACTTCATTTCCCCCTACGATGCCACCATCGTGACAAAGCTGAAGGCGGCCGGCACGGTGATGCTGGGCAAGTCGAACATGGACGAGTTCGCGATGGGGTCTTCGAACGAGACCAGCTACTACGGTCCGGTGAAAAACCCCTGGGATATCACCAAGGTACCCGGGGGCTCCTCGGGCGGCTCGTCCGCGGCTTCCGCGGCACGCCTGGCACCGTTTACCACCGGAACCGACACGGGCGGCTCGATCCGTCAGCCCGCGGCGCTGACCGGCGTGACCGGGGTCAAACCCACCTACGGCCGCGTGTCGCGTTACGGGATGATCGCATTTGCCTCGAGCCTGGACCAAGCGGGCGTGCTCGCCCGGTCGGCGCAAGATGCGGCGGCGGTGCTCGAAGTCATGGCCGGATTCGATCCGAAGGACTCGACCAGCGTCGACGCCCCGGTCCCCGACTATCCGACACTTCTGGAGGCGCCGCTCAAAGGTCTCAAAATCGGGCTTTTACGCGAATTTTTCGAGGGGCTCGAGAGCCGCAACGCCGCGCTCATCCGGGACGCCCTCAAAGTCTACACGGCGATGGGAGCCGAGACCCTCGAAGTCAGCCTGCCGCATCTACCCCTGTCCGTTCCCACCTACTATGTGGTGGCGCCCGCAGAATGCTCCTCGAATCTGTCGCGGTTCGACGGCGTGCGCTTCGGTTACCGTTGCGATCAGCCGAAGGATCTGATGGACCTCTATGAGCGTTCCCGGGGCGAAGGCTTCGGACCGGAGGTCAAGCGGCGCATCATGACCGGCACCTACGTGTTGTCGGCCGGGTATTTCGATGCCTATTATTTGAAGGCGCAAAAGGTACGGCGCTTGATCACGGACGACTTTCGCGCGGCCTTCGAGAAGGTGGACCTGCTGATCGGACCGACCACGCCGACGCCGGCGTTCGCCATCGGCGCCAAAGTCGACGACCCGGTGACCATGTACCTGAACGATATCTACACCATCGGCGCGAATCTCGCGGGTCTCCCGGGAATCTCGGCGCCCTGCGGCTTCGTCGATGGATTGCCGGTGGGTATGCAGTTGATAGGACCGCATTTCTCCGAGGCGAGGCTGCTCTCGGCTGCCCACCACTACCAGCAATCGACCGACTGGCACCTGAAGACACCTGGCGGGTACGAGTGATGTCCGCCAAGGAGTCGAACTGGGAAGTGGTGATCGGTCTCGAGATTCATGCGCAGCTTGCGACCCGATCCAAGATTTTTTCGGGATCGCCAACCGCCTATGGCGCACCCCCCAACACCCAGGCGAACCTGGTTGACCTTGCCTATCCCGGCGTGTTGCCCGTGCTCAACGGAGAAGCCTTGCGCATGGCCGTGAAGTTCGGACTCGCCATCGGCGCGGCGATCGCCCCGAGATCGGTGTTCGCACGCAAGAATTACTTTTATCCCGACTTGCCCAAGGGTTATCAGATCAGCCAGTACGAGCATCCGGTGGTGGGCAAGGGCTCGATCGGCATCCTGCTCGACGACGGAGCCGTGAAAACCGTCGGCATCACGCGCGCGCATCTGGAGGAAGACGCGGGCAAATCGCTGCACGAGGGACTCGCAAACGCGAGCGGCATCGACTTGAACAGAGCCGGCACGCCGCTTCTCGAGATCGTCTCGGAACCCGACATGCGTTCGGCCAAGGAAGCCGTCGCGTACATGAAGAAGATCCATACCCTGGTTCGCTACCTGGAGATTTGCGACGGCAACATGCAGGAGGGCTCGTTCCGGTGCGATGCCAATGTCTCGGTGCGCCCCGGCGGGGCGGTCAAGTTCGGCACCCGCGCCGAGATCAAGAATCTCAATTCCTTCCGCTTCGTCGAGAAGGCGATCCAGTACGAAGTCGCGCGGCAGATCGATTTGATCGAGAGCGGCGGCAAGGTGGTGCAGGAGACCCGGCTCTACGACTCGGACAAGAACGAGACGCGCTCCATGCGCTCGAAAGAGGAGGCAAACGATTACCGTTACTTCCCGGATCCAGATCTGCTGCCGGTGCAGGTCGACGAGGCGTTCATCGCCTCCGTGCGAACGACGCTGCCGGAGCTGCCCGATGAGAAAGCCGCGCGGTTCGCGCGCGACTTCGGATTGTCCGCGTACGATGCGGGCGTGCTCTGCGCCAGCCGTGAAATGAGCGTTTACTACGAAACGCTGGTCACCGCGTTGGGCGTTCCGCACGCCAAGCTCGCCGCCAATATCGTGATGGGCGAGTTGTCGGGTGCCCTGAACCGGGACAATCTCGACATCGGCGCTTCGCGGGTTTCACCCGAAGCGTTGGCGGGCCTCATGATGCGGATCGTGGATGGCACCATCTCGGGCAAGATGGCGAAGGACGTGTTCGAGAGCATGTGGTCGGGCGGTGGCACGGCGGATGCCATCATCGAGGCCCAGGGATTGAGACAGATCACCGATACCGGCGCCATCGAGGCGGTGATCGACTCGGTGATCGCCGCGAACCCGAAGCAACTGGCCGATTATCGAAGCGGCAAGGACAACCTGTTCCGATTCTTCGCCGGCCAGGTGATGAAGGCCACCGGCGGCAAGGCGAACCCCACGCAGCTCAATGAATTGCTCAAGGCCAAACTCGCCGGCGGCGGGTCGGGCTGACCGGCGCCGAATTCTGCAGATGCATGACCGGGACAGCCTGCATCGATTCGTGTTCGAGCACTATCCGATCCGCGGTCACCTGGTGCATCTCGATGCCGCCTGGCGGGCGCTGATCGAGCACCGCGCTTACCCTGACGCGATACGCGAACTTCTGGGCGAAGCGGTGGCGGCATCGCTTCTGCTCGCCGCCACGATCAAATTCGACGGTGTGCTGTCGCTGCAGTTGCAGGGCGATGGGCCTGTGCATCTGCTGCTCGTCCAATGCACCTCAGCGCTCGGCGTACGAGGGTTGGCACGCCACCGCGATTCGCGAGCTGCATCGGCCCACGACATCGGCGCGCTCATCGGGTCGGGCAACTTGACGGTCACGCTCGAGACCGATGACGGCGCGCAGCGCTATCAGGGCATCGTGCCCATCGAGGGCGTGCGGCTTGCGCAGTCCCTGGAGTTGTATTTCCAGAATTCGGAGCAGTTGCCGACGCGCATGTGGCTGCACGCGGATGACTCCGGTGCTCGAGGAATGCTGCTGCAGCGACTGCCGTCCGGCGACCGCGACGCGGCAAGCGCTTCGACGGGTGCTTCGGCAAGCGCATCGGCACGCGCATCGGCAAGCGCTTCAGCGGCTGCCATCGACGATGCATGGCGGCGCGTGCAGCTGATTGGCGACACGCTCACACCCGAAGAGCTCTCCACGCTTGCGGATGTGGAGATTCTGCATCGACTGTTCAACGAAGACGATATCCGGCTGTTCGAGCCCTCGCCGGTGTATTTTCGATGCCGCTGCTCGCGGGAGCGCGTCGCTGGCATGCTGCAGGGATTGGGGGAGGCGGAAACCCGGTCGATACTCGCCGAGCGCGGGGAAGTGGAGGTGCGCTGCGATTTTTGCAATCGTGCCTACCTGTTCGATGCCGTCGACGTGGCACGTCTGTTCAATGCCGGTGTGCTGGGCGATAGCGGTGGCAGCATCCACTGAGCGGCTGAAAGCCGCGGTTCTCGGTATTGCGGCATTCCTCGGGTCTGCCGGCCCTCTGGTTCAGGCGGACGCTCCCTTCTACGGTACCCCGTTCGCACAGGCGCCGGCGCCCGCCGCGATGGCGGCCGTCGGACGCGCATTGTTCTTTGACTCCTCCCTATCCGCGTCGGGGAAGCTCGCGTGCGCGACATGCCACGATCCTGCGCACGCCTTCGGACCGGCCAACGATCTTCCCGTTGAGCGCGGCGGCGCGGATAATGCGCGACCGGGCGTTCGCGCGGTCCCCGCGCTCACCTACACGCAGAACATTCCGCCATTCGCGGAACATTTCTTCGACTCCGAAGGGGACGACAGCATCGATCAAGGCCCCGCCGGCGGCCGTACCTGGGACGGACGAGCAGCATCCGCGCACGATCAAGCGCGGCTGCCGCTGTTATCGCCGTTCGAGATGGCCAACGCGAGCCCGCAGGCCGTGGCTGCCAAAGTGCGGCGCGCGGTCTATCAAGCGCAGTTTCGCGCGACTTTCGGCCAGCATGTATTCGACGATGCCGCGCTTACGTTCAAGGGCGTTTTGCTAGCCCTCGAAACGTACCAGCAGTCGCCGCGCGAGTTCTATCCGTATTCGAGCAAGTATGATGCCTATTTGCGAGGAGAGGTGTCGCTGACGGGCCAGGAGCTTCGCGGCCTGTCTGCTTTCAACGATCCCACGCGCGGGAACTGCTCGCGCTGTCACCCGAGCGCGGTGCGCGCCGGCGCCGCTCCGCAATTCACCGATTTTGGCTACGCCGCGCTCGGCGCCCCGCGCAATTCCGCGATCCCGGCCAATGCGGATGTGCGTTATTTCGACTTGGGTCTGTGCGGTCCGTTGCGCACCGACCTGGCGGACAGGCCCGAATACTGCGGCAGATTCCGCACGCCGTCCCTGCGCAACGTGGCTGTTCGCCGGGTGTTCTTCCACAACGGCGTGTTCCATCGGTTGGAGGATGTGGTGCGGTTCTATGCGCAGCGTGATACCAATCCGCAAAAATGGTATCCGCGCGATCTCGACGGGAGCGTGCTGAAATTCGACGATCTGCCTGCGCGCTATCGGCGCAATCTGGACCAGGATCCGCCCTTCGATCGGCGCCCCGGCGAACGGCCCGCCATGAACGACGCCGACGTGCAAGATATCGTGGCGTTCTTGAACACCCTGACCGATGGGTTCGTCAAAAATGCCCCGCGAGCGTCACTTCACTGAGGCCCCGGTAGAGGTGGATCGCCGCCGACGAATGAGACGGAATAGCGGCCACGGCCGCCTCGAGTTCGCCGAGCGATCGGGTGGGGCGATCGCCCACCCGGCAAATGATGTCGCCGGTGATGATGCCGGCCCGATGCGCGACGGACCCCGCGCTCACTGCGGCCACCAGAACGCCCGCCCGCTTGGGCAGGTCAGCGGAGGCTGCGACCATGATTCCATCGATGCCGAATTCCAGGCTTCGGGGCGGTGGCGCTGCTTCCCCAGGGTGCTGCGGCGGCACCGCCTCGTAGCCGTCGAGCTTCGCGAGGAGCCCCGCGATCTCGGCGTTGGACAGCTTGCCCCGGTAATCGGCGCCCCTTTTGGGGGTCAGGGTGTAGGTCAGCCGCATCGGCTTGCCCGGCACATAAGCCGTCGCGAGCTGACGCAGCAGCGCCTCATCGACCGGAATCACGAGATGGTCGGTGTACATGCATTCACCCACCGAGCAGTTTGCAGACTCCGTTTTGACGAGCGTCGGCGCGATCGCGCCGGGTCCGCTCATTCCCGAGAGGCTGGCACTGAGATAGGCTCGCCGAGCGCCGCTGTAGGTGATGGACACGTCGATTGCAAACGACGTGCGGCCGGTCCGGGCATCGATGACGGCGGTCAGAAACTCATCCTGCCACACCATCCCCATCAGTCCGGAATGCTCGACGAATCCTTGCTCGGTCGAAATCGTGGTCAGGCCTCGCGCCGGATCGGTGTCGACGGAGGCAGTGTCCCTGAAATGCTCCATGCCGAGCGACAAGAGAGCCGGATCCTTCGCAAGGGATCCGCACGGTGCGAGGACCAAAAGCGACATGGCCAGAGTGCCGAGGTGGGATCTCACAACCTCTCCCTACGTGGGACCGGGCGTGTCTTTCTCGCGGCGGTCAACGCTACAGTTCCAAGTTGTCGATGAGTCTGATGCCGTCCAATCTGGCGGCGCCCAGCACCACCAGTCGATCGCCGTTCACCGGCGCCTCAAGATCGGCCCGGCTCCTAATTTCGATGTAGTCGGGACGCCAGCCCCGTGCAGCCAATGAGTCCGAGGCTTCCCGCTCCAGAGCGGCCCAATCGGCGCGGCCGGATCTCAGCGCTGCAACTACCGAGCGCAGTACCCCATTGAGTTGGGCGGCCTCAATCTGTTGCCGGTCGTTCAAATAGCCGTTGCGGGATGACAGCGCAAGCCCCGAGGCATCGCGGACGGTCTCGGCCGGTACGATCTCGATGGGCAGGGCCAGCTGGCGCACCATGTTGCGGATCACGAGCAGCTGTTGATAGTCCTTCTTTCCGAACACCGCGGCGCCGGGCTGCACGAGGTTGAAGAGCTTCAACACGACGGTACAGACACCGACAAAAAAGCCCGGCCGCACCTCGCCCTCCAGGATGTCGGCCAAACGGCCCGGCGGATGCACCGTGTACCCTTGAGGCTCGGGGTAGACCTGCTCTTCCGGCGGCGCAAATACGATGTCACATCCGCCGGCTGCGAGAAGCTCGCAGTCCCGTTCGAGCGTGCGCGGGTATTTCACGAAGTCCTCATGAGGCGCGAATTGCAGGCGATTCACGAAAACGCTCGCGACCACGATGCCGGGGCGCTCGCGCGCGATGCGCACGAGAGACAGGTGGCCCTCGTGCAGATTGCCCATCGTGGGGACCAACGTCACGTCGCGCCGTGACGCCAGGGCGCGACGCAGATCGGCGGTCGTCGTGATTACTTGCACGAGGCGGGATCAAAAACCGTGGATCGCATCATCCGGAAAGCGGCCCGCTTTGACGTCCGACACGTAGTGGCGCACCGCCTGCTCGATTCCGACGCAGCCCTGCATGAAATTGCGCACGAACCGGAACGGCTCACCGGGTGTCAGGCCCAGCATGTCGTGCAGTACCAGCACCTGACCGCTGCAGCCGGAGCCGGCGCCGATCCCGATCGTGGGAATCGACAACGATCGAGTAAGATCGCGAGCGAGCTGGGTGGGCACCAATTCGAGCACCAGGAGCGCCGCTCCCGCGCCAGCAAGCTCTGCGGCGTGCTCTTTAAGGGCCCCAGCAGCCGCCTCTTCGCGTCCCTGGACGCGGTAACCCAAGGCATTCACCGATTGGGGGGTGAATCCGAGGTGGGCGCAGACGGGGATTCCGCGATCGACCAGGTGGCGCACGATGGGTGCGGTCCAGCCGCCCCCTTCCAGCTTCACCATATGGGCGCCGGACTGCATCAACCGAACGGCGTGACGCAGGGCGAGTTCCGTCGACTCTTGATAGCTTCCGAAGGGCATGTCCGCAATCGTCCAGGCCTTGCGGTTACCGCGGGCGACGCAGGCCGTGTGGTAAGCCATGTCGTCCACCGATACCGGCAAGGTGCTCGGGCGCCCTTGCAGCACCGTGCCGAGCGAATCTCCGACAAGCAGCACGTCGACGCCGGCATCGTCGAGCACACGCGCAAACGCTGCGTCGTAGCAAGTCAGCATGGCGATTTTTTCGCCGCTCGCATGCATTGCGCGAAGACGGTGCAGGGAGACGGGCTTGCGGTCACTCATGGCTCATCCAACCCATATAGGGTTGCGGCATGATACTAAAGTATTAGTTCA